>OFHM01000124.1_pt1 | contig 73032 bp, 76 predicted proteins | sample 1521311 | NCBI WGS metagenome assembly OFHM01 (sample SAMEA3504083, study PRJEB24116) | mouse gut metagenome | biome: mouse gut; feature: mouse-associated habitat; material: faeces | place: Denmark | collected 2011 | reverse complement strand
TTAACACTGCCTGACGTGAGAAATCCCCATTCAAATTCTCCAAAAATAATTCAGACAAATAAGTATTTTTCTTCTTGTCCACGGTTCACCCTCCTTAAGCTGATTTATTTTTGTTGGGGTTCCGAATATGGAACCTTCCGACAACTAAATATTACTGCAATAATAAAAGAAAATCAAGGGAAAGAGTTCGACGGATTATGATAAAGTTTGACAAACTATGGGAAACGGCTGAAGCGAAAGGGATTTCAAATAACGCCCTCCATGAAAAATACAATATCAGTAAGGCGCAGCTTTCCAGATTGCGCCATAACGAAGGGGTGACCACTTGTACGGTTGACCGTCTTTGCAATCTTTTGGAATGTGATATTTCCGACATCATGGAACATATACCAGACGATAATTTTTTTTAGCCTTTATGGTTCCGAATGTGGAACCTTATAGCCTGCTTTTTTTCCTGCGATAATAGAAAAAAAGTAAAGAAGGGCTGACATGATTAAGTACGACAAACTATGGGAGACGGCAGAAAAAAGGGGCATCACAAAATCAATGCTGACAAAAAAGTATAATGTGAGCAAGGCTCAGCTTTACCGTTTAAGATACAATCAGCCGGTAAGCACGAATACGCTTGACCGCCTTTGTAATATTTTAGAGTGCGATATCAGCGATATTATGGAACATATACCAGATGATAATTTCTTCTAAACGGTAAATTTCTTGCTTATAATTATGGATGGGCGGATAAGCGTTTTGGGCTTATCCGCCTTGATTGCAATAAGGCAGAACAGGCTTCTGCTGTCTGATTAATATATTATGCCGCATCAATATTTTACAAAGATTTCTTGTCTATCATACTATCTGACGTCTTCATAAATCATTCGTGAACAGCAATAAATATTTCTCTAATAGCAACACAAGCAGAAACATTTCTATTGTTTGGCTATATAGTTTTTTTCGGATGCAGAAAGAACAGAGGGTAATTTTTTCCTCTGCTCAAAACTTTTCCTATGTGTAAATGATTTCTTTATTTACAATCTCCCTCGCACAAGCCCTTATATTGTTCATTCTTCTTGTCCATTCTGAGGCATTTTCTTCCTTTAACTGTTCCGTATGCCCTGTGCCTGTTTCATGCCCTCTATGAGCCTTTCAAAGCTTTCCAGTGCCTGCCTATCAATATCGGCAAGGTAAACGCCCAACCTACCGCTTGTGAGAAGATTGGTGTATGTAACTCTGCGGTACTGCTTCAGATAGTCCAGATTCCGCTGCCCCCATGTACCTATCGGCTGTTCTTCTTCGGCGGGTACGGTCAAGCATGGTATTAAGTAATCACTTTCTTTCCGATATGTACCGCCTAACTGTTCGAATAATGATTTTGCCATTTTGTAATTCCTCCAAATAAGATATTCACTCCACGTTGTTATGTCTGCTGTCTTAAACAAAATTTTGAGTTTTCTCCTTATCTGGTTTCATTCATATATGATATACTCAAAAAGCCACACAATTATATAGTCATTTAGTCGAAGGAAACGTTATAGTAAAAAGTGTTTTCTCTCTTTACTTATCCCTTTGACTAAAGATAAGATTATGTGGCAGCAATGAGGGATTCACTTTTTATGAGTGCGTCTCTCATTCAGGGGCACACTTTTAAATAGAAAAGGAGAGATAAAATGAAAAGAAAATTGTTATGTTTTATGTTGATTGCTACCTTGTCAATTTCTATTGTTTCATGTGGGAAGAAGAAATATTCTGATGATTTTTCAGAATTTCAATGGCCCAAAAATGAGATTGCAAAAATGATTTCAGTGCCAGAATCGAATATAGGCAAGATTAACCATGAATCTGAGGATAGAATTTATATTGAGGTAGGCGAGACTAACAAAGAAGCATATTCGAAATACGTTGATGACTGTATGGAAAAAGGATTCACTGTTGATTATTCTAAAAGCGATACTACCTATATTGGAAATAATGAGAAAGGTTATCACATTAATATAATGTTTTATGAGGAAGATAATGTTATGAGCCTTAGCCTGTCTGCTCCAGAGGAGGAGGATACATCCGAGGAAGAAGCTTTATTGGAAGATACTGAACTTTCAGATGTGTCTTCTAAGGCAGACGTTAAGGATGAAGGACAGGAACCTGAAGTGAATACGGAAACAGAAAAACAGGAGTCAGAGAAAAAAACAGAGCCTGAAGATAGCGAATCTTTGGACGCGGCATTTAAAGAAGCAGTGGATAGTTATGAAGCTTTTATAGATGAATACGTTTCCTTTATGGATAAATATCAGAATTCCACTGATGTTGCAAGCATGATTACCGATTATACCAATTATATGTCTAAATATACAGAATTGACTAAAAAAATGGAAGATTTGAATAAAGGGGATTTGACGGGGGAAGAATTGAAATATTATACAGAAGTTATGGCACGTTGTTCACAAAAATTATTGGATGCAGCAGGTTCTCTTTCCCAATAATTTATATTTACTAGCAGTTTATGGCAAATCAAGAAAAGTATTTTGATATTTTACCAATCGATAAAAATACAGATATTGAAAACAAATCTGAATACAAAAAGTTAGAGATAACATCTTCCCAAAAGATTCAAATGGGAGGATTCGTCCAGCAGATTCCAGCAGTATTGGCAACGAAAACTTTAGCTGAAGCATATATCTTAAGATTCCCAAATGGAATATCGGATGCCTGTCAGTTAATGCAATACCGTAGCGGCGGTTACGGTACGGCTCTTATGGGAGAAACAGGAATCGCCGGACATGCTTCGCTATATAAAACAACTGGGCAGGCAGCGGCTTTCGGCGCATTTACTGCGATGTCGATTGCTTCCGGGCAGTATTTTTTGGCGGAGATTAATAAAGAGCTTAAGACGATAAACCAAAATATTGACAAGATTCTGAAATTTTTATATGGGGATAAAAAAGCAGAGCTGTTGGCTGAAGTCAGTTTTGCCGGATACGCTTACCAAAATTATAGTTCCATAATGGAGCATGAACAGCAGCGTCTGGCTACCCTGACTAATTTACAGGAATCGAAGAAAGTGGCGATGAAAGATATTGAATTTTACATGTCAGATTTAAACGCGATTGTCACTTCAAAAAATGTTTCTGATCTGAATGCCATAGTGGACGAAGCTGTTCAGATAAAAGACAGCTTGTTATTATCGATACAGCTATATATTATGAGTACTCTGTTGGAAGTTTACTATTCCGGGAACCATAATTCTGATTATATTTGCTATGTAGAAAAAGACGCTACCACCTATATGTCTAAATGTGAGAACCGTATCCTAAGCTGTTTTAGCATGTTAAAAACCCGTATTACGGATTACAAAGAAGGCGTGCTTAAAAAACTCGATAAACCAAAACTTGAAAAGAAAGCCGACGAAATTATCAACTCGTTTAGCGAAGGGAATGAATCTGAACTGCGAAAAGCTTTCCGTCAGACCATACACGCTCTTGGGCAAAAAGCAGAGTACGCGATTGATACGGAAGGAAACGTATATTTAAAAACAGGATAAGAATTTTCCTGCGTATGATTTACAAGCGCTATTATGAAAGGAGAGGATAAAAAGCTTTTTATCTCTTTGATTATATTTTCGAAAGGAGATAAAAAATGAATCAAAAAACTGAGGAAGAAATTTACAAAGAATACATAAGCCAAAAGCAGGAGTGCCCTGTTTGCGGTGGTTGTATGGAGTATGCAGGCGGTTTACTGGAATGGGAATGCTTAGACTGTAATGCAGAAGGCAGCACGGAATACGACGATGTGAACCAAGAGTATTACATCAAAGCTGCCAGAGAATATACAGTTGCAGAAATACTGGCAGACCCCATAGGCAATATGCCGGAGTGTTGCAGGCATTGCGACGCCGCATACCCGAGTTGTACCATTAGTTGCAGCATATTTGATAAATAATTGATTCACTACGAAAAGCTCATGTCTATATGATGTGGGCTTTTTCTTTTGCTGTTTTTTCCACGCGAAAAAAACATGCCCTTTTATGAAGAGAGAGGATAGAAACGTCAAAATGGAGTTTTTACATTCTCTCTTTTTGTTTGGGAAAAATAGGGGGTTTTGACATGGCGGCAAAATTAGAACGCGACTTTCAGGCGAAGCTGATTCTAGAACTGAAAGATAGGTTCCCCGGCTGCATGGTAATGAAATTGGATTCCAGTTATATTCAGGGAATACCAGACCTTTTAATTTTGTACCACGACAAATGGGCCTCTTTAGAATGCAAGAAATCTGCGTCAGCGAAAAAACAGCCGAATCAAGAATATTATGTCAGGCAGATGAATGAAATGTCATTTTCAAGATTTATCTGCCCGGAAAACAAGGAGGAAATATTCCATGAACTTCAACAAACATTTGAACCTTGAAGGCCGGCACGCTTTTTTAGGGGCGAGTAAATACCATTGGATTCATTATAGTGAAGATAAAATTGCAGAATCCTACCAAAAATTCCTTGCTGTGCAGAAAGGGACGATGCTCCATGAATTTGCGGCGCAGTGTATCCGCCTTGGGCAAAAACTGCCAAGGTCGCAAAAGACACTGAACCATTATGTAAACGATGCAATCGGATACAAGATGGCGCCGGAACAAATTTTATTATATTCGGAAAATTGTTTTGGGACGGTAGACGCGATCGCATTCCGAAACGGATTGCTTCGAATCCATGATTTAAAAACCGGAGCTGTCCCTGCCCATATGGAACAATTAGAAGTTTATGCCGCGCTGTTTTGTCTGGAATATCAAATCAAACCGTCGGAAATAGAAATGGAGTTGCGTCTGTACCAAGCCGATGATATTTTAATCAGCAACCCGACAGTGGAAGACATTGCGCCGATCATGGACAAAATCATTCGGTTTGACAAAATTATTCGAAACATCAAAGAACGGGAGGAACAGTTATGAATTTGATTGCAAAAGATATTCTGATGCATTATGGGATGCCAAGACGTTCCGGCCGTTATCCATGGGGTTCGGGCGATAACCCGTACCAACACAGCGGAGATTTTTTAAGCCGGATAGAGGAATTGAAAAAACAGGGCTTCAAAGAAACAGAAATTGCAAAAGAAATGGGGCTTACCACAACGCAGTTAAGGGCGCAAAAAAGCCTTGCAAAAGCGGAGCGGCGCGCCCTTCAGGTAGCGACTGCAAAAGGGCTGCGTGAAAAAGGGCACAGCCTAAACGAGATTGCAGAAAAGATGGGTTTTACAAATGATTCTTCTGTCCGTTCACTTCTAAATGAGCAATCGGAAAGCCGTATGAACCAAGCAAAAGTTACGGCTGATTTCTTAAAGAAAATCATAGATGAGAAAGGCATGGTTGACGTTGGCACTGGCGTAGAGAGGGAACTTGGAATATCCAAAGAAAAACTAAAGCAGGCGCTTGACATATTAGAGATGGAGGGATACCCCGTTTATGGCGGGGGCGTCCCACAGGTGACAAATCCGGGCAAACAGACCAACATTAAAGTTGTCTGTCCGAAAGGGACGGAACATAAGGATATTTATCAATATGAAAACATTCATTCTGTCAGAGATTACGAGAAAATCCTTACCGAAGATGGGCAAAAAGTAAGGCCGGCGTTCCAATACCCGGAAAGTATGGATTCCAAACGGCTGAAAATCAACTATGCAGAAGATGGAGGAATTGAAAAAGACGGCGTGATTGAAATCAGGAGAGGGGTAGACGATCTGTCTCTTGGCAATTCCCACTATGCGCAAGTCCGTATTCTGGTAGACAATACCCATTATATGAAAGGTATGGCAGTCTATTCCGACAATCTTCCAGATGGGGTCGACGTCTTATTCAATACGAATAAAAAGAAAGGCGCTCCATTAGAAAAGGTTTTAAAGCCAATCAAAGACGACCCTGATAATCCATTCGGTTCTTTAATCAAAGAGCGCGGCGGGCAAAGCTATTATGTGGATAAAGATGGAAAGGAACACCTTTCTTTAATTAATAAACGTTCTGAAGAAGGGGACTGGGGCGAATGGAGCAAACATCTCCCTTCCCAGTTTCTCTCCAAGCAAAGCATGACGCTGATTAAAAAACAGCTTGGGCTTGCCGCTGCGGATAAAACTGCGGAATATGACGAAATTTGTTCGCTTACAAACCCGACCGTAAAGAAAGCCCTGCTGAAATCCTTTGCAGATGACTGCGATTCAGCGGCAGTGCATCTTCAGGCCGCGGCATTGCCGAGGCAAAAGTATCAGGTAATCCTGCCTTTAACGACATTAAAGAACAACGAAATCTATGCCCCAAATTACAAGAATGGGGAGCAGGTTGCATTGGTAAGGTTTCCGCATGGCGGAACTTTTGAGATACCGATCCTGACCGTGAACAATAAACAGGCAGAAGGAAAACGCGTGATAGGAAACGCTTCCAAAGACGCGGTCGGGATCAACAGCAAAGTTGCGGAACGCCTTTCAGGCGCCGATTTTGACGGAGACACCGTTATGGTAATCCCTACCGGGCCAAAAGTAAAAATTACCTCCACCCCTCCATTGAAAGGATTAGAAGGCTTTGACCCGAAAGCCTCTTATGGGCCGGAGAGTACAGACCGACCCTATCAGAAGATGAATAATACCCAGACAGAAATGGGCAAAATCTCAAACCTGATTACTGATATGACTTTAAAAGGGGCGACTCAGGACGAATTAGCCCGCGCCGTCCGTCACAGCATGGTTGTCATCGACGCAGAAAAGCATAACTTAGATTACAAAAGAAGCGCAGAAGACAACGCCATAGATTCCCTAAAAAAGAAGTATCAGGGGCGAATGGCAGATGGACGCTATAAACAGGGCGCAGCAACCTTAATTTCCAGAGCGAAATCAGAAGTGTCTGTCACAAAACGGAAAGGAAGCCCGATTATCAATGAAGATGGCTCTTTAAGCTATAAAACAGTCGATGATCCTGTTTATGTGGATAAAAATGGAAAGACAAAACAGCGTACACAGCCAAGCACGCAAATGGCTGAAACCAAGAACGCTTATACGCTTTCTTCTGGAACGCCCCAAGAAGAAGCTTATGCAGACTATGCAAATAAGATGAAGTCGTTGGCAAATCAGGCTCGTAAAGAAATGATTCACACTGGAAAGATTCCTTATTCTTCTTCTGCAAAGCTTACCTACCAAAAAGAAGTGGATTCACTCAATGCAAAACTGAACACAGCCCTTAAGAACGCGCCAAGAGAAAGGCAGGCTCAAGTGATTGCAAATGCTGTAATTGCCGCAAAGAAACAGGACAATCCTGACATGGGCAAAGCGGAAATTAAGAAAGCCAGCCAACAGGCTTTGACTGCGGCGCGCAATCGAGTAGGCGCAGAACGCAAACCGATTGTTGTAACCGATCGAGAATGGGAAGCGATTCAATCAGGCGCAATTAGTGAAAGGCAGTTAGAACAAATCATTAATCATGTTGACATAGATAACTTAAGGCAGAGAGCAACGCCGCGCGCAACAACATCTTTGAGCGCTGCCAAAATCAGCCGTATCGCATCTATGGGCGCATCTGGTTACAGTACGGCAGAAATAGCGGAAGCCCTTGGAATATCTACGTCAACTGTATCGAAATATTTATAGTAAAGGAGTGAGATGTTCATGCAGAAATGTATGTTGACTACATTTGACAATCCGTATAATCCATTCGAGCAGTTTGCTTCGTGGTTTTTGTTTGATGTTGAGAAAGGCTACAATACCTGCGCCTATCTTGGCAGGATTGCAAGAACGTCCGACCAACTGACAGAAGAAGAAAACAACAAAGAAGTGGAACGCGCAATCGATGAGATTATCAAATACGACTTTAGAAACATTTACAAAAAATTAAAGAAAAACAATTCCATTGCAGACAGCAAAGCAAGTTAGAGACCGTGGCAATTTAAAAAGAACAAACGAACAGTCAAACGAATTAAAAAATAAAAAGGCATAGGGGGGTATCGCCAAATTGACACCCCCTGCCTTATCGCGCCGGTCTTAAAAAATTCCCCGGGGGTGATATTTTGGGATTGCCTTTCTTTTTTATTACGCTTTAAAGAGCCTGTAAAACTATAGCGCGGCCTCCCGTTAAAGTTTATTCTCCTTTCAATATTAAACCGGCGAACGGCTTTACAGGCTCTTTAAAGTGTAATGGAAGCAGTGGAAAACGAATGGAAAAAGGATTGGAATCTAAGCAGAAGGAGGGAGAAAACATGGGGAAAACCAAGGCAAACCAGCCGAAAAAGTCTGTCCGTAAAATCCGTCCGGCGTTGTCCCCGGAAGCAAGGGAGAATCAATTAGTCTCTCTTGCAGTGGATTTGGCGGAAAAGCAGCTAATAGAGGGGACAGCTTCCTCTCAGGTAATTACGCATTATCTGAAACTGGGATCTACAAAAGAAAAACTGGAACGGGAGAAGCTGGAACAAGAGAATGAACTGTTGCGGGCTAGGACAGAGGCGCTGCAATCGGCTCAGAGAGTGGAAGAACTTTATACAAATGCGTTAAATGCTATGCGGACATATAGTGGGAAGGAAAATCCAGATGATTAGAACTTATACGGAATTGTCGAAATTACAGACCTTTGAAGAACGGTTCCGATATTTGCAGCTAAACGGGCTTGTTGGAAAAGAAACATTTGGGTTCGATCGGTTTATCAATCAGGAATTTTACAAGTCAAGCGAATGGAAATCAGTACGGGACTTGGTGATATTACGGGACAACGGATGCGATTTAGGGGTGGAAGGATACGACATTTATGGGAAGATATTTATCCACCATATGAATCCAGTCAAGCCGAAAGATATTTTGACAAAAAGTGAGTTGTTGCTCAATCCTGAATACTTAATTACAACCACACACGCCACCCATAATGCGATTCACTATGGAGATGAAACCTTACTCCCAAAAGTTCCGGTTGAGAGGAGCAGGAATGATACTTGTCCGTGGAAGAAATGATGGAAAGCAGCATGGCTTGAAATTATGATGGAACATGTTATAATTTATACATAAGCAAAATTGAATAGATGGAAAGGCGGTACATGTTATGTCGATACAGGAACAAAAAGATATTGATTTCAAGTCGGAAGTATTGGAAGCAATGAAGGAGGCAAAGCAAATCAGCAGAAATCCGAATACAAAGAGATATTCCAGTTTTACAGAAGCAATGGAGGATTTGGAGATATGAAAGATTTCAAATGTAATTATTATAAAAGAATCCTATTCAGGGGTTCTTTTTTTGTCAAGAAGGAGAAATTTTATGGAAAGTATATTGACGTCTATTAAGAAAATGCTTGGAATAACGGAAGAATACGAACACTTTGATACGGATTTAATTATGCACATTAATTCTGTGTTAATGATATTAACCCAGCTTGGCGTTGGTTCTTCTGATGGATTTTCCATCAAAGGGAAAGAAGAAGCATGGACGGATTTTTTGCCAGAGGGGACACAGTTGGAGTTAGTCAAGTCTTATGTATACCTAAAAGTAAAATTGCTGTTCGACCCTCCGCTCGGCTCTGCGGTTGTCGAAGTGATAAACCGGCAGATTTGTGAATTTGAGTGGCGGCTAAACGTGTCGGTAGATCCTGTAAATAACAGCGCCTCCGCATAATTTACAACTTCTTTTATGAAAGGAAGGTGTGTATTATGTATAATATTATTAGCAGGTATTGTGAAAACAAAGCGACAACGAAAGTGTTTGAAAATGGTGACAGAATAATTGACATGGTAAAATATCAAAAGGATTACCGAAAGTTAAATTTATTGTATACCATTTCTTCAGTAGCGCTGGCTAATCTTGTCGGAATCGCATTCAGTAAAATGAATATTAAGAAATAATTACAAATCTAAAAAGAGGGAGCGTTTATAACAGGCGCTTTCTTTTTTTTTGTGTTTTTAGAAAAAAGTTATGATTACGATATTAAAAAGATTATTTTACTATAAAATAGAGGGGTGTTTATGTGGCAGGATAACTATAATTATTATTTATACCATCATGGAATCCTTGGGCAAAGATGGGGTAAGAAAAATGGTCCGCCGTACCCATTGGGTTCCTCAGACCATTCTGCATCGGAGAAAAAAGCAGGTTGGAGGAAATCGCTTGACAAACCAAATGGAAGCTCTCATACTAGAAATAGCAAAGTTTCTAAAAACACTGATAACTCCGAGAAAGAGGGTTTTCATTTAACAGATAAGCAGAAAAAAGCTCTTAAAATTGGAGCGGCAGCAGTAGCCGCATCCCTTGCCGCCTATGGCACATACAAGCTGGACCAATCAGGGAAGCTAAATGATTTGGCGGCAATCGGCAAAGCAAAAGTTGATGCTATGTTGGGGAAGAAGGCTGGAATTGCTGGGGATATCGGACAGCGGAAGATTTCGGATTTGCCCAAAGGAAAGCCTTTGAATGGTGATGCCACTAAATTTTCCATGAGTGCCGAGGCAAAAGCAAGAGTTTCGGAAGTTAGTAGAAAATATGACAAGTTTAATTTTAAGGACATTGCTAATCCAACACGAAATGTAGATGAAATCGGCAGATTGGCAAACGCGAGGTGTTTTGAAGATTTTACAAATCGAAAAAGTACCTATAATTGTAAAGAGAACTCGCTTACCTTCTTTATGAGAAAAGTGGTTGGCAAGGATGTTGTATCGCCGCCTCAGACAGTTGACGGAGGATTGAAAGATTTCGTGGCAAGATATTTCAAAAATGATCCCGATGCGGTGGTGGCAACGATCAATACGAAGAAAAATGAAGCGTATAAAGGGCTTAACGCCGAGCAGGTTGCTAAAAAATTTATTGAAGGACGAATGAATTCTGACAATCCAAGGAGGAAGTTTTACGATGGCGATTGTGGGGCTTTTGGATGCGATGAAATGGGTCACACAATTTCGTGGTATATTGAAAACGGAAAAGTGCGATTATTTAATGTAAAGCAACACAAAAGTAGTAGGAAAACGGGGGACTGGCTTGCCAAAATTCCAGTAGGGTCTACCTATCAGATAGTAAATTATTCGCAGCTTAACCCAGCAGAGGCACTTAGAGAATTATACAAATAGCAAAAAATATATTCTTTTATGAAAGGAGAAAAAATCATGAATGTGAAAGCAGTAAAGGATTCCTATCACAGACTATTATCCGGGGGATGGTTTCACGATAAAACAAATTCTAAATCTGTTGTTCCAAATTTTGGCTCGGATAGAGTTGCAGAGGTGAACGATTATTATGTACTTTTAGATTCGGAGGGATTTAATTGTCCGATGATATGTAAGGAGGACGGAATAATTACAGGTTGTGACAGGTTGTTTGAACCTCTCGAAAATATTATAAGGGAGTTCACACCTGAAGAATTTGAAAATTTTTTGGAAACAGAACTGAAAAGAGCTTCTTAAAAAGAGAAAGAAAGAGTCTTTTAAACAGAGACTCTTTTTTTTAATTCAAAAAAACAAGCCAATGCTGTTGGAGGCGGCACTGACTTGTTTGTGTGAAAGGAGAAGGGAAAGTTCTTTATGGAGTACATGTGCTCGTTTTGCTTTGGTAATACGTTCTTAAGTTTTTAAAATTGATAATATCTTCGGCTATAATATCAATAATGAGGATCATTAGATTAAAGCATACTGAACGTATCTTGCGTAGCATTTTATTGAACATATGAGCGCCTCCTTTCTTATATTCTATTGTTAGCACTCAACTGAAACGAGTGCTGATTACGGTATAAGTGCTGTGGAAAGGATTGTCAATAACAATTTTGAGTCAGAAACACTGATAAGAGCTTCTTAAACAGAGGCTCTTTTATTTTGTTATATAAAAAAACAAGCCGACGTTGCTGGTAACAACACTGGCTTGTTGAGTTGAAAGGAGAAAACGGGGGATTGTATGGATTACACGAATGTAAAGTTATTCATATACTTTTTAACATTAAACATAAACGAAAGACTTCCATCTGTGGTATTGATTTCGATGATTTCTTTGGCGATAAGATTTAAAAATCGTTTAATTAGAGCCACAAACTTTTTCATAGCAATCCCTCCTTTCTTATCAGCAGTTTAACACAGTGAGTGCTAATTGTCAAGAGTCTCTTAAACCGAGACTCTTTTGTGTTAAAATCTAAAGCAAAAAAATCCTCAACCAGAAAGAGGCAAAATACCCCTGACAGTAGAGGAGTCAGGGGCGATTAGGTTAGAAAGATTTAGCGGTTTCCGGTTCAGCAAATAATTTCTTAGTTTTAAAACCGTGGTTTGCTTAATGGTAGATCGACCATGTGCCTTGGCAAACCGCCAAGCTTCGGCTGGATGTTCATCAGTATATGCGTCAGCTTCGTTAATCGACATATTCCTGATTTCTTCGTTTGTCAACCTTGCTATAAAATCACCCCTCTTTCTGGTTGAGAATTTTTTGGATTAATTATATATTAGCAGAATGACACGGTGAGTGCTAATTGTCAAGATCTTCGCGACAAATACAGCTCCTTTTATGGAAACATAGTTTTAAATTTAAGGAGGTACTTTATGAAAGTGATTACTAAAATGGATAGTATACCAAGTTATGCAGAAGATGTAGTTGAAATCCTAAAAGAGAGAGCGTTACGTTCGGGTTTGAAAATATGGAAGGTATTTAATGATACACTTCCTGACGGAGAACCCGGTGTTGTATATACGCATCTTATTTTACAGGGTTCTCGATTAGGTTTTGTGAAATATTTTGGGAAAGATCTTATGACGAGAGGTTATTGCGAAACAAAAGAAGAGTTTATTAAACAATTAAGGCTAATGTTTAGATGAGAAAAGCGAAAGAGTCCTGAACATGGACTCTTAGCGTTTTCCCTTTTTAGCTTGTTCGTATTCTTTTCGTATTGTTCCTATCCTCTTATCGCCGCGAGTATCTCTGCCATCTGGATTTCTGATAGTTCCGGGTGGTAAATTGTTATTCTTTTCAAAAGTATCAACTCTACAGTCGCTTCTTACTTGTCGTCCCATACGAATCCTCCTCTTTTGATTTCTAATGTGTATTATAAATGGAAGTGTGAGATTCGTCAATTAAAATATTGAATAAAACAAAAGGAGGTGAAAATTCAAAATGAAAAATTATTTAAACCATCACGGCGTCCTTGGCATGAAATGGGGCGTCCGTCGGTATCAGCCATATCCCAAAGGCCATTCAGGTGGAAAAGAAGTTGGGGAAGCGGCTAAAAAAAAGAAGGTGAGTTCTATGAGCGATGAAGAACTTGCTTCTAAAGTAAAAAGAATGAATCTGGAGGAGCAATACAATAAATTGTCAAAAGGCGATCCGGCAACTGCAAAGATGGAAAAAACGAAGAAAGCAGTGGATGCTGCTTCAGGACTTATTAATCAGGCAAAGAATATACATCGGGGTAAAATCAGTGATTCAAGTAAAAAGGAAATGCTTGATTTGAGTAAAATGACGGATAAGGAGCTTCGGGAACAGATTGAACGGTATAATTTGGAAAAACGGTACAATGATATTTTTGCAAAAGAGTCGGAAACGGTTTCTAAAGGGCAGAATTATGTATCCAATATTCTGGAGGTTGCCGGTGATATTGCTGGCATTGGAAGCTCTGCGATTGCGATTGCTTTGGCTATTAAACAGTTGAAAAAATAAGGAGGGGTTGTTTCATGTTATCAAATACGGCTGTGCCAAAGTATTATGGCATGTTTCGGGACGCCGTGATCCGGGGCGATATTCCGGTTTGCAGGGAAATTGATTTGGAGATGAACCGTATTGACAGATTGATTGCAAATCCGGAGTATTGGTATGATGACAAAGCAGTGGAAGGCTGGATTGCTTACTGTGAAGAAGAACTTACTTTGACAGATGGATCTGATTTGGTTTTGCTTGACAGTTTTAAACTCTGGGGTGAACAGGTTTTTGGATGGTATTATTTTGTAGAACGAAGTGTTTATGAGCCGTATCCGGACGGACATGGAGGGCATTTTGTGAATAAAGTAATCCGAAAACGTTTGATTAATAAGCAATATCTGATTGTCGGGCGTGGAGCGGCGAAGTCTTTATATGATTCCTGTATTCAGTCGTATTTTGAGAATGTTGATACGACTACCACACATCAGATTACAACCGGTCCTACAATGAAACAGGCGGAAGAAGTGATTACGCCGATTAAAACCGCGATTACCCGTGCGAGAGGGCCTTTGTTTCAATTTTTGACGGAAGGTTCTTTACAAAATACGACGGGTTCAAAAGCGGATCGTACAAAGCTTGCTTCAACCAAAAAAGGAATTGAAAATTTTCTTACAGGTTCTTTAATTGAGGTGCGTCCGATGCGGATTGATAAATTGCAAGGGCTTCGTTGTAAAATTGCGACTGTGGACGAATGGCTTTCGGGTGACGTCAGGGAAGACGTTGTTGGGGCGATTGAACAGGGAGCTTCTAAAGTGGACGACTATTTGATTATTGCGACAAGTTCGGAAGGGACAGTCCGAAATGGAAGCGGCGATACAATCAAAATGGAGTTGATGAAGATTCTAAAAGGGGAGTATCCGGCGCATAATGTTTCTATTTGGTGGTATAAGCTGGATTCGATTGATGAAGTTTCACGTCCGGAAATGTGGCTGAAGGCGAACCCGAATATTGGAAAGACAGTTACTTATGAAACATACCAGAAAGATGTGGAGCGGGCGGAAAATGCCCCGGCTGTGCGGAATGATATTTTGGCGAAGCGGTTTGGGATTCCGATGGAAGGTTACACCTATTTCTTTACATATGAAGAAACGCTTCCACACCGTAAAAGGGATTATTGGCAAATGCCATGTGCTCTAGGCGCGGATCTGTCACAGGGCGATGACTTTTGCGCGTTTACGTTTTTGTTCCCATTATCAAATGAGGCGTTCGGGGTGAAGACCAGAAACTATATTACGTCTCTGACTTTGATGCGGCTTCCGGCTGCGATGCGGGTGAAGTATGAACAGTTTATGGCGGAAGGGAGTCTGGTGGTTTTAGAAGGAACGGTATTAGACATGACGCAGGTGTATGAGGATCTGGAACGGCATATTATTAAGCGGGAGTATGACGTCCGGTGTTTTGGATATGATCCATACAATGCGAAAGAATTTGTAGCAAGATGGGAAGCTGAGAATGGCCCGTTTGGGATTGAGAAAGTGATTCAGGGAGCAAAGACGGAATCAGTGCCGCTTGGCGAATTGAAGAAACTTTCGGAGGAGCGTATGCTCTTGTTTGATGAGGAATTAATGACGTTTGCCATGGGAAATTGCATTACGTTAGAAGATACGAATGGGAACCGGAAATTGCTGAAAAAGAGGTATGAACAAAAGATTGACGCTGTGGCGGCGATGATGGACGCTTATGTAGCGTATAAGCTAAACAGGGAAGCGTTTGAGTGACTTTATTCTTTATCCGTATTATAGTTTTATCAAAAGACAGAGCCAAAAACAAAGGCTCTTTCTTTTTATTTTATACAAGGAGGTAAAAATTCAAAATGGAGTTTTCTTTTCATTCTAGGTTAAAACATGCTTGGAATGCTTTTTTCAATAAAGACCCTACAGGGTTTTATAAGAATGTAGGTATGGGATATTCATACCGACCTGACCGTATACGTTTCTCAAAAGGGAATGAACGATCCATTGTAACGTCTGTTTATAACAGAATTGCGTTAGACGCCGCCGCAGTGGATTTATTTCATGTGCGTTTAGATGAAAACAACCGTTTTCTTTCTACAATCGATTCGGGGCTTCATAACTGTCTTACGGTATCCGCAAACATGGATCAGACAGGGCGGGCGTTTTTACAAGATGTAGTTATGTCGATGTTAGACGAGGGATGCGTTGCCATTGTTCCGGTTGACACGACCGATAATCCGGAAGAAACTGGAGCTTATGATATTGAGACTATGCGGACTGGGAAGATTTTAGAGTGGTATCCACAACATGTCAAGGTTTTAGTTTATAATGAGCGGACTGGAAAAAAGGAAGATGTTCTTACAGAAAAGAACATGGTAGCGATTGTTGAAAATCCGCTTTATGCAGTAATGAATGAGCCAAATTCGACAATGCAGCGTTTGATTCGGAAATTGAATCTATTGGATGCGATAGATGAACAAAATGGTTCCGGTAAATTAGATTTAATTATTCAGCTTCCTTATGTAATTAAGACAGAAGCCAGACGGGCGCAGGCGGAAAACCGTCGGAAAGATATTGAAAGTCAATTAGCGGGTTCAAAGTATGGGATTGCGTATACTGATGGCACGGAACATATTACACAGTTGAACCGTCCGGTAGAAAACAATCTGATGTCCCAGATTGAATATTTGACGAGTATGCTTTACGGCCAGTTAGGTATCACTCAGGGAATTTTAGATGGGACTGCGGATGAAAAAACGATGTTAAATTATTATAACCGTACGATTGAGCCTATTTTGTCGGCGATAGCCGATGAGATGAAGCGGAAGTTTTTGACAAAGACCGCCCGTTCCCAGTTTCAGTCGATTGAGTTCTTCCGTGACCCGTTCCGACTAGTTCCTGTGGCCGACATTTCGGAAATTGCGGACAAGTTTACACGGAATGAGATTATGACTTCTAATGAGATTCGTCAGGTAATCGGAATGAAGCCTTCAGATGATCCGAAAGCTGATGAGCTGCGAAACAAGAATCTGAGTGAATCTGCTGGGAAGCCTATAGATAAACTAGAGGAAAAAACGATAGAAGAAGATGTGGAGCATTTGGCGCATCATGGTGTAGAAGGTCAAAAGTGGGGCGTTCGGAATGGTCCACCTTATCCGCTTGACAGGAGTGGTGGGAAAGAGGTTGCAAAATCTGGCAAGGGTGATAAAATAAAATCGTCAGTTATTCAAAATGCAATCGCTTCTGGAAAAGTTTTAGATAAGATTAATCAGGATAAACAACGGAAACATACCAAAAGTGGACGGATTAAGGGGCGGAGCTATTTGGAAGGGGACGAAGAATATGCTGAGAAATTGTATAAAGAATTGCGTGGAACAGGGGAAGCTCTTATTGATTGGAAAACAGGTGAGTGGTTACATAAAGAAAAAGTATCTGCATCACATATCATAGGAACGCATATTGGTCTTGATGGTATAGAAACAAAAACTAATGCTGCTATGATTTCTTATTCTAAAACGGGAGCGCATATTTATCCAAGAAAGGAGAAAACTAATGAAACTTAGTCAGTCATTAGAGGGGAAGAAGATTAAAATAGTAACTGTAGATGGTGAAGAATTTGTCGGAACAGTGAGCGATTATATTTATCCAGAAGACAATGAACCAGAGGGGTGTTCTGCAATTGCTGTTGAAAATTGTCTACAGAGACCCAGACAGTGGATAGGATTTAATGACTACGAAATTGCAAGTATAAGCATTATAGATTAATATATGCTAAGATGAGAAATAAGAAAGAGACGAATATGATGAATAACGATATTCATGTCTCTGTTGATTGATAATGCAAATGACGTTATTGAGGATGTAAAACAGAATCCGGATAGCGATTTTGAGAGAGGGGCAACTTGCATATTATGAAGTTCTTGATGCAATCCGGAATGTTCTTGATACATATGAGTATGATTTAAAAGAGTGTGGTCTTGAAGATGATCCTATGAAAATGCTGTATACAAAGAATGAAGGGTGAAAATGAAAATAAATGAATTTGACAAAGTTCTTTTGAAAGATGGCAGAACAGCTTCAGTTGTGGAAATTTTCGGAGATGGAGAAGCATATTTAGTGGATGTTGATCTTCCGGATAACGAATGGGATACTATAGATGTTAAGCCTGAGGATATTGTACAAGTTATATAAGTAGGTTGAGAATCGGATTGTTGAGTTAAAAGAAAGGGGCGAATATGATGACTGATGAATTATTTAATCATATTATAGCGCGATTAATTAGTAATGCAGATGATGCCGTTGCCAATGCAAAAAAAGACCCTAATAGTGAGTTTGAAGAGGGAGTACAACTTGCATATTATACAGTGCTTGATACAATAAGAAATGATTTGATTATAGCGGAGTATGATCTTAAGAAGTGTGGACTTGAAGAAGATCCTATTAATAAATACGCATAATATGATTTTTGTGAGTAACGGAGGAAAGAAAGAGGTGAATATGACGATGGATAATGAACTATTTAATCATATTGTAGCACGGTTAATTAGTAATGCCGAAGACGCTACCACGAACGCAAAAGCTAATCCGGACAGTAAATTTGAAGAAGGAGTACAATATGCGTATTATACTGCGCTTGACACAATCAGAAATGAGCTTATCATAGCGGAGTATGATTTAAAAGAATGCGGTCTTGAAGAAGATCCTTTTCATAAATACGCATAATCCTATATTTGCGAGCAACGGAGGAAAAAGAAAACCCAATACTTGTGGTGGAGTATTGGGCTAATTCTTATGATTCATGGCAATTTTCAGCCAAATATTCAGCAACTGCTTTTACAATTATGGCTGCTCCATCAATAGGAAAACGCATGGTCATTCCTCCTTTCTCTATACAGCGTGCTATACTTTATTTCTATATATAGTATACTGTATTTTTTGCTTTAATATATATAGTATAGCGCGCTTTTAAAAAAGTCAATCAGGTTATAAAAATTTAATAAATTGAGTAATTGAAATTTACCCATAGACCTAAAGTGTCTGTGGGATTTTTTTGTTTGGGAGGTAAAATTTAATAATGGAAAAATTTGATTTTAGCGGCTGGGCTACCCGCAATAACTTAAAGTGTTCCGATGGGCGGACCATCTTAAAGGACGCGTTTAAGGAAAATGACGGGCAGACGGTTCCTCTGGTATGGAACCATCGGCATAATGAGCCGTTTAATGTTTTAGGGCACGCGCTGCTCGAGAACAGAAATGACGGCGTTTATGCGTACTGTACATTTAATGACACAGAATCCGGTAAAAATGCGAAGCTTCTGGTAGAGCATGGCGATGTTTCGGCATTGTCTATTTATGCGAATCAGTTGAAACAGCAGGGGTCAAATGTGCTGCATGGGGCTATCCGTGAGGTCAGCCTTGTACTAGCCGGAGCGAATCCGGGGGCGTTCATTGATTCGGTGCTTGCCCATGGAGAAGAGTCTGAGGAAGAAGCCATTATTTATACCGGAGAAACGCTTAGTTTATCACATTCTGACGAGAAGAAGGAAGATGAAAAGCCGGATTCCGAAGATAGTGAGAAACCAGAAATAAAGAAGAAGGAGGAAAAGACAGAAAAAGATGAAACGATAAAAGAGATATTTGATACTTTAAATGAAAAACAGAAAAAGGTAGTTTATGCCATGGTTGGGACAACTCTTGAGAAAAATGACGGTTCTGGCAGCGGCAAAAAAGATGAAGGAGGAGATGACACAATGAAACATAATGTATTTGACGGAGAGGGACAAGCAAGAGAAAGCGTTTTAAGCCATTCTGTTCAGGAGACGATTGTAGGCATGGCGAAGTCCAGCCAGATTGGCACATTCCAGACTGCCCTTGAAATCTATGCCGCAGAGAATGATTTAAAGCATGATGCGGTAAGCAGCGGGTTTGTACAGACTGGAGAGGGAAATATTTATAACTTATTTCCAGAGTATAAAGAAGTAAGGCCGGGAGCGCCGGAACTAATCACAAGCGATCAGGGCTGGATTTCTGTAGTAATGAGCAAAGTCCATAAAAGCCCGATTTCCAGAATCCGTACCAGTCAGGTGGATATTCGGAATATTGATTCATTAAGGGCGAGAGGGTATTTGAAAGGCAAGCAGAAATCCCAGACTGGCAATTTTAAGCTTGTAAGACGAACGACTGACCCGCAGACAGTGTATGTCAAAAACGCTTTACATCGGGATGACATAATTGACATAACGGATTTCGATTATGTGCAGTATCTGTATAACATTGATAAGATGATGTTAAATGAAGAGCTGGCGACGGCGATTATGCTGGGCGACGGCAGGGAAGACGGAGATGAAGCGAAGATTTCAAGCGACCATATCCGCCCGATTTGGACGGACGACGATTTGTATACGCTCCATGTAGATTTGGACGTTGCAGCCGCAAGGAAGGAACTTCAGGGTACAAACACGGGGGCGAATTTTGGAGAGAATTATGTGCTGGCGGAAGCAATGATTAATACGGTTTTGTATGCGAGGGAGCGGTATAAAGGGACGGGAACTCCGGATTTATTCCTGACGCCGCATATGCTCAATGTGATGCTTTTGGCGCGTGACTTAAATGGCAGGCGGATTTATTCTTCGAAGGCGGAACTTGCTTCTGCATTGAATGTGGGGAACATTTACACAGCAGAACAGTTTGAAGGAAAGACGAGAAAGACTTCTGACAACAAAACGAAGAAGCTGCTTGCAATTATTACAAATCTGGCTGATTATTCACTTGGCGCGACAAAAGGCGGCGAGGTCACTCATTTTACACAGTTTGACATTGATTTTAATCAGGAGAAATCACTGCTTGAAACCAGATGTTCCGGCGCGCTTACCAGAGTGTACTCAGCGATTGCTTTAGAAGAAACTGTAAGCGGCTCTGGCAGTGAGGAAGTAGGTTAATCTGCCGATGAAATTCAAAATGGAGGGATTGGCATGGCAAAATTTTTCGGCAGAATCGGTTATGTGGAAACGGTTGAGACGAAACCGGGCGTATGGAAACCACAGATTGTGGAGCGGGAGTATTTTGGCGATTTGACAAGGAATGTCCGCCGGTATGAATCTTCTGGCCAGTTGAATGAGAATCTGAATATTGCAAATGAGATTAGCATTGTCGCTGATCCGTATGCCTATGAGAATTTTCATGCTATGCGTTATGTGATATTTATGGGCGCTAAATGGAAAATTTCGAATGTGGAAGTTTGCCGCCCTCGGTTACTGCTGACGATTGGAGGTGTATACAATGGCTAGGCAAAGAGAAGAACTGCAACTGCTTTTAGAGGAGATTCTTGGAAGCCGCAATGTATATTTTCAGCCACCGGAGTCAGTAAAACTTAAGTATCCGTGCATTCTTTATGAACGGAGCGATATTCATACAAATGCGGCGGACAATCAGCCGTATGTAAAATTAAACCGGTATACGGTGACGGCCATTGAGGAAGATCCGGATTCTGATCTGGCGGAGAGGCTGTTAGGTTTGAAGTATTGCGGGTTTGACCGTCACTTTACATCGGATCAACTAAACCACGATGTATTCACTTTATATTTTTAGGAGGTAGAAGAATTATGAGTAAACTTGTATGGGATAAAACTGGGGAACGTTTTTATGAAACAGGTGTGGACCGCGGCGTTTTGTATCCGATGGGAACGGACAGGACGTATCCGAAAGGCGTTGCATGGAACGGTTTAACGGCTGTGACGGAAAGCCCGTCCGGCGCGGAAGCAAATGCGATTTATGCGGATAATATCAAATATTTAAGTCTGATGTCGAATGAGGAATTTGGGGCGACGATTGAAGCGTATACTTATCCAGATGAATTTGCGGTTTGCGACGGCTCTGCGGAAATTGCAACGGGCGTTATGGTAGGGCAGCAGGCAAGGTCTTCGTTTGGGCTTTGTTACCGCACTATTGAGGGAAATGATACGGATAATGAGAATTATGGCTATAAGCTGCATATGATTTATGGGGCGAAAGCGTCCCCTTCCGAAAAAGGATACCAGAGCGTCAATGACAGCCCGGAAGCGATTTCTTTTAGCTGGGAGGTTACGACTACCCCTGTGGAAATTACTGCGATTGATCCAAAAACGGGAAGGGCGTTTAAGCCGACGGCTTCCCTGACGGTGGATTCTACAAAAGTGGACGCGGAAAAATTAAAAGAGTTTGAGGATATTTTATATGGAACTGATGGAACGGACGAAGCAGGCAGTAAAGATGCAAGGCTTCCGTTGCCGGATGAAATTATTGCATTTTTCAAAGAGGAAGGCTAATTGTTTCAATCATAATAGAAAAGGAGAATACATATGTTAAAGAAAACGATTTCTTATGAGGATTTTGATGGGAACCAGAGGACGGAAGATCATTATTTCAACTTGACGGAAGCGGAGATTACGGAGATGGAGCTTTCGATGAATGGGGGATTAAGCCAGCTATTGACGAAGATTTTGCAGGAAAACGACCAGAAGCAGATTATAGAGTATTTTAAGAAGATTGTGCTTATGGCGTATGGCGAAAAGAGCCTTGACGGGCGAAAGTTTGTGAAGAATCAGAAAATCCGGGACGAGTTTGCTTCGACTGCCGCATACTCTGAAATCTTTATGGAGCTGGCGACGGACGCAGACGCCGCTTCGGCATTTGTCAAAGGGGTAATGCCAAAGAATGCAGGAAGAATGCCCGCCGCACTAAAAGCGCCTGCGGATCGTTAGGAAACGGAAAGGAAGTGAGGGAATGTTTCAGCTTATGATACCGGGAAAGGAGCTTTGGGACGAAAAGAAGGAAGTATTTGTTCATACAAAGGACACTGCCCTTTGCTTAGAGCATTCCCTAGTTTCCCTTTCAAAATGGGAAGCAAAGTGGCATAAGCCGTTTCTTGGAAAAGGTGAAAAATCGCCGGAAGAAACGTTGGATTATGTCCGCTGTATGACGCTGACGCAGAATGTCAGCCCATTTGTGTATGATTGGATTGATGAAAACGCGATGAAGCGGGTTTCAGATTATATTGCAGACCCGATGACCGCTACATGGTTTTCGAAGGAAGACAAAAGCCCTCCGGGGCGTGAAGTGGTGACGGCGGAAGTCGTGTATTATTGGATGATTGCGTTAAATATTCCGTTTGAGTGCCAGAAATGGCATTTGAACAGGCTTTTAACCTTGATTCGCGTTTGCAATGCCAAAAGCGCTGCGCCAAAGAAACTTGGGAAAAAGCAGCTTGCGAAAAGGAATGCGGCTTTAAATGCCGCCCGGAGGAAAAATTTAGGTTCAAGGGGGTAAGGTATGCAAATCAACAAATTAATTAGTAAGTATAATTTTAACAAAGGGACTGCCAGCCGGATTCGGTATCTTGTGATTCATTACTGCGGCGCTACCGGAACGGCAAAAGGGAACGCGGAGTATTTTGCGGAGAAAGACAGAGGGGCTTCCGCCCATTATTTTGTCGGGTATGACGGAGAGATTTGGCAAAGCGTAGAAGACGCCAACATCGCTTGGCATTGCGGGGCGAAAGAGTACCGCCATAAGGAATGCCGGAATGCAAATTCAATCGGAATTGAGCTTTGCACAAAGACGACAGGCTCTGCGTCGCTTGCAGATGAAAACTGGTATTTTGAGGATGCGACGGTTGCGTCTGCGGTGGAACTGACAAAGGAATTGATGGCGAAATACAATATTCCGGCTGACCGCGTGCTGCGTCACTATGATGTGACGGGTAAGAGCTGTCCAGCTCCCTATGTGTTTAATGCCGGGAAGCATAGCTGGGAACAATTTCAAGCGGCAATCCGTGGAAAGAAAGAGGATACGCCTGTAAAACAGCCGAAGCCGTCTGGGAAAGATTCTTTTCAAGTGAAAGTGGAAAGCGCGTATCTAAACATTCGCAAAGGCCCCGGAACGGATCATGCAAAAACTGGGCAGTATACGGGAGTTGGCGCGTTTACGATTGTAGAGACGCAGAGTGGGAAAGGGTCGGATACAGGCTGGGGAAAACTAAAGTCTGGAGCGGGCTGGATTTCTTTAGATTATGCAAAGAGGTTATAACAAATGATAAAAGGGATTACTTTTCGGCATAAAGGGGATTTTTCGAAAACAAAGAGGTTTTTCCATGCCTTATTGAAAAAAGAGTATCTGAATGTATTAGAGCGGTATGGCAAAGCGGGGGTTTCGGCTCTCGCTTCCGCTACGCCAAAAGACAGCGGGGTAACGGCGGCTTCATGGGATTATGTGATTTCCCATAACCGGATGCAGTCTTCGATTACATTTGTAAATTCAAATATTCAAAATGGAGTGAATATTGCGATTATTTTGCAGTATGGGCATGGCACAAGGAACGGCGGATATGTTGCCGGAAGGGATTACATTAATCCGGCGGTTCGTCCGGTGTTTGATAAGATTGCAGAGCGTGCGTGGAATGAAGTGAAGAATCTTTGAATAATAGACTTATAGAAACGCTATGTAATGAAAGAGAATACATGAAAAGATCAAACTAAGGAAGAGTCCTCCTTTCAATAACTCTTTCTTACTTTGACAAGGCGCTTATATTTTGGCCTTTTTTTAGGTTAGTCATCGAAATGAGCGTAACCTAACTGCTGAATTAGATTTTTATAGTTCTCTAATTCAGTTTTATCACGAAGATTTTCTTCGTTTTTATGCAAATCATCTTTGCACGGATGATTCACTTCATAGAATGTAGAGTATTCTATCATATTTATCGCCTCCTTTTCATGTATTTTCTTTCATTATATAGTGTTTTTGAAATATGTCAAGTACAAAATGTAGAAAAAGTCTCCTAGCAAGAGGCTTTTTTTATTGCTTATGGAATGGGGGTTAAAACGATGGGCATAGCGGTTGATGAACGCGTGGTTGAAATGCGGTTTGATAACCATCAGTTTGAACGAGGCGTGCAGTCTACGATGGGCGCGCTTGATAAGTTGAAACAGTCGTTGAAATTAGACGGCGCGTCAAAAGGGCTTGATAATGTGAATCAGGCGGCAAAGAACGTATCGCTTGATGGAATTGCTTCAGGAGTTGCGGCGTTGGAAAAAAGATTTTCTACGTTTGGGATTGTCGGAATGCGTGTGATTTCAAACCTTACGGATTCGATGATGCGGTTTGGAAGGAATACGGTTGGGTTTGTGACGGACAGCATTATCGGCGGCGGAAAGCGCAGGGCGATGAATATTGAAAATGCGCATTTCCAGTTACAAGGCCTTCTTAAAGATGAAGCAAAGGTGCAGGCTGTTATGGACGACGCGATGGATTCTGTGGACGGTACGGCTTACGCTTATGATGAAGCTGCAAAAGCCGCTTCCCAGTTTGCGGCGTCGGGCATGGAAGCCGGAGAAAAGATGCAGGCGTCTTTACGGGCAATCACCGGCGTTGTGGCTATGACGAATAGTGAATACGAGAGTATTTCCCAGATCTTTACGACGGTGTCCGGAAATGGAAGGCTTATGGGAGACCAGTTGCTCCAGCTTTCTTCCAGAGGGTTGAATGCCGCGGCAACTTTGGCTGACTATATGACGAAAGTTGGCAATGGGGCGAAGGTGACGGAAGGCGAAGTCAGGGAAATGGTTTCGAAAGGGGAAATTAGTTTCGATTTATTTGCCGCCGCTATGGACGATGCGTTTGGAGAACATGCAAAGAAAGCGAATGAGACTTTTACGGGAGCTATGTCAAATGTGAAGGCTTCCCTTTCCAGAATTGGCGCAGAATTTATTTCACCTTTAATTGTTCAAAATGGACCGTTGGTACAATTTTTTAACGCTCTGAGAGAACGAATTAATGATGTAAAAGCGAATATCGGGCCATTAGCAGAATTGTTTACAAAGTCGGTATCAGGTATGGCGCAGTCCGCTGCAAAATATTTACAGGAAATGGATCTGGCAAAACCTTTTGAAGCGTTTTACAACATTATGGATATATTCAAAAATGCGTCAGGGGGAATTTCTTCTATACTCATGCCGATCCGTTTCGCATTTGAGGATATTTTCCCCCAATCGGCAGTCACTGCCCTTGCTGATTTTACTTCTAAGCTGAAAGAATTTACTTCTAATCTGAGACTTAGCCATGTTGACGCCGTGAATTTGAGAAATACGTTTCAAGGTTTGTTTGCAGTTCTTGATATTGCCGGAAGGATCATTGGCGGAGTTGTACAGGCGATCTTTCCAATGACAAAAGGCGTGGGAGGGCTTGGTTCGGCCGTTCTTATGGTAACGGGGCAGATTGGAACATGGCTTACGGCGTTAGACGATATAATTAAAAAAAGCGGCGTGTTTGGAAGCGCTGCGGAAAAAATTGGAAATGTGACAGGCGTTGTTTCTCAGGCAATCGGAAAACATGTCAAAGGAATTGTAAAAGCATTCTCGGATTTTTTAGGAATTGATTTTGCGGCGGCGGCAGAAGCTAGGCTGAATCCTTTTCAAAAGATATGCGAGGCTGTGAAACTTGCTCTGGATAAATTGGCGGCTGTATTTCGGGAAATTTCTCCTGTTTTAGCAAAGTTTGGGGAAATGATTGTGGATACGCTTGGTAAAATTGGCGGCGGACTGCAAAAAGCTGTTCATGGAGAAGGGTTTGATTCCTTGATTGACTTGATGAACGGCGGTTTGATGGCTGGGATAGGCACAGGGATTATGAATTTTATTGGACATATCCAAAAAACTGTAATTAAAGCGAACGGCATGTTTTCGAATGTAAATCTGATATTAGCAAATGTGAAGAATACACTTATTTCCTATCAGGCGGCTTTGAAAGCAGACGTGTTGATGAAAATTGCAAAAGCGGTCGCAGTGCTTGCAGGCTCGCTTTTTGTGTTAGCGTTGATTGATTCTGAAAAGCTTTCTGGAGCGCTTGCCGCTCTCAGTGTTTTAGTCGTTGAACTTTCGGCTGCAATGGCGGCGTTTGGCAAAACTCTCGGCGGAAAAGGCGTAATGCAATTAGCAAGCGCCGGAACAATGATGATCGCATTTTCCACAGCAATCTTGATTTTGTCTGCGGCATTAAATGTAATCTCGGGTATTGATTCCGATAAATTAACTGGCGCGTTGATTGGCATTACTGTGTTGCTTGGAGAATTGCTGGCTTCCTCCATTATACTTTCAAAATGGGGAGGAAAAGTGAAAACAAGCGCGGCTGGCATGATTTTATTTGCATCTGCAATTTATATTTTGACAAAAGCAGTGAAACAGCTTGCGCAGCTAGATGTCAAACAGCTAACAAAAGGGCTTATTGGAGTCGGCGTTTTATTAGCGGAGCTTTCTGCATTTATGTTCGCGGCAAAGTTTGGCAATTTTAAAGTTTCAAGCGGCCTTGCAATGATTGAACTTGCCGCCGCGCTTTTGATATTGGAAAAAGTAGTTTCTGGTTTCGGACAGATGAATACGGAATCGATGGCGCGGGGACTTGCCGGTGTAGCAGGAGCGCTTTTGGCAGTTTCCGCCTCTATGCGCATTATGCCTAAAAACATGATTGCCCTTGGCCTTGGGTTAATTGAGGTTTCGGCTGCGCTTAAAATTATCGGTGAAGTCGTTCAGGAAACAGGGAAAATGGGTTGGGAAGAAATCGGAAAAGGACTGACTGTGCTTTCCGGTTCTATGGTTATTCTTGCCGTTGCGCTTCAGGCGATGAAAGGGACACTTGGAGCGGCTGCCGCTATGCTTGTGTTGTCAATCGCTTTGAATGTGTTTTTGCCTTGTTTAAAGGCGCTTGGCTCTATGAGCCTCGTTGAAATTGGAACAGCAATACTTGCGCTTGCTGCCGCTTTTACGGTGTTGGGCATTGCGGGGGCTGTTCTTGGACCTCTGATTCCGGCAATATTGGGATTATCCGGCGCTTTGGCTTTATTTGGAATAGGGGTTGCGGCATGTGGGGCAGGTGTTTTGGCCCTATCGATTGGGCTGGCTTCCCTAGCTGCTTCTGGAGTTGCCGGAATGATGGCTTTTGTGACTGGGTTAGAGATTCTGTTTGTCGGCATATTGGAAATTATCGCTAAGAGCGTGGAGTCTATTGCGAATGCGGTGAAGGCAGTTGTTCTTGCGATTGTCAGCGTCATTGTGGAATGCGCGCCTGCGATTGTGGAAGGTGTGTTAGCGCTTGTAGAAGAAGTTTTCAAAGCATTATCCGTACATGCTCCGGCGATAGTAAATTATTTGATGGATTTCTTAATTGGAGTTATGAACGCTTTGGCGGAAAGGCTTCCAGAACTGGTTCAGGCGGCTATAAATTTAATTCGTACATTTTTTCATAGTGTCATTGAAGTTTTAAAGGGCATGGATACTTCTTCTTTGGTGGAAATGGTTGAAGGCATCGGTTTTTTGACTGCGATTATGTATGCTTTGGCAGGGGTTGCAAAGCTGACTCCCTTAGCTATGAAAGGCGTTCTTGGGCTTGGAGTTGTGATTGCTGAGTTAGCGGCAGTATTGGCGGCGTTGGGAGGATTAGCGCAAATTCCATATTTGGAATGGCTGATTAGTGAAGGGGGAGATTTATTAAAAGAGATTGGGACTGCAATCGGGAAATTTATTGGCGGCATTGTCGGTGGAATGATGAGCGGAGTGTCGTCCGCCCTTCCCCAGATTGGAGCGGATTTATCTCAATTTATGGAGAATGCAGCTCCATTTTTTATTGGTATGGGCATGATTACGGCAGATACTCTGGCAAAGGCGGGCTTTTTATCTGGAATTTTATTGATATTTGGGGCGGCGGATCTTATTGCCGGGATTACAAGTTTTTTAACGGGAGGAAGCAGTCTGCCACAAATCGGGACGAATTTATCTGATTTTCTTTTAAATGCGACTCCATTCTTTTCTGGGTTGGCGTTAGTGAACGAAGGCGCAGTGAAAGCGGCTAAAAACCTAGCTGAAATGATAATGTTATTTACTGTGTCGGATTTCATTCAAGGAATTACATCGTGGCTGACGGGAGGTTCTTCTCTTGCGGATTTTGGAACGGAATTGGTGGCGTTTGGGCCAAGTATTGCAGAGTTTGCGGAAACGGTAAAGGACGTGAAGCCGAAAGCGGTAAAGGGCGCGGCGGCATCGGCTAAAATTATGGCGGAAGTTGCGGACAACCTTCCGGGACAGGACGGTTTGCTGCAAAAGATATTTGGAGATAAGAGCCTTGCGGATTTTGGCTCTGAGCTTTTGTTGTTCGGACCTTCGATTGCCTTATTTGCGGAAACGGTAAAGGATGTGAAGCCGAAAGCAGTCAAAGGCGCAGCGGCAGCGGCATCGATTATGAGCGAAATGGCTTCCGAATTGCCAGAAACAGGTGGATTAAAAGCGGTGATTTTTGGGGATTGCACCTTGTCTGATTTTGGGGCGGAGTTAGTGGCTTTTGCCCCTCAAATAAAAAAGTATGCGGATGAGGTTGCTGATGTGAAACCTGAAGCAGTAACGGCAACTGCGAACGCGGCGAAGGCATTATTAGAAATTGTAAATTCTCTGCCAGAGACAGGAGGCATAAGCGAGTTTTTTACTGGGGAAAAAAGCCTATCGAATTTCAGCGGAAACCTAAAAGCGTTCGGCAAAGGCATGTCGGAGTATTCAAAAGCGGTGAAAGAGGTAGACTCTGGAAAAATCACGGCTTCAGCGAATGCAGCGCAAACAATCGCAGAACTTGTGGTTAGTTCATCAAACATAGAAAAATTTAATCTTGCTGAATTTGGAAAGGATTTAGCGGCTTTCGGTCAGTCATTTGTAAAATATTATAAAGATACATCGGATATTGATCCGCAAAAATTAAGCGGCATTACATCAGAGATAAAGAAATTGGCAAAGATGGCGTCGTCGGGTATAACAAAAGGTTTTTCAGATGGAATGAAAACGAAGCAATCAGCAGTTTCAGATATATTTTCTTCTATATTAGAGAAAGCATTGTCGGTCATTAAAAAGAAACGCAGTAATTTCGGTGTGGAAGGAAGCGCAGTTATAAATAAATTTGTTTCAGCAGTTAAAAAAGGCGGAAATGATGTAAAAACAATGTTATCTGTTCCAATTAACCAGTCGTTGGCTTCTATACGCAACAAACGCCCGGCGTTCTATTCGGCAGCTTCTTTTCTGGTTGATGGGTTTGTAAAAGGAGTAAGCGATAATTCTTCTAAAGTGTCAAAACAGATACAACTTATGGCGGAAGCCGCCTTAAAGTCGTCGCAGACGGCATTGGGCATTCATTCTCCATCTAAAGTATTTACCGAGATTGGCGGCTATGTTGTGGACGGGTTTACGAACGGCATTGATGAGAATAAAGAAAAAGCCGCGGAATCGGCGGAAAATCTGGCAAAGGTTGGCGTTGAAACGGCAAAATCAGTTCTTGGATCGTTAAAAGACAGTAATAGTGTATTTGCAGAATATGTAGAAAATACCGATGAAAACGGCAATGCAGTAGAAGTAACATTAGAACAGGCGGCGGAAGCATTTAAGTCGTTCCGTAATTCTGTAAAGGATTCCATTAAAGACGCTACGGGTGTGTTTGACGAGTTTAAGACAGAGACGGATATTGCAGGAAAACAGCTTATAAAGAATTTAAAATCCCAGATTACCGGCATTACGGAATGGGCGGCAAATATGCAGCTTCTGGCGGCCAGAGGAGTAAATCAGGGGCTGCTTAAGGCGTTGTCAGATATGGGCCCGTCGGGAGCAAATTATGTAAACGCGCTTGTCACGATGTCGGGAAAAGAACTGAAAAAGATGAACAAGCTCTATAAACAGCGTTTGAGTTTGAACAATAAAGCCGCCGACGAGATTGCTTCTAGTTTTGTGGAAGGCGGAAAAAAGGCGGCGAAAGCCTATGATAAAGGGCTTACGAAAGGGGAGATGATTAAATCCGGTAAGAAATCTTTAAAAACGCTGGCAGAGGACAGCGTGAATGCTGTAAGCAATGCCAGAAAAAAAGTGAAAGAATCTTTTGGCGGCATGTTTGAGGATGCTGTCAAAGAGATGAAAAAAAGCCTTGATTATGGGAAAGGGGCGTTTCAGCAGTTTTGCAATATATTCTTATCGGGATCGAAAAACATTGTTGCGAGCGCAAATGCAGTGGAAGCTGCGTCAAAAGCGATTACGGCGTATGGCAGAAAACTGTATGAGGAGAGTGAGTATTATAAGGAAGACACGAAAAATCTAAAGGCGCATACGGATTCCTTAACGAAACTTCAAAATGAAAATTCAAAACTCCAGAAGCAGTTGAAAAAAGCGAAAAAGTCGAATAAGAAGGATTCGAAAGAGCGAGTACAGACTTTAAAAAAGGAGTTAGAAGCAAATAAAAAAGCGATTTCATCGGCAAAGGATCAGATTATATCGGATCAGAAGGAGATCGCGAAACATACAAAAGAAGTATATAATAATCTTCGTTCCGATTTATCTAATTCAGTTGCCGCGTTTTTAGATCCTTTGAAGGCAAGTTTGGATTCAGGGGTTGACTTGTTTAAGAAATTTGAATCGAACGCGACTTTATATGAAGAAGACAAAAAAAGACTGGCGGAACACCAAAAAGCGCTGGCGGATTTGGAAAAACAACGCGCGGGGCTTCAAGAAGAATTAGCGAAGTATGCGGAAATGAATGATACAGATTCAAGGCTTCGATGGAAAGAGCTTTATGGAGAACTGGAAGACCTAGAGAAGCAAATAGAGGATGCAAAAAACAACATTAAACAAGATGAAGACGACATGGCGTCCCATTCGCAACTTACGGTGAATAAGATTTTAGAAAATATGCAGTCGCAGGTAACGGGCGTAAAGCAGTGGAAGGGGAACATAAACAAACTTGCAGGAAAAGGTGTATCGGAAGGTCTGATTGCTTATTTAAAGAATATGGGCACAGACGGAGTGGATTATGTCGATCAGTTTATGAAGATGACAAGCGCTGAGATAAGTAAAGCGAATGCAATATTTAAGGAATCACAAAACTTATCGGCGCAGAGTCTGCTTGACGGTTTTAAAGATCAGATGAAAACGGCGAACGATTTTGCAAATGGCTTGAACCAGATGGCGAAAATGGGATTTGGGCAGGATCTGCTTGAGAAATTAGGGGAAGCGGGTTCAGATAGTTATGATTATGTCAAAGCGTTTTTAACAATGACGCCTCAGCAGGTTGCCGAATTTAATCAGGAATATGCAAATTCTTTAAAACTTCCGAATACCGTAGCAGATAAGGTGATTTCTTCTTTTGCTTATGCGGGAAGCCAGAGCGCGGCGGGATTTACGTCGGCTCTTGCAAAGATGTCTGAAACCGGAAGTAAGGAAAACGCAGCTTTAGTTACGGCGACGAACAGAATTGGCGAATCAATAGGCGTAATGCTGAAATCGAACTCGAGAACGGCAGGTTCTGATATGGTAGGCGAACTGGCGCATACTTTAAAAGTCAAAAAGCCCACAGCGGAAAAGGAATCCCTTGATTTGGGAAAAGCAACGTTGAAATCTGTAAAAAAATCAATTTCGAAAAAAAAGGGAAAGAAATTAGCGAAAAATCTTGTAGACGGAATGTCGAATGGATTGACGGATCATTCGTCGAGAGTTTCGAAAACGGCGGAAGAAGTGGCGTTGTCTGCTTACCGGTCGGCGAAAAAGGCTTTGGGGATTAAATCCCCTTCGAAAATGTTTGCGAAATTGGGAGCCTATACAGATGCGGGTTTTATCGAAGGGTTAGCGTCGGGCGAAAAGGATGTCTGTCAAACGGCGGCTGATATTATGGGGCAAGCGATTAAAGAAGCGTCGGATTTGCTTCAGTCGGATATGGATACAGAGCCGACAATCCGCCCGGTTATGGATTTGACGGAAATTCAAAATGGGGTTGGGAGTATTGGTGAATTGATGAATGATTGCGGCGTTTCCGCTTCCGCCAAATTAGCAGGGTTTGCCGCAGGCGGTATACAAAAGCCCGGCATGTCGATGGAGGATAAAAATGCAGGCGCAATTAGCCGGTTACAGGAAACGTTATCAAATCTTTTGGATAAGCCTGCGATAGAACAGCATAATACGTTTACAATTACAGGCAATGATCCAAGGGCTATTGCGGACGAAGTGTCTTGTATCCTTCAAAAACAAGTAGAAAGGAGAAGCGCAGTATGGGCGTAGTGATATTTAACGGTAAGCCCTCTTTGGATTATGGTATTCAGGTGGAGCATCCGCCTGAGTATCAGACTCCGGCAAAGGATTACGAAGTGATTCATATTCCCGGCAGAAATGGCGATCTGGTGATTGATAATGGTTCTTACCAGAATGTGAGCCGTCAGTACCAAATTGCATTTGGGAATCTGGATAAGGATTTTACAGGCATGGCGAACGCGGTTGCGGAATGGCTGCATTCTGCGTCAGGCTATGCGCGTCTGGAAGATTCTTATGAACCGGAATATTACCGCATGGCAATGTTTCAGGACGAAGCAGCGGTTGAAAATATATTACAACACGCAGGCAGGGCGGCAATCAGTTTTAATTGTAAGCCGCAAAGATTTTTGAAATCGGGCGAGGAATCGATCCAGATGTCAGTAAACGGCTCGGTTTTGCGTAATCCGACGGGATTTTCTTCTTTGCCGAAGATAACGGTTTTTGGTTCTGGAAAAAGCCGCCTTACGGTTGGAGGCTGCGTTATTGAAATCGCAGACGTGAGTGGCAGCATTGTTTTAGACAGCGCGATACAGGACGCTTATAAAGGCGCAACAAACCGAAACTCAGATGTGACGGCAACAAGCGGATTTCCGGAATTAAAGCCGGGGGAAAATATAATTAGTTGGGGAAATGGCATTACATATGTGGAGGTGGTTCCAAGATGGTGGACAATATGATCCGGTTATTTGAATCGACGGCTCGGTCTTTTTCAACGAATGGGCTGGGAGCTTTATCGGAGGCAAGTAAGTGTGAGGTTGTGGAGGAGCGGAATGGGTCTTTTGAATTGGAATTGGAATACCATGTTTCAGGGAAACATTATAAGGATTTGGAATTAAGGCGGATTATTGTGGCAAAGCCGAATCCTTATGCCGACCCTCAGCCGTTTCGGATTTATGATATTTCAAAGCCGATAAATGGGCTTGTAACAATAAAGGCGGAGCATATCAGTTATGACATGTCGGGTTATCCGGTATCGTCTATAAAAGCGGATACGGCGAGGGAAGCTTTGAATCAAGTAAAAGAAAATTGCATTACGGAGTGTCCATTTGAATTTTCGACGGATTTGGCCGAATCGGGCAGCCTTGCCATTCAAAAGCCTGTTTCCATGCGGGCTTTGCTGGGCGGTTCGGGCGATTCCATACTGGATGTGTTTGGAGGGGAATACGAATTTGATGGCTATAAAACAATTCTCCATGACAGCCGGGGACAAAACCGCGGCGTTACGATCCGATATGGGAAGAATATGACGGATTTGTCTCAGGAGGAAAATTGCAGCAATGTCTATACTGCGGTTTATCCTTATTTTTGGTTTGAAGGAGATGAGAAAGACGAGGAAAAGCTGGTAGAATTGCCGGACGCAGAGAAGAAAATTGTCCCGACGCCCGGAACATATGATTTTACGCGTATTTATCCGTTAGATGTGTCAGGTGAATGGAAAAATCCATCCGAATTTATACGCAAGTGGCCGTCAAATGATGAAATGAGGGAAATTGCCCAAAAGTATATTTCAGATAATGCACTTGGGACGCCAAAAGTTTCTTTGACGGTGAGTTTTGAACAATTAGCGCAGTCGAAGGAATATGAAACGATAGCCTTGTTGGAAGACGTGCGTTTATGCGATATAGTGAATGTGGAGTTTCCAAAACTGAAAGTGAGCGCAACTTCAAAATGTATAAAGACTGTTTATAATGTTTTAACGGGGAAGTATAGTTCGATTGAATTAGGGGACTCAAAATCCAACTTGGCGTCGTCGCTTGTTTCAAGAAATGAAATAGTGGAGGAGAAGATCAACAGCCGCCCAACGGTTTCTTTTATGAAAGAGGCGGTGGAACACGCAACGAAACTGATTAGCGGAGGTCTGGGCGGGTATGTTGTGATGCATAGCAGTGAAAGCAGTAAAAATGGGTATCCAGATGAAATTTTGATTATGGATACGCCTGATATTGCAACTGCAACAAAGGTATGGCGGTGGAATCAGGGCGGGCTTGGATATTCTTCGAAAGGGTATCACGGCCCATATCATACCGCCATTACCCAAGAGGGGGAGATTGTTGCGGATTTTGTGAAAACAGGGGATTTAACTGCGAATATTATTAGGGGCGGAACGCTTACAATCGGAGGGGTAGATAATACAGATGGGCGTATTGCGGTATTAGATTCGTCCAACAATGTATTAATCACTTTGAGTAAAAACGGCATAGATTTTTCAAAAAAAGGGACAGCGCCAGTAACAAAGATTACAAATGATACAATTAAAACGACAAACGTGACTGCGGAAAACCTAGTTGTTAAGGCGGCTAAGATTTCAGGAAAATTAACGGCGGAACAGATTAATACAAAAGGACTGATAGCGGAGAATATTAGCGGTGAACAGATAACGGGCAAAAAAATCAGCGGCGGTTCTATAACGGGAAGCCGTATATCGGCTGGAAGCATAGATGGCGCTGAAATAACGGGAAGTAAGATTACATCAGGATCTTTAGATGGTGTTGGAGTCACAAGCATTATGAGCGGAACGATATATTCGACTGATGGGTCTTCGACTACATCGATTTGGAATGGACGAATATCTACAAATAATATAACACTAAATGATAGAGACGATAATTCTGCATTTGTTGGTAAATCAGGAAACGGATTTAATTTTATAAGTTATTCTGGTCACTCAGTTTCCAAAAATGGTTATATACAAACAGAATCGCCATTGCAAATTAAGCATAAACATATTATTGATGGTTCGTCAGTAAACGATATAGATATTGAAAATGGTGACGTTGGGTTATTAGTGTATAGCAAAACATATTCTGAAGGAGTTCATCCGGTTTTGGATAACTATCATAATTGCGGTCAAAGCGATCGCAGATGGAAAACTATTTTTGCCGGCACTTCTGAAATTAACACATCTGACAGAAATGTAAAACATGATATTCAATCTATATCAGAGATCTATGAACAATTATTTTTTCAGTTAAAACCAGTCAGTTATATGTTTAATACGGGGGATAGAACCCATCTGGGAATTATTGCTCAGGATTTGAAAAAGTCGATGGACATAATCGGCTTAACCAATACCGATCTTGCCGCTTTTTGTCAAGACGAAAAAATGAAAACTATAACCGATGAAAAAACCGGAAAGGCGGTTAAAATTTCTGATTTAGACGAAGAAGGAAAGAAGCGGTACTCTTATGGCATTCGTTACTCAGAATTTATTATGCTTAATACCCATATGATTCAGAAAGTTTACAGACAGATAGAGGAACAACAGAAAGAAATTAATAAATTGAATAAAAAACTGGAAGAAGTTCTTACCTATATAAAAGAGAGGAAGTGATATTTTTATGAGTGTACCTGATTATTCACCGCCTTGTTATAAAATTGTACACTATACTTATGCGGATTTCGTATCTAGGCAAATTGGAAGACCTGTACATATTGTTCAGTGTGATGACAATTTGCCGATTCTGGCAGTTAAGTTATATAGCGACGGACAGCCGTATACCATACCGTCTAATTCAGATGCAAATATCCGTATGGTAAAACCAGACGGGAAACATGTGTATAATCCGGCTTTAGGATGTGATTCTACCCGACATACGGTATATTTTGCCGTTACGCAGCAAATGGCAGTGTTTGCGGGAGAGAGCAGTCCTGTAGTAGAAATTTATACGAATGGTTCTATCGCATCGACTAGTTCTATAGGTATTGTGATAGACCGAAACCCTGTTTCGAATGACACGTTAGTATCTTCCGATGAGTATAAGACAGTCATGCAGTATGCGAAAGAAGCAGAATCTTATGCAAAAGGAAATACTGGAATACGCGACGGAGAAAATACAGATAATGCAAAGTATTATAGTGAAAGGTCTAAAGATTATTCGGACGCATGGAAGGGATCGTTATTGCCAAAGGGGGAAGTGGCATTCTCAAGGCTTCCGGTTAATGGAAATGTTGCAGGGCATATGTATACTATAACTGAATCATTTGTGACGGATACGAGATTCAGAAGCGGCGCAGGTTTTTCTTATCCTCCACGAACGAGAGTTTATTGGACATCTGCTAATAAATGGGAAGTATTAACTGGAACATGGAGAAAGGAACTTTCAAAATCGGAATACGATGCGCTTTCTAATGCTGAAAAAATGAATGGCATATACTATCATATTACAGATGATGATGATGAGATTCCGGATGCAAGCGCGACTGTAAAGGGTTTGGTGAAAGTAGATCCTGCTCTTTCTAGTTCATCTGTAAATCCTGTTCAAAATAAAATAGTTACGGGAGCTTTGGGAAATAAGGTGGATAAAGTTTCAGGTAAAGGATTATCCACGAATGATTATACAACAACTGAAAAAAATAAATTAAGCGGCATCGCCGCGAATGCTAATAATTATTCTCTGCCCTTGGCATCTTCAACTGTGCGTGGCGGAATGAAAACTGGATATTCTCAAAACGGTAAGAATTATCCGGTGCAACTCAGTAATGAAAAAATGTATGTAAATGTTCCTTGGGACGGAGTATGGTTTGGGGTATGTGGAAGCAAAAAAGCCGATGTAGCAAAGATAGTGGACGCATCAGGGTTCCAGTTAAACGAAGGAATTAGGATTACTGTATATTTTACTTGGGGAAACACGGCTGAAAACATTACTTTAAATGTAGGAGGAACTGGGGCAAAACCGGTTTTCTATAAAAGTAATCCAGCGCCTGCTAATTTTATTCAGACTGAATGCGGAATAGACATGGTATATTATGCTGGAGCGTGGAGAATCATAGGGGGATTCTCAGAAGCGTTTCCAGCAAGAGCGCTTACACAGTCGCAGTACAACGCGTTATCTTCTTCAGATAAGCTGAATGGGACAGTTTATTTTATTACAGATGGAACTTAAAAGACAGGAGGGATTATATTTATGGGAATTATTATGCTAAATGGCGTGAAGTATGGAGGCAGTGGAGGAAGCGGCGCAGGAGACGAATATGAGAGGAAGCCGATTGTTTTATATGACGGGGAGCTTTCATCTGGATCGATTAGTTTTGATTTATATTCTCATCTAAACTATTCTTATTATGGACCACGTAAATATATTACAACTTGTATATATGATCATGATTATTCCGGCTATGCCCAGTCACAATTTTTTAAAATTAGGATTGTTGGACATCGCGATTATAGTTTGTTTCATCAAGACTGCTATATTCCAGTTTTAACACAACAATACGTGGACTTTGTATGGTGTGGACAGCATGAGTGGGGGCGGGTATGCGATAGTATTGTTGGTTGTAATATAATTATTTATCCACGAGATTATAACAATGACAAATTAACTTCTTATGGATGTATTAATGTTTTATTAATGGCAGGCGACTGTTTTTCAAATTATCCAATTCTAAATATTCATATGGAAAATCCTAACAAGTTGAATCTAATGCGTGTTGAATTACTATAAATAATTTGGGAAAGAAGGTGAACAAATTGATTCAATTAATCATAGATTATGCAACTGATAAAATCGTTGGATACAACACAATCGTGCCCCAAAATCCTGACATAGACACTGTTTTGGCAGAAGACAGCGAATTGAGCAGGCTGGTAAATCTCAACCTATACGATAACCTATATTATATTGATGGAAAAATTACAGAAAAAACCGAACCAGATGCTCATTATATCCAATTAAAATCAATCAATGATGAATACGAAAAAGCCCATAAAAAAGTAGATGAGGAGCATAAAATTTTTATGGACAATATTTTGTCGGGAATGACAGTGGAAGAAGCATCTGAGATTTCCATACAGAACCGCAAACAGGCGGAAAATATAGAAAAAGAAAAAGCGGCATTTCATGATAAGGAAAAAGAACTGGCGGCGGCAAAGATATATTCTATGTTTAAAGAGGAAGAAAAAGACATTGCCTATAAGTATTTTCTTTCCATGGTCACTGTGATAAGAGATGAAAACGACTACATAGAAGAATGGATACGCTACCATATAGAAGAACTCGGATTTGAGCATTTCTACCTATACGACAACGAATCCTCCATACCCGCAAAACGATATTTGGAAGACACAGGATTTCAACATCTGGATAAAATCACATTCGTAGACTGGGAGACGTCCGAAAACACACAGCATGATATTCATGTGCATTTTTTAAAACATTTTAGCAAGGAAACCAAATGGTATTTTGCCGCTGATCCAGACGAATATGTTTTTATTAAGGATAAAACAAAAACACTAAGAGACTTTCTGGAAGAAAATGAACAATACGCAGCGATCGAATGTATCTGGCATCATTTCAATGCAAATGGTCAGGAAAAAAAGACCAGTGGAACAGATATGGAAAGGTTTACAACGGAGACCGACTGGCATTATGGCAAAGGGCATGGAAAGTTTTTCGCACATTCAAACAGAACAAAGGATTTTGCAAATTATCGTCCGTATATAAGATTAGATGCCGCAGTTTTATTCGGTGAAAAATCAAAAGCGGACGATTTTTTTCAGTTAAACCATTACTATACGCGTTCGTATGAAGAGTGGTTAAAGAAAATCAGCAGGGGGACCGTAGTCCCACATGCAAAACGGAAATATTCAGAATTTTTTGAATTAAACCCTGATATGAAATATTTAGACACTGGAACAGAGGTATTGCAAAAATATGGTTCGAATGAATCGCAAAATGAATAGCGGAAAAAGAGGAGGAAAACATGGACGAAACCATTTCTCGGGCAGAGCATGAAGCATTTAAAGAATTAATTGATGCAGAAAACCGCCGGCAGAACAAGCGTATTGATTTGGTAGAAGAAACCGTCAGACAAATAGGGGCGCTGACGACTTCTGTCGAAAAATTAGCTCTCAGTATGGAAAGCATGGTAAAAGAACAGGAGCAGCAAGGAAAACGTCTGGAAATACTGGAAAGCAGGGACGGTGAAAAATGGCGTCAGGTAACGGGATACATTATAACAACGGTACTTGGGATCGTCCTTGGGTTTATATTCAGGTATATAGGAATATAAGGAGGTTTTTATGAATTTGAACAATAAAACATACGATTTTTTAAAATGGCTGGCAATGTATGTATTCCCCGCAGTCGGGACATTATATTTTGCCCTTGCCGGAATCTGGGGGCTGCCTTACGGCGAACAGATCGTAGGGACAATTACAGCATTCGATACCTTTTTAGGGGTCATTCTTGGAATCAGCAAATCCAAGTATGATAAACAGACAGAATGATATTTTACATGCAAAGAGCGTCACGGTGGCGCTCTTTTTTTTGTGCAATTTTTTGAATAAGCAAAACCCGATTGGAATAAAATGGAATAAGCAGGAAAGCAGAGGCGGCATATGGAAAAAGATACAAAAAAGAGAAAAGTAAATGTAGTTTATGGAGATAAAAAATTAGTCGACTGCATGAAAAATGTAATATTAAAACGCAAAAAACAATAGAAAACCAGCCTCGTATCATGTATACTATAAGAAGCGCGCATGATACGGGGATATAATAAATACGATTGGAGCGAAATCACATGATAAAAAATCGTGCTGTATTATATCTTAGACTAAGCAAAGAAGACGCGGATAAATTAAGCAAAGGAGACGACAGCGCAAGCATTCGGAACCAGCGGCTTTTACTAACAGATTACGCATTAGCCCATAAGTTTAAAATTATAAACGTTTATTCCGACGACGACGAAAGCGGTTTGTATGACGACCGCCCGGAGTTCGAAAAAATGATGCTCGACGCAAAGCTTGGGGAATTTGACATTATTATAGCAAAAACCCAGTCCAGATTTTCCAGAAATATGGAGCATATCGAAAAATACTTACATCACGACCTGCCAAACCTTGGCGTTCGTTTTATCGGCGTAGTGGACGGCGTTGACACAGACAACGAAGACAACAAGAAAAGCCGCCAGATAAACGGGCTTGTCAATGAATGGTACTGCGAGGATTTATCCAAAAATATCCGCAGTTCTTTTCGGGCGAAGATGAAAAACGGGGAATTTCTGGGTTCTTCCTGTCCGTATGGATACAGAAAAGACCCCAAAAACCATAACCATCTTGTTGTAGACGAGTATGCCGCAAAAGTGGTGCAAAGGATTTTCCAATTATATTTGTCGGGATATGGAAAAGCGAAAATAGGCTCGATCCTGTCTTCCGACGGCATATTAATCCCAACGTTATACAAACGGGAAATATTAGGGGAAAACTACCACAACGCAAAGGCGTTAGACACGACGAAAACATGGTCGTACCAGACGATACATACGATATTAAATAATGAAACGTATACAGGGCAGTTAATCCAAAATAAAATGAATACGCTGTCTTACAAAGACAAAAAGAAAAAACGCCTTCCAAAAGAAGAATGGATTGTCGTAAAAGACGCCCACGCGCCCATCATCGAACAGGAAACATTTGAACTGGCGCAGAAACTCCAAAAAACAAGGACGAGAAGCGTTGGATCTATGAAAGAAAACGGCATATTTTCAGGCCTGCTTTATTGCGCCGACTGTAAACACTCTATGCTGCGTAAATATGCAAGGCGCCAAAACGGCGGTTTTATCGGTTATATTTGCAAAACTTATAAAACACAGGGGAAAAAGTTCTGCGCCAGCCACAGCATTGACATCGACATTTTAGAAGAAACGGTATTGCATTCGATTCAATGCGAAGCCCAAAAAATCTTAAGCCCGACAGACATTGACGAACTTGGGAAGCTGAACGTATGCCGGGAAAAGCAGACTTATTATGAGATGCAGGCGGAAAATATGCAAAAACGCCTAAATAAGTTAGAGAAATTCAAACGGAAAACATACGACAACTATATGGAAGATTTGATTTCAAGAGAAGAATATGTCAAGTATACGTCAGAGTACGAATCTGAAATAAAAGAACTGCAAGCCAAACAGGAAAAAATCCAGAATAAATCTGACATACAGCAGGAGCTAAACGCCCAGTACGACGAATGGACAGAGGCGTTTCGGAATTATATCCATATAGAAAAGCTGACAAGGGAAGTCGTGTTGGAACTGATCGACAAAATCGAAATTGAAGCCGATAATTCCATTACCATTTACTACAAATTCCACAATCCCTATGCGGATTAGCGTCTACTATATCGAAATGCCACACACGCATCATTTGCGCTTGCAATGCTGATGCATTTAATCATTGTTTCAACGTCCTGCGTCTCTAACGCTTCCAAAAAAACCTGTGAACCGCCCATGCTGGCGGCGTGTTCGGAAACGGTTACGGTATCGTCTAAATGGATGCGTCCCTGCTCTAAAGCTTCAAAGATTAAAATGAGCGTCATTATTTTCGTAATGCTTGCCGGATGCCGTTTGGTATGGGCGTCTTTTTCAAAAATCACTGTGCCTGTAGAAGCTTCCATCAGTACGGCGCTTGGCGCGGTAATAGAAGAAGCAAGCGCGGAATCCTTGTCTTGCGTCTGTGTGTCTTGTTGTGTGGAAGCCCAAGACAAGACGTTTTGCGGCTGGCGGTAAAGAATTGCGGGGGAAGGAAAGGCGCTGGCAAGCAGAAGCTGCAGGCCCAAAAAGAGCGATAAGAAGGTGTTCATTGAAAAACCTCCATGGATAGTTACAAATTCTCTTTATAATGTAATCATTTCCGGAAAAAATTATGACAGAATCTTGAAATTGAAAGGGAAATCCACTAAAATAGAACTTGGACTGTAAAAAAAGGAATGGTTTTGATATGGAAATTACGGTAAAACTGGAAGCGTTTGAAGGCCCGTTGGATTTACTGCTTCATCTGCTTGAAAAAAATAAAGTCAGCATTTATGATATTCCCATTGTAGAAATTACAAATCAATATTTGGACTATATTAAGGAAATGCAGCGTCAGGACTTAAATATTATGAGTGAATTTATGGTGATGGCGGCTACTTTAATCGCCATCAAATCCAAAATGCTGCTTCCAAAAGAAGTAAATGAAGAAGATGAAGAAACAGACCCTAGGGCAGAGCTTGTGCAGCAGCTTTTGGAATATAAAATGTATAAGTGTATGTCTTATGAACTGCGTGACCGCCAGATAGACGCCACAAAGGTTCTATTTAAGCCGCCGACTGTCCCTTCTGAGGTTATGGCGTATGAAGAACCCGTAAATTTAACGGAATTATTAGACGGCCTTACCTTACATAAATTAAATCAGGTCTTTCATTCCATTTTACGCCGGCAGGAAAATAAAGTAGACAAAGTCCGCGCCGGATTTGGCAAAATCGAGAAAGAAGAAGTGTCGTTACAGGAAAAAATGGCGCGTTTAGAGCAATATGCGCGTTCGCACAGGCGGTTTTGCTTCCGCAGCCTGTTAGAATCGCAATGCAGTAAAATGGAAGTGATTGTCTGTTTCCTTGCGATTTTAGAATTAATGAAAACCGGAGCCATAACGATTACGCAGAACAGTTTGTTTGATGAGATTGAAATTGAATCCAATCTCGCTGCATAACATGGAGTTTAAAATGAAAAAGGAAAGATATAAAGCAATTATAGAATCCATACTGTTTACCATGGGCAATTCGGTGGAATTGGGACAAATCGCGGATGCGATTGAATTAAGCCCTCAGGAAACCAGACAATTAATCGAAGAACTTTCCATGGAATACGAGAAAAAGGAACGCGGAATGCGGATTATGGAATTAGACGGCTCTTATCAGATGTGTACAAGCCAAAATACCTACGAATACCTGATCCGCATTGCCAAGCAGCCGAAAAAACACGTCCTGACAGAAGTGTTGTTGGAAACCTTGTCCATTATTGCCTATAAACAGCCGGTCACAAAGGCGGAAATTGAAAAAATCCGCGGCGTTTCCTGTGGGCATGCCGTGAGTAAGCTTGTGGAATACAGCCTTGTATCGGAGCTGGGGCGCTTAGACGCCCCCGGCCGTCCTATGCTTTTTGGCACAACAGAAGACTTTTTACGCAGTTTCGGGATTCATTCTTTAGAAGATTTGCCGGAAATGAGCCAAGTTCAGATAGAAGAATTTAAGCAGGAAGCGGAAGCGGAAGTGAAAATATAAAAAATCTATAAAAAAGAAAAAAGAGTATTCCTTTTTTTTACAAATCTGTTATAATGTCATTTGACAGCGGGGTATGGCTCAGTTTGGCTAGAGCGCACGGCTGGGGGCCGTGAGGTCGCAGGTTCGAATCCTGTTACCCCGATTTTTTTGCGCACTTTTTTTGTCACTATTTGGCGTAAAGCCGGATAGTGACCCATTTTTTATCAAAAATAAGACAGGAGGACAGACAGAATGATAAAAATTTTTAAAAACATGGTTCCGTACTGGCATCTGATACTGGTGATTTTAGCGCTGCTCGTTGTACAGGCGTTTTGCGATTTGTCACTGCCCCAGTATACGTCAGACATTATTGACGTCGGAATCTTAAACGGTGGCATTTCCCATATTCTGCCGGAAAAAATCACAGCCGTTCAGTTTGAAGAAACGGCGCAGTTTATGACAGATGAAGAACGGGCTGTGTGGGAAGCGTCCTATGAAAAAGACTCAGAAACGGTCTATTCCCGCAATGTTTCAGATGATGAGAAATTAGATGCTTTAGATGAAACGCTTCTTATGCCTGTTATTTTTAGCAGTTATGCCGCAAACAAAAATGCGGCGGACATTCCTGCCGGCATGGAAAGCGGGCCTCCATCTAGGGAAACATTAGAAAAAATGACGGAGAGCATGGGGGCAGACGCCTTAAAAGCAATGGGGATTGCCTTTGCCAAATCCTGTAACGAAGCCGCGGGCGTAGACGTGGCGAAGACGCAGAAAACATATCTGTTTGAATCCGGCATAAAAATGTTCGCAATGGCCCTTCTCATGCTGGCTGCTGCTGTTGGCATTGGCTATCTTGCTTCTAAAATCGGCGCAGGCATTGGATGCAATCTTAGAAATTCTGTGTTTCAGAAAGTCGTCAGTTTTTCAAATTCCGAAATGGATCAATTTTCCACAGCTTCCCTTATTACACGGAGCACAAACGATATTCAGCAGATTCAGATGGTATCGGCAATTATGCTTCGAATGATTTTATATGCGCCCATTATTGGCATTGGCGGCATTTACAAAGTTGCGCAGACCAAAGCGAACATGGGCTGGATTATTGCGCTTGCCGTTGTGTTAATTCTTGGCTTTGTGCTTTTGCTTGTTTCGATTTCTATGCCCAAATTTAAGGCAATGCAGAAATTAGTGGATGCCTTAAACTTAGTTTCCCGCGAAATTTTAACCGGGCTGTCTGTGATCCGCGCATTTAAACGGGAAGAAAAAGAAGAAGAACGTTTTGATGAAGCAAATCTGCGCTTAATGAAAAACCAGTTGTTTGTAAACCGCGTTATGAGCTTTATGATGCCCGGCATGATGTTAGTGATGTATGGGATTACGCTGTTAATCGTCTGGGTGTCTGCGCATAGGATCGACGCTGGAACGCTGCAAGTCGGCGCCATGACAGCGTTTATCACTTATGCTATGCAGATTGTAATGTCATTTTTAATGCTGACGATGATGTCAATTATGCTTCCAAGGGCAGGCGTTGCGGCTGACCGTATAGAGGAAGTTTTAAAGACTGAGCCTTCCATTCAGGAATCCAAAAGCCCTATCGCGCAGGAAATCCAACAGGGCATAGTGCAGTTTTCACATGTCAATTTCCGTTACCCGAATGCAAAAGAAGACGCGTTAGAAGACATCAGCTTTACCGCGCAAACCGGAAAAGTAACTGCTATTATCGGAAGCACAGGTTCTGGAAAGACGACGTTAGTCAGTTTAATCCCAAGATTTTATGACATTACGTCGGGAAGCGTTACCATAGATGGAAAAGACATTCGATCCTTTTCTTTGAAAACGCTTCGGGAGGCGATTGGGTTTGTTCCGCAAAAAGGGATCTTATTTTCTGGAACGATTGATTCAAACTTACGCTTTGGCAATCAAGACGCCGAGGACGGAGTTATTCAAAAAGCGGCCGAAATCGCGCAGGCGGCGGAATTTATTGAAGAAAAAAGCGAAGGCTATGAAAGCCCTATCGCGCAGGGCGGAAGCAATGTGTCTGGCGGGCAAAAACAGCGTCTTTCCATTGCAAGGGCGATCGCAAAACAGCCGAAAATTTTTATTTTTGACGATAGTTTTTCCGCTTTGGACATGAAGACAGATGCGAAATTGAGGAAAGCCCTTGAGGAAGAAGTGAAAGATAAAGTTGTATTAATTGTGGCGCAGAGAATCAGCACGATTTTACAGGCAGATCAAATTTTAGTGTTAGACGATGGGAAAATCGTCGGCATGGGCAGACATAAAGAGTTGTTGGAAACATGCGACGTATATCAGCAGATTGCAAAATCCCAGTTATCTGCAAAAGAACTCGGAATAGAAGAAGGAAAGGAGGATTTGAATGAGTAATGAAACATCTGCAAAATTAAAGCCTTCTAGACAGCGCAGGGGCCCGGCCGGCGGAATGCACGGCGGCGGAATGGGTCCGGCGGAAAAGGCGAAAGACTTTAAAGGTTCTTTTCATAAGCTGTTTGTCTATATTGGAAGATATAAGATTGCAATTTTTATCGTTATGGCATTGGCGGCATGTTCGACGGTTTTTTCTGTGCTTGGGCCGAAAATTATGGGTATGGCGACGACTGCGCTTTCCGAAGGCTTAATAAATAAAATTTCAGGGACCGGCGGCATAGATTTTGATAAAATAGCGAAAATCCTTCTTTTAACATTAGCGCTTTATTTGGTAAGTTCCCTGTTATCCTTTTTCCAAGGCTGGGTAATGACGGGAATCACGCAAAAAGTCTGTTACCGGATGCGCAAGGAAATTTCTGAAAAAATCAACCGTATGCCGATGAGCTACTTTGAAAGCAGGACGTATGGAGAAACGCTTTCTGTCATTACAAACGATGTGGATACGCTTGGCATGGGGTTAAACCAAAGTGTGACAATGATTATCACTTCCATAGCGACATTAATTGGGACATTAGTGATGATGCTTTCCATTTCCCCATTAATGACTTTGATAGCCCTTGTTATTCTTCCCATATCGGCGCTTCTCGTCTCTGCTGTTGTAAAATTCTCTCAGAAGCATTTTAAGACACAGCAGGAATATCTAGGGCACATTAACGGGCAGGTAGAGGAGACATTTGGCGGGCATCTTGTCATTAAAGCGTTTAATAAAGAAGAAGAAACGATAAAAAAATTCAATGAAACGAATCAGGTTTTGTATGAATCCGCATGGAAGTCCCAGTTTTTGTCCGGAATGATGCATCCGATTATGATTTTTGTCGGAAACTTAGGTTATGCAGGCGTTGCCATTTCCGGCGGGATGCTTGCGATTCACGGCGCGATAGGAATTGGCGATATTCAGGCGTTTATCCAGTATGTCCGATCATTTACACAGCCGATCCAGCAGATTGCGCAGGTCATTAACCAAGTGCAGTCCATGACGGCCGCTTCTGAGCGGGTGTTTGAATTTTTAGATGAGGAAGAAGAATCGCAGATGGCGGAACATCCGGTTTCCCTTGAGGGGCTTAGAGGGGAAGTCAGCTTTGAACATGTGAGTTTTGGGTACAAAAAAGATCAAACGATTATTCATGATTTTTCCGCAACGGCAAATCAGGGGCAGAAAATCGCTATTGTAGGACCGACCGGAGCAGGGAAGACGACAATGGTTAAACTGCTTATGCGGTTTTATGACGTGGACAAAGGGCGGATTTGCGTCGATGGGCATGACATACGGGATTTTAACCGGAGGGAACTGCGGGATGCGTTCGGAATGGTTTTACAGGATACATGGCTGTTTAAAGGAAGCATTATGGAAAATATCCGTTATGGAAAATTAGATGCGACGGACGATGAGGTGATTGCGGCGGCAAAAGCCGCCCATGCGCATCACTTTATCCAGACGCTTCCAGATGGGTATGATATGGAACTAAACGAAGATGCAAGCAATGTCTCACAGGGACAGAAACAGCTTTTAACGATTGCAAGGGCGATACTGGCGGATAACCGTATTTTGATTTTAGATGAAGCGACTTCATCTGTGGACACTAGGACAGAAGTCCGTATTCAAAAAGCGATGGATAACCTTATGAGAGGCAGAACAAGCTTTATTATTGCGCACAGGCTGTCTACGATTCGGGACGCCGATTTGATTTTAGTGATGAAAGACGGGGATATTGTAGAACAGGGAAACCATAGGGAATTAATGGCGCGGCAGGGCTTTTATGCAGATTTGTATAATTCACAGTTCAGCAGTTAGATCTGGTCTTAAGAATATGCAGCATGGCGTTGTTTAAAGTGAAAAATTTTTGAAAGAGTAGTTTGACTGTATCACCCAAAGCGAAACAGAAAGATCATGTTTCAATGAATATGCAAAGCCATGCCACATACAGTTTAAATTTATTTTTTCGTAGAAATTCGCTTCGTTTATAAGAGTTTTTTCATTATCACGCCGTCAAACAGAGGGCTGTAAAAGGAGTCTGTTTGGCGGCGGTTCTTTATTTTTATTACTATGCTCTGCAGACGGAACGCTTAGTATATTTTTGGCTTAGTCCCCGCTGGCTTTAAAGTTATAAATCGGCTTGATGATATGCTCTATTTCAACCGTGTCATCAATATGCTTCACAATATCGTCCAATCTCTTATAAGCCATAGGGCATTCATCGAGAGTGTCTTTATTGACGGAAGTAGTGTAAATGCCGCTCATTTGTTTTTTAAATTCCGATACGGTAAACGTTTGTTTTGCCGCAGAGCGGCTCATTAGGCGGCCGGCGCCGTGTGGGGCGGAAAAGTTCCAGTCTTCATTTCCTTTTCCGATGCAAATTAGGGAGCCGTCTCGCATATTAATCGGAATTAAAAGGCGTTCTCCCTGTTTTGCGGAAACGGCGCCTTTTCTTAAAATCATCGCATCGGTGTCAATATAGTTATGAATCGTGGTAAACTGGTCTGTAACATGGAATTTCATGCCTTTTATGATTTCGTCCATCATTGCTTTCCGGTTCCACTCTGCGTATTTCTGGACAATTTTCATATCATGGATATATTCTTCAAATAAATCGCCAGTGACATATGCAAGCTGTTTCGGGATATTCGTCCGTTTCGTGTTTTTATAGGCCGTAAGTTTCTTTTGGATTTGTTTGTTAAGCCCTTGCCGCTTTAAATCCGCAATTAGAAGTTCTATGTCATGTTTTGTAGATTTATTTAAAATCTGATAGCCTGCTTCCTGATAATATTCTGCAACTTCAAGCCCTAGATGGCGGCTGCCGGAGTGTACGACAATATAGATTGTTCCGTCTAAAGACTGATTCGCTTCTATAAAATGGTTTCCTCCGCCAAGCGTGCCAAGGCTTTTTTCAACCCGCTTCATATGGATATGTTTCAAACAGCAAAGCTCGTTTAAGTTTAGATTGTCAAAATAGCGGTGAGTTTTTTCCCTTACTGAAAATCCGGAAGGGATTTTTTCGTAAATCAGTTTATCTAATTTTTGCGGTTCGATATGCGTTTCTTTTAACTGTATTGTTTCCATGCCGCAGCCAATATCAACCCCGACAAGGTTCGGGACAATTTTATCGGCAATCGTCATCGTTGTCCCAATCGTGCAGCCGGCTCCTGCGTGGATATCCGGCATAAAGCGGATTTTACTTCCAGTCGTAAATTCCTGATTCAGTAACAGAAGGGCTTGGGAAATGGAAGTTTCGTCCACAATATCCGTAAAAATTTTTGCTTCGTTGTATGTTCCTTTTAATTCAATCATACTTTCTCCTGAACTTTTTTTGTTTCTATCATAGCGCCTTTTGGAAATAACTGCAAAAAAAATTTGATTTTTTAGAAAAAAGGTGTATAATAAAACCGCAAAATAAAATTAAAACGGAGGAGAGGACAATGGGTTTACAAGTGGAAAACGCCCTGCCAGATGGATTTTCCTTTCAGCAGGCGCATCGTGTCATGTATGGAACGCGTACCGGCATGGATTTTCTAATTCTTCCAATGGATACGGAAAACCAATATCAGATACAGTTCTATACGGACTTAGAAAAGAGCATGGACAAAGAAGGATTTATGGATTTTCTTGGAAATATGTATAAGAGGTATCCGTTTATCCATCACGCAGGTTATAATGGAAATAATATGGTTTCCATTTATGTGCGTTCCGAAGGCGATGCAGATAAAGCGAATTTGACGGCTGCTCTATCTGAGCTGTCAGGAAAGTGTGTGGAACATGGCTTAAAAAACTGTTGCGCGCATTGTAAGAATACAGTCTCTTTGCATACTGCCGCTGTGGACAATACGCCATTAATGATCTGTGACAACTGTCTGTCACAATTAAATGACAGAATGGAAGGGCAGCGCGCAAGGAAAGAAAATATACTGCTTGGGTGTATTGGCGCCATTGTTGGAGTGCTTTTAGGTTCCGCGGTTTGGATTTTAATTGGGCAGATTGGGTTTATTGCGGGAATTGCCGGCTTTGCGATTGTATTTGGCGGAATGAAAGGATATGAGATTTTAGGCGGGAAACTCACCAAAAAAGGAATTGTGATTTGTGTCTTGCTTTCATTTATTGTGATTCTTGCCGCAGAGTTTGCTTCAATTGGAATCGCTGTTTATCGGGAATTTAGTAAAGTGTATGAAGTTACGGTAAGTGATGCATTCGGAGTGATTCCGGAATTTTTAAAAGATCCGGAAATGGCTGCCGAAGTGGCAAAAGATTTAATTATCGGTTACATACTTGCAATTTGGGCAAGCTATGCAAATGTGAAATCTGCATGGCGCAAGGTGGACGAAGATCCGGCGCAGCATACTGTGGAGCGTTTTTAATTTTTGTTTTTATTACATGTATTTTTTTGGCGGAAAACAACGTTGTAGTTTCAAAAAGCCTTTTATTTTTGAGTAAGGGAACAATGGAAGGAAGAAAATGCAGGGTTGTTTTCCGGCTTTCATTGCAGCTAAAAAAGAAAATTTAGAATGGAAAAATTTTTTCTGTAAAAATAGTTCGTTTTTGAACAATATTGGAGGAAATATGATACCGCTGAACCTATGGGAACATCAAAACTCAATTAAAACGCTTTATGCAAACTGCGTCAAAGAAGTGCGCATCCGCCATAAAATTACCCGCATGGAACTGGACATTCTTTTATTTTTGGCAAATAATCCCTGTTTTGACACGGCGAAAGAAATCGTGGAAATTCGCTGCCTGTCAAAATCTCAGGTGTCGGCTTCCTTAAAACTTATGGAAACATACGGATATGTCAGAAAGGAATATGCTGGCGGCAACCGCAAGACTGTCCATCTGAAAATTTGTCCGGCGGCGGCAGATATTGTCCGAGATGGAAAACTGGCTCAAAAAAAGTTTCTGGAAATTCTGCTTTTGGGCTTTTCGGAGGAAGAACGGGAGACAATGGGACGGTTTACAAGCCGGATTTGGGAGAATATCCATACTTATCTAAAGGAGGAAGTGTAATATGTACGAGTTTATCATTTGTTTTATTGCAGGAATCGGCGCAGGGCTTGGCACAGGGTTTGCAGGCATGAGCGCGGCGGCAGTGATTAGCCCTATGTTAATTGCTTTTTTAGGAATTGAGGCATATGAAGCGGTGGGGATTGCGTTGGCAAGTGACGTGCTGGCCAGCGCGGCCAGCGCATATACCTACGGAAAAAATAAAAACCTTGACGTCCGAAACGGGATTGTGATGATGATGTCTGTATTAGCGTTTACTTTAGCAGGCAGTTTTTTGGCAAGCCAAGTCCCAAATACGGCGATGGGCGGTTTTTCTGTTTTTATGACGTTTCTGCTTGGGGTGAAATTTCTTGTAAAACCTGTAATGACGACGAAAGAAACGATGAATGCCGTAAGCGGCAAAACACGCATCGCGCAGTCAGTCTTGCTTGGCGGCATGGTCGGTTTTATCTGTGGATTTATTGGCGCGGGTGGGGGAATGATGATGCTATTGGCATTGACAAGCGTTTTGGGGTATGAGTTGAAAACGGCAGTTGGGACAAGCGTATTTATTATGACGTTTACTGCTTTTACCGGAGCGGCAAGCCATTTCGCTATCGGCGGGATGCCGGATATCCGGCTTTTTGCATATTGTGTTCTTTCTACGCTGTTATGGGCTAGGATTGCCGCAAAGTTTGCAAATAAAGCAAATCCCGCCACATTAAACCGCGTGACAGGAGCAGCGCTTGCCATTCTTGGAATTGCGATACTTTTTGTAAATTATTGGAATTAATAAATGGAGATTTCGTTTTTCTAAAGTTTCTGTAAAACAATAGAAATGCTCAGTTTATTTTCTTTGTATCGCGCAAAGATGGAACCGCCCATCTGGGTGAGGAATGTTTTGGCAATGGAAAGGCCGATGCCTGTCGACTGCGTTGCATTTTCTATGGTGAAAAAACGGTCAAAGAGTTTGCCTGCCGTAATTTCATTTAGTCCATAGGCGGTGTTGGTAAATGTCACCATTCCGGAATCGTCAAGCAGGATTTCCAAATCGCCGGAGCTGTATTTCACGGCGTTTTGCAGGATATTTGAAAATACACGTGAAAGGGCGGAGCAATCAGCGGCGCGGACAATCTTTTTTTCGGTGATATGAATTTGCGGGGTAATAGACCGTTTTTGAAATTCCGCATAAAACGCGGCAATGCTTTCTTCTAAAACGCGGTTTAGATGTGTCGGCTCTTGTTTTATCTGCTGCGCTTCGGATAATGCGACAGAATAGGCAAAAAGTTCCTCTGTAAGCTGTTTTAACAGCTCACAGCGGTTTTTGATAATGGAAAGGTATAAGTCTCCTTTTTTCGTATGTTCTTCGTCTTCCAATAAGTCCAGATAGCCGGAGATAGCCGTCAAAGGAGTTCTCAGGTCATGGGAGATATTTGTAACGGCTTCTTTCAGTTCCATATTTCCGTTCAGATACTCTCTGCGTTGTGCGCGGAGATCTTTTAGCTGTGCGTTTAGCTGCATGGCCAGCCTGCGGATATGTTTGTCGTTGGAAGAAACGGAAAGAAGCGTGTTTGTGTCACAGGAAAGATGCTCTTTGAATTCCAAGCAGAGTTCGTCGATTCCTTTTTTTAAAAAATATTGTTTTAATGCAAAAAATGTGGTTGTCAGAAAGAATATACCGCATAGAATCCAAAGGCTCATCTTTTTCCCCTTCTTTTAGTTTAAATCTTTTTTTTGAAACCCCAAAATGCCGGCGAGCGTTGTCAATATCGTTATTCCTAAAGAATAGAGAGCAATCAGCGCCGGATGTTTTACCATTTCACTGGCAATCTGCAGGCTTTGTCCGCTGGGCAGGAAGTCAAAAAAGAACTTATAAACTTCTTTTGCCATGCCTGTTAAATATTTGGGATTTGGGTAAGGCGTGGTTTCTGTATACCCATCGGCAGTCATAATATAGTCTGTCAGATATTGCGGCGCAAATATTCTTGACTGAATATTGACGGCAAGTAAGAACAGCCCGATAAACAGCAAAAGACATGTGACAGCGGAAATCGTTTTTTTGGAAACCAGCATGGAAAGCATATGGAAAATAGAAACGTATGCCGTAATTGTAAACAAGCTGATACACAGATAGATCCCAATCCCTTTCCATGGTAATTGCGGCGGCAGCAGCAGCGCCAATCCAAACGAACAATAGGACAATAAAAACGCAGCCGTCATACAAAGCGTAGAAAGCAGGCAGACAATCAGATCGGAGAGATACACGTCTCTGCGGGTCTGGCCGACAATGAGTTTGTTGCGTATTGTTCCGGAGGAAAATTCTGTCCCGGTAAATAAACTGCAAAAGACAGAGGCGCAGCATCCGGCGAATATTACATGTAAAAACAGGCAGTCATCTAAATATTGTTTGATTTGGAACCGTTGCATATCAAAATATTTCCCGACGGCAAAAAATATCCCAAGGCAGAATAAAACTGCGTTCCCTAAATAAAATAACCGGTTTTTGCGAAGCCGGAGCATTCCGGCAGACAAGAGTTTACGCATTGCCGCCACCTCCTAACAGATTCAGATAATAGCTTTCAAGGCTTTCGTCACGTTCCTGAATGGAAATAATGGAACAGTTTTCTTCCGCAAGCAGATTAGAAAGCTCGGAGACAGGCATTTTTTTATATATTTCCGCCGTATTTTGGGAAAGAATTTTATATTCTATCTTTTGGCGGTCTAAAACGCGGGCAAGGGCTTTAACGTCATTTACTTCCATGCGGATACAGCTTCTTAAAGAAGCTTCTAATTCTTTTGCGCTGATTTCTTTTACCATTCGCCCGCCGTCTAAAAATCCGTAATGTGTGGCAATCCGTGAAAGTTCATCTAAAAAATGGCTTGAGATTAAAAATGTAATTTGATGGGCGCGGTTTAACGTTAAGATTAATTCCCGTATTTCAATGATTCCCTGTGGGTCTAGCCCATTTATCGGTTCGTCTAACACCAAAAAATCCGGATCTCCAACTAGCGCGACTGCAATCCCAAGCCGCTGCCTCATGCCAAGTGAAAAGCATTTCGCTTTCTTTTTTCCGGTATCGGAAAGCCCGACCAGACGCAGAAGTTCTTCACGTCCGTCATAAGACGGAAGGCCTAAAATGCGGTATTGCTGATTTAAGTTTTCCGTTGCAGTCATATCGGGAAAAATAGATGGAAGTTCTATGACAGCTCCCATTCTGCGTCGTGATTTTGCAATGTTTTTATCCGTATGTTTTCTGCCATACAGCGTATAGCCTCCAGACGAAGGCTTTTGCAGACCGCAGATTAAACGGATTAATGTCGTTTTTCCGGCTCCGTTTTTTCCGATAAAGCCATAAATAGCTCCTTTTGGAACTTGCATGGATAAATGGGAAAGAACTTTGAACCTGCCATACTGTTTGCTTAAATCGTTTGTCTGTAATACAGTGTCCATAAGAAAATCCTCCTTTTTTCTTTCTGCATTTAGCATACGCCTGCGCGGTTAAGAAAGCGGTTAAGAAAATGGTAAAGAAACAGTAAAGCTTTTTACAGCCAGCTTTTAAGCGTCTGCCCGCATCTTAAAGCCAATCCCCCATACGGCTTCAATATAATCTTTTCCTCCGGTTTTGCGCAATTTTTTGCGTAAGTTGCTGATATGGATTTTAAGGGAGTTTTCCGTACAATCCGGCGTATCTTCACTGATTCTGTCTAAAAGAAGCGATTTTGTAAGCACTTGCGTGGGATTTTGCATTAGTAATTTAAGAATGGCAAATTCTGTGCGGGTTAGTTTGGCAGACGCGTCTCCAACTGAGGCGATATGCGTATCAAGGTGAAGCGTCAGTTCCGTAAAGGTCAGTTCCGTGGAAGCTTGGAAATGGGCAGGCTTACGGAACTGTACGGCAATCCGCGCTAAGAGCTCTTTTGTATGAAATGGTTTTGTAATATAATCCTGCGCGCCGCGAAGCAGTAAATCAGCTTTATGCGCGGCGTCAAATTTTGCGCTTACTACTATGACGGGAATTTCTTTGATCTTTGGGAGAAGATCTTCTCCGCTTTGTCCGGGAAGCATTAAATCAAGCAGAATCAGATCCGGCGTAAAGCCAGAGAGCAGTAAAAGCGCTTCTGTGCCGGAGTATGCGTTTGTCACGTCATAGCCTTCTTTGGAAAGAAGTTCAAATAGCATAGTTCCGATGTGTGGGTCGTCTTCGATGATAAGTATTTTTTTCAACGTTTTGTACCTCCGGTTGGCGTTGCTTTTTCTTCTATTTTATTATAGGTGTTTTAAAAAATCAAATTTTGGAAAATTAAAAGTGGCAATTACAGCGAAACTGGCTACAGGCTAACTATATTTGGACTGTACAAAGTAGGAACTTTGATAATTGAATAAAGGCTTTACGCTTGATATATTTTCTTGAAATTAGGTTGACGTTTCCTGAAAAGAAATTAGATATTTAGAAAATTTCGCAGATTAAACAAATCTACGAAACGAAAATCAAAGCCAGAAATGTTAAAATCATCTTTATTATAGAGTTACATGAATGGTTTGTCAATTGTTTTTACCAAAGTGGAAGGAAGATCCAAGTGGAAAGGTCGGCTGTCTGTTAGAAACCGGATAATTTTTTCCAGATCAAAATATCTTTTTCCTTTATTTTTTCTATATGATGTATGCTAATATAAAGTAAAATTATTCTTTATTTATAGCATATATTTTTCTATTATTTATGTTGAACTAAGCATAAATTTTTCGTTTATTCCGTGAACTATATCTTTTTCTTCCATATTTATAAATATGCAAATATAAATTTTTCATTTCATCAGTGTAATATGTCCATTTCTTCCATATATATGAATATACAAACATAGATTTTTCGTTTCATCAGTGTAATATGTCTTTTCTTCCATATTCATACAGACACAAGCAAAAAATTTTTTCAGTATTATATATGGTTTTCTGCCATATTTGCTTATACAAGTATAAATTTTTCATTTTCGCCATAATGTCTTTTTGTGTTCTTTTAAACTATTATGGGTCAAAATATGGGTCATAAAAAACATTAAAAAAACCAAAAAATCAAGCGATTTCCGCTTTTTTTCCAAATTATAAAAATTCTATAAGTGGTCAGTGTTTGGGTCATGTTTTTAGAAAATTCCCATTTTTCTGCTAATATATGAATTTTTCGTAGATTTGTTTAATCCACGAAGATTTCAAAGTGTTTATTTTTATTAAAAATGGTGAAGCTGATATGGGCATTGAGTTATTTCCACATAACCAAACTGCATATGAATCTGCGCTTTCGCTGTTAAAGGAGTATGGGAAAGCGGCAGTGATCCACCCGACAGGGACAGGGAAATCAATGATTGCGTTTAAATTAGCGGAAGAATATCCAGCCAGCCGCATTTGCTGGCTGGCTCCAAGCGCATATATTTTTAAAACGCAGCTTGAGAACTTGAAACGTGAGGGCGGGGATGCGCTTTTAAATATTGTGTTCTTGACCTATGCGGCTTTAATGAAAATGGAAAAAGATGGGATATCAGAGCTTTCGCCTGATTGTATTGTATTAGATGAGTTCCACCGTTGCGGCGCTGTGGAATGGGGCAAAGGCGTAGCCCGTCTGCTTTCTGTGTTTCCAAGCGCAAAAATTTTGGGTCTGTCTGCGACAGCCGTCCGTTTTCTGGATAACCAAAGAGACATGGCGGCGGAGCTGTTTGACGGCCATGTGGCTTCTGAACTGACGCTTGGAGAGGCGGTTGTTTCCGGTATTTTGCCAACTCCGGTATATGTTCTTTCTTTTTACTCGTTCCAAAAGGAATTGGACGCGTGGGGCGGCAGGGTTGCCGCCGCTGTCAGCCAAAAACAAAAAGCGCAGGGGGAGCGGATCCTTCAAAAACTGCGGCGCGCAATCGAACAGGCAGATGGGCTTGACGTGGTGTTCAAACGGCATATGAAAGAACGCGCGGGAAAATACCTTTTGTTTTGCGCAGACAGGGGACATATGGAAGAAATGATGCGGCATGTATGGGAATGGTTTTGGCGGGTAGATAAGGAGCCGCATGTTTATTCCGTGTATTTTGGAAACCCCGCTTCATTAAAGGAGTTTGAAGCGTTTAAGGCAGATAAGAGCGATCATCTGAAGCTTTTGTTTTGCATCGATCTTTTGAATGAGGGAGTGCATGTGGAAGATGTAAGCGGCGTAATTTTGCTTCGCCCTACGGCTTCCCCAACCTTGTATTTACAGCAAATCGGCCGTTCGCTTTCCTCCGGTAAGTCTGGGCAGCCTGTGATTTTTGACATCGTGAACAATTTTGACAGCCTTTGCTGCATTGACTTTTTGAAAGAAGAAATGCGTTCTGCCCTTGCCATGCGCGGACAGGAAGACGCACAGGAAATGTTTCCACACAGGTTTTCCATTATAGATGAAACGGGAGACTGTAGGAAGCTGTTTATGCAGCTTAAGGAAAACCTTAAGGCGGATTTTGAGGCTTATTACCGTGTGGCGGAGGAATACCACAGGGAGTATGGGGATTTGAATGTTCCAAAAAACTATTCTTCAAAAAATGGGCTTTCTCTAGGCTCTTGGCTTGCATCTTTGCGGCGGGCGCGGGCGGGAAAGATACGCGGCAGCCTGACGAAAGAGCAGATTTTGCGGCTGGATACGCTTGGCATGGTTTGGGAGCTTCCCTCCGAAGCAAATTGGGAACGTGGCATAAAAGCTTTGGAGGAATACTTCAGGGAGCATGGCGATGCAAATGTAAAAGCCGCGTATGCCGCAAAAGACGGGTTCCGGCTTGGAAGATGGGTCAGCAACTTAAGGCAGAAAGCAGGGAAAGAAGGCGGTTTGGATTTTTTGACAGAGGAGCAGAAAAACAGGCTGCTTGCTGTAGGCATGGTTTGGGATGTAAACGCTTACCGCTGGGAGCAAAATTATGAAGCGGCAAGGCAGTATTTTTTGGAACATGGGAATCTGGAGGTTCCGGCGAAATACTGCGCGCGTGACGGGAAGAAGCTTGGCGTTTGGATACAGAACCAAAAACAGGCGTATGCGGGAAAGAAAGGCGCCGCGGGGCTGACGGCAGAACAGGTTAAAAAGCTTATGGAACTTGGATTGGAATTTAAAAAGCAGGGGACTGCTGCAGATATACGTCCAAATGAAAGAAATCAAAAAACGGACGGCTGGGAGGAACGTTACCGGATTGCCGCGGATTACTACCGCAGGACGGGCAGCCTTGCGGTTCCGCAGAACTGCGTCAGCGGGGGCGTATGGATTGGGAAGTGGCTCTGTGAGCAGAGAAAACGTTACCGCAGGCAGGACGGGGCGGCTCCATTAAGCGATATACAGGCAAAAAAGCTAGAAGCCATTGGAATGGACTGGCGGACGCCGCATGAATCGGCATGGGAAGCGGCGTGCCTTAAGGCGGAAGCGTATCAAAAAGAGCATGGAAATCTGGAAGTCCCCAAGGGGTATCGGTCAGAGGGCGGTTTCCGGTTGGATTTATGGTTAAACCGGCAGAAAAAGAATTATAGGAACGGTTCTTTGGATGCAAGCCGGAAGGAACGTTTAACAGCGCTTGGCATACGGCTTTAAGTATGGGAAAAACCGCCTTTGTGGGAGGCAGTTGTTTTAGCAGGCAATTAACGAATGGAAAAAGGGGATGGGGAAATGAGCCATGAATATATGGAATCGTCGGTGGGACTGGAAAAGCCTATAGGAACCCGTGTAGACAAAGGCCCGTTGACCGTTCTGGCGTATGTATTTATCAAACGTGTCTTTGACGTCATTGTAAGTTTTTGCGGGATTGTGGCGCTTTGCCCTGTATTCCTGCTGCTGTCGTGCATTATATATGCCGCTGATCCGGGGCCAGTGTTTTACCGTCATGAACGGATGGGCAAAGGCGGAAAGAAAATAAGGATTTGGAAATTCCGCAGTATGTACATAAATTCCGAAGAAATTTTTGAAAATTTTACAGAGGAACAAAAAGAGGAGTATTACGCGGATTTTAAATTGGAAAATGATCCTCGCATTACGAAGATTGGGAATTTTCTGCGGAAAAGCAGTTTGGACGAATTGCCCCAGCTTTGGAACATTTTCTGCGGAGACTTAAGCTTTGTAGGCCCAAGGCCCATTGTAGAAGGAGAGCTGGCAAAGTATGGGGCGGATGCAAAGAAGCTTTTAAGCGTAAAACCGGGGCTTACGGGCTATTGGCAGGCAAATGGGAGGAATCTTGTAAACTACGACAACGGGAGGAAAGAAATGGAGCTTTATTACATAGAAAACCGGAGCGTATGGCTGGATACGAAAATTCTGTTTCAGACGGCAGGAGCCGTTTTGCGCGGACGGGGAGCGCAGTAGCGATGGGGCATCGGCAAAAGTCGGTCCGTATATTGGTTGCCCTCCATAAGCCGTACCGGATGCCGGAGGGGGAGATGTATCTGCCTATCCAAGTTGGCAAATCCTTGTCGAAACTGGACTTACGGATACAGGGCGATAACTCAGGGGAGCATATTTCCGAAAAAAATAGGAATTACTGTGAATTGACCGCTTTATACTGGGCATGGAAAAATCTGGATGCGGATTATATAGGGTTAGCGCATTACAGGCGCCATTTTTGCCTGAATAGAAAAAAGGATAAATGGAGTTCTGTATTAAACGCTTCCGATGTGGCGCGGGTTTTAAAGGAAGCGCCTGTAATTCTCCCGAAAAAAAGAAATTACCTGATTGAAACGAATGAATCCCAGTATCTTCACGCGCATCACAGGGAAGGATGGGAAGCAATGTACCGGATTATCGCATCCGATTATCCCGAATGCCTTCCGGCTTTAAACCGGATGCGGGAAAGCAGGAAGGGGCATCGCTTCAATATGTGTATTATGAGGCAGGACTATTTTCGAGCTTATTGCGCATGGCTGTTTGACATTTTATTTAAGGTGGAAAAGAGCATTGACATATCCGGCTATTCTGTAAGCGAAGCAAGGGTATTTGGATATTTGGGGGAACGGATGCTTGACGTATGGATAGATGCAAATCAAATCCCTTACAGGGAGGCAGGCGTGGTTTTTATGGAAAAGCAGAACTGGCTGAAAAAGGGAATGAATTTTTTGAAAAGGAAATTTACATGAAAGAGACAGATAATGTGAGGGAAGGAGAAAAATTAACCTCTATCAGTTTGCTGAGGGTTACGGCGGCTGTGGCTGTGGTGTTTTTACATAGTGGAAGTACATTGTTAGAGAATCCGGATTTGTTTCATTTGACGGGATCTCAAAAAACGTTTTTTCAAATCTGCCATATGCTGTCTGTATGGACAGTTCCATGTTTTTTTATGATTACAGGCTGTCTTTTGCTAGATGAAAAAAGGGATCTTACGGCAAAAGATTGTATTTTTAAGTATGCAAACCGGATGCTTCTTACGCTTGGCGTGTTTGGGATTCCGATGGCAATGCTGATTCTTTTGTTTGAAACAAAATCCCTTTCTTTTTCTATGATTGGAGAGGCGGTTTATATGGCATTAAGCGGCAAGACACTGTCCCATTTATGGTATTTGTATGCGATGATTGGCATTTATCTGGTTTTGCCTTTGTTAAAACGGTTTACAGACGCCTGTTCTAAAGAATTGTTAGATTATATATTGGCTGTTTTGTTCGTTATGGATTTTTGTATCCCGTTTTTTAATCGTTTGTTTCAGTTAGCGCTTAATTTCCGCGCGCCGTTAGGGGGCTATGTCTTTTATGTTTTGTGCGGCATACGTTTCCGTGATTTTTTGCGTGGGGGGGGGCAAAAGAAAGTTTTTTATCTGCTTGCGGCGCTAGGCAGTATGGCAGTTTTATTAATTGCCCTTACCGTCCTTTATGGAGGACAGGATAAAATTTTTCCATATCTGGTAGATTATAAAAGCCCTCTTACAGCCATTTACTCTGTTCTTATTTTTGTCTTGTTTGGCAGTCTGAAACCAAGATGTAACCGGAATGCGCTCTGGAAATTGGACAGGCTTTGCTTTGGGGTGTATTTGATACATCCGGTGTTGATACAGACTGTATATCGGGTTTTTCGCATTACGCCGGTTCATACAGGCTGTTATCCGGTAGCGCTGTTTGGGTTTGCGGCAGGTTTTGCCATAGCATCATTTTTAGGCGCATGGGTTTTGTCTTTGGTTAAGCCTTTGAAAAGATATATTTTATAAAGATGTTTTTGGGAAAGGAAAAAGGGATGCATGATGGAAAGAAAGCGGTATGACAGCATACAGGCGCTTCGCGCGCTGGCTGCCTTATGCGTGATTTTGTGCCATATAGAAGGGAGCGTGGGAGGCCAGTTCGGCGTGGATATTTTTATGTGCATCACTGGGTTTATGATTGCCTATACGACGGACGGAAGCGCTTGCGCCGGGGAGTTTCTGCGTCACAGGGCAGTCAGGATACTGCCGCTTTATTATGCGGTGACAGTCCTTACATATATAAGCGCGCTTGCCATGCCGTCCCTGTTTTGGACTACGGTTGCGACAGCGCCGAATTTGTTAAAATCTTTTTTCTTCCTTCCCTATGAAAGCAGGGGCGGGCATATTCTTCCGGTTTTTCCGATTGGCTGGACAATCAATTATGAAATGGGCTTTTACATTCTGGCCGCCGCGGCTATGAAATGGTTCCCGAAACGGAAGACATGGTTTATGCAGGCGTCGCTTCTTGCGCTTGTTTTAGCGGGCGAAGTGTTTCGGCCCCAAAATGCGGCTTTAAAGTTTTGGACTTCTGAGATCTTGCTGGAATTTTGTTTTGGTATGTTTGTCTTTGAGTCGTTTAAGCGGTTTGGGAAGGAAGCGGGACGCAAAAAAATTTCGGGGGGGGGGATTTTTGGTCCCCATATTATTCTTCTGGATGTTTTTGGCGGATTTCCACAACTTAGACCTCCCAAGATCCGTGAAATGGGGGATTCCGGCCGCGGCGCTTCTTTCCATTTGCGTTTTTTGGTTTGGCGGAAACAGTATGTTTGAAAAGAAGCCGCTTTGTTTTTTTGTGAAAATAGGAGATGCAAGCTATTCCCTGTATTTGACGCATTATTTTGTGGTGAAGGTTTTGGAGAGGGTATTTCATATGGGCAGTGGGAACTTTTTTGGGAAGGCGGCCGTCTGCTTTTTGGGATCGCTTCTTGTGGCGTTTTTTGTATATGAAATGGCAGAAAAAAGGATTGCCGGATTTTATAAGGCGCACAAACAGATAGGAGGAGTTTTTGGCAGATGAATAAAGTTGCGGCAGTAGTTGTCACTTATAACCGTAAACAATTATTAAAGGAAAATATTTCATGTCTTATGTCCCAAACGTTAAGGGAGAAAATGGATATTGTGATTATAGACAACCATAGCTCTGATGGGACAAAGGAAGTGTTAAATGATTTCATAAAAAGCCAAGAGATTCTCTATCGGGACACCGGACGTAATTTAGGGGGCGCGGGGGGATTTAGTTTTGGGGCGCGGTTTGCGGCAGAATGCGGGTATGAATATATCTGGCTGATGGACGACGATTGTATGCCAAACCCTACAGCCTTAGAAGCTTTTTTAGCGGCAGACAGGGATTTAAAAGGAAATTATGGGTTTTTGTCAAGCAAGGTATTATGGAAAGACGGCAAAATTTGCAAAATGAATATACAGCGGAAATCTTTGGCAAAGAATGTTACGGATTTTCAGAGCCGTTTTTCCCCTGTTTTTATGGCGTCGTTTGTTTCCTTGTTTCTGCCTGTGAAAATCGTCTTGGAATTAGGGATTCCGATTCAGGAATTTTTTATCTGGACGGACGACTGGGAGTATACGAGGAGGATTTCCAGAAAATATCCGTGTTATCTGGTGAACCAAAGCGTCGTTGTGCATAAGTCAGAGCATAATTTTGGGGCAAGCATAGAAAATGACGTGGAAGGACGGTTAGACCGGTACCATTATTTATACAGAAATGACGTCTATTTGTACCGGAGGGAAGGCATGTCTGGGTTTTTCTATGAGCTGTTCCGTTTATCGGCGCACTGTTTGCGCGTAGTGGTAAAGGCAAAAAACTGTAGGAGAAAGAGAATTGCCTGCATTTTGTGTGGGACTGCCGCCGGATTGCGGTTTCATCCAAAGATTACATATATAGAGAAAAAAGGAGACCAAGTGAATGGATTTTGAATCAGTCATCATCTATCTGAGTGTATTTTTAACATCGCTTTTGTGTATGTGGTTAGGGCAAAACCAGATAAATGCTGTCGGTACGGCGGTTTATAACAAAAGGCAAAAGAAGTTTTTTGGGATCTTCTTTTTTTCAGTTGCTTTGCTGCTTCCGATTTTATTGGCGGGGGTGAGGGATACTTCGGTAGGAAATGATATAAATGGATATGTTTTGCCTAATTTTGAATTTGCCCAGAACGATTCTTTAAATTTTAGTTCTTTTTACCGGAGGATGCCGGTAAAAACTGAGTTGTTATATGCGGCTTTATTATATATTTTTGGAAAAATGGATAACTTATTTTTATTTTTTACTGTGATAGAAACACTGGCATTGGTTCCGATATTTATTGTTTTGTTTCAGATGCGTAAGCAGATATCCATTTCTTTAGGCATGGCAATGTATTATTTCTTTTTTTTCAATTTTGGTTTGTCTGCAACAAGACAGATTATTTCCATGTCACTCCTTTTCCTCGCATATTTCTATCTGGATAAAAGAGAGTATAAAAAGGTGATTGCGTTAAGCGTAATTGCGTTTCTATTTCATAGTTCCGTTGCAATAATAATCGCGATCTATTTTGTTGTCAACTGGATTTTAAAATCAAGGCATAAAAAAATCATTCTATCCATGGTTATTATATTTATGTTGCTGTTTTTTATGAATTACGAAGAATGGGCAGAATATCTTGCTCGTCTTGTCAGGCTGGTTAACCCCAGATACGCTTATTATATACGTCATTACTTATTATTATATACAGGATTTGTCCAAGATAATATTCCAATGACATATGCGTTATGTCAAACAGTTTTGGTATTAATCGTTGCTTTTTTCCTGTTTCTGACAAATAAAACAGAGGTAAGGGACAGGCAATTATTGTTTTTTGTGTTGCTTGGGGAATATTTCATTCTGTTTAATGGGGTATTTTATGAATCTCAGCGTATTGCATATTATTTGAATATGTTTCTTTTGCTATATGTTCCGAATATTTTTAAATGCTTTAAAAATAATTTTTTGAATAAGTTCATTGTTTCAATATGCTTAATTGCAGTGGCTATGTTCTATTGGCTTTATGACATTATGTATATTGGAAGTTATGCGACAGAGAGATTTTTATTTCGATAGGCAGAAATTTTTACATAGGGGTAAAGGTAATTATGGAACAAATCAGAGTTCTGGAAATATTTGGAGAACCCATTTTAAATGGAGGTCAGGAAACTTTTGTAATAAATTTTATCCGTCATATGGATCGAAAGAATGTGGCAATAGATTTGCTGACCCCATATGAATGTAATAATCTAATCTTGGACGAGATGCGGTTAAATGTGATTTCGTGGGAGTTTCCTTTTAAACAAGGTCATTTTAATTTAAAGATATTTATGAAATTAATTCAATTTCTTAAAAACAATCCATACCAGATTGTACATATTCATTCAGGGAGCACTTTGGCATTAATGTTAATTTCATTGGCTGCGAAAATAAATCATGTTGGTAAAATTATCGCGCATTCTCATTCCGGAATGGAAAAAGAAACATTGAAACACCGGATAATAAAACTTTGTTCTTACCCGTTTATCAGTTCTTGCCCGACGGATTATTGCGCGTGTTCCATAGAAGCTGGAAAAGCAAAGTTCCCAAAAAAAGTTGTGAGGGACAAATTGAAAATTGTGAAGAATGGAATTGATATAGGAAAATATTCTTTTGATGACTTGACAAGAAGCCGGATTAGAAAGCTTTATCATATTTCTGACAATGTATTTTTGATTGGGCATGTGGGCAGATTTACATATGAGAAAAACCATATGTTTTTATTGGATATTTTTAAACAGGTGAAGAAAGCAGACCAGAATACAAAATTGATGTTGGTTGGGGAAGGTTTATTGCAGGAGCAAGTATGCCAAAAGATAAAAGAATTGAATTTGCAGAATGATGTGATTTTATGTGGGGCTATATCAAATGTACATGAAGTTATGCAGGCAATGGATTTTTTTGTGTTGCCTTCACTTTTTGAAGGGTTGCCGCTTGTGGGCGTTGAAGCGCAAGCAGCAGGCCTGACTGTAATTGTATCTGATAAAGTTTCAAAAGATTTGCAAATTACGGGATTGCTGTCCTATATGTCATTGGAAGATTCTTCTGATAAGTGGGCGGAGGAAATTCTAAAACAGAAATGCACAGAACGAGCGGATTTCCATAAGGAAATTATATCTGCCGGATACAGCATAGAGCAAACGGCAAACATAATCGGAAAATTGTATCAGGAATTGTGATTGGAGGAATCAGTAAATTGGAACAGGATATGATTAGCGTCATTGTGCCCGTGTATAATACGGAAAAATATCTTTCCGATTGTATTGACAGTCTGTTAAAACAAACATATCAAAACTTGGAATTGATTTTAGTGGATGATGGCTCAACGGATCATAGTGGAAGAATATGCGATGAGTATTCTTTAAAAGATGAAAGGATAAAAGCGATTCATAAAAAAAATGAAGGCGTTTCTTCTGCGCGTAATTTGGGATTACAAAATTGTAATGGGAAGTATATTGCTTTTGTTGATTCAGATGATTTTGTCACTAAGAATTATTTAGAGCTGTTATATCAAAATCTATTAAACTATAAGGCTGATATTTCGATTTGCAATTCAAGTTTTACTCGTTATAAATGTAAAAGTGGAATCGTGGATTGCGATAATCAATTAAATTATTGTAAATATATATTTCTTTATTATACTTGGGGAAAATTATTTTCTAAACAATTATTAGAAAATATATATTTTGATACAGACCTTACAATCGGAGAGGACTCATATTTTATTGCGCAGCTTTTAAAAAGATCGAAATATATCTATTATGATTCAACCATAGCATATATATATCGGCAAAATCCCACATCTCTTACACATACGGATAATTCTGCATATTGGAACACTGCATTGCTTGCATGGGATAGAATTTCGCAATTATATGAAGAAGGAAGCATTGCATATTGGAGCGCAAAATTGACGTATATGAAACGGTTTCGTCAAATTGTAAATGTCGACCGAAAAGTGATTGGCCGTTATCAAAAGGAGTTTCAGAAAAACAAGAAGTCTATTTTTTTTGTGAGAGAAAGCTTAAAAGAAAAAATCTTGATTCTGTTTCTGGCATATTTTCCAAATATGTATTTTAAAGTTTATCAAATTTTTAAAAGATCTTAAAGAAATAATTCAGGAAGTGGACAAATGGAGAAAGAACTCATATCAGTTATCGTTCCAGTTTATAATATTGAAGATTATATTGCCCAATGTATTGAAAGTATTTTAAAACAGACCTATTCCAATTTAGAAATACTTTTAGTCAATGACGGAAGTACGGACTGCTGTCCTGAAATCTGTGACAGATATGCGGGTTTAGATTCCCGTATTCAAGTGATACATAAAAGCAACGGTGGTTTAAGCAGCGCAAGAAATTCAGGGCTGAATCAAGCTTGCGGCGAATACATTGCATTTATTGATGGAGATGATTTTATCCATCCGGAAATGTTGGAAGATTTGTACTTTGCGTTAAAAGACTGTGATGCAGATATGTCCGTTTGCAATTTACAATATGTAGATGAAAATGGAAATCCGATAAGGGAATATCCAAACCATATAATTCAAAAACAGGTTTTAAATGCGGAAGGCGTATTCGCAAAATCTCTTGAAAGGTATGGTTATTATTATGTTGTCGTCTGGAATAAGCTGTATAAAAAGGAACTCTGGGAGACATACAGGTTTCGGGAAGGGAAAGCGCGAGAAGATGAGTTTTCCTTTCATCACATTGTAAGAAATTGCCGATGCATTTCATGCGTTCCGAATGTTTTATATTATTATGTCCAGCATACTGGGAGCATAATGGCAGAAAAAACGGCAAAAAAAGAACTGGACGTGATAGAAGCGTATTTAGAAAGAATGTCTTTTTTTCTAAAAGAAAATCATTTGCAATTTCTTGTCCAGATGGATAAACTCTGTTTTATTACCTTATGTGAAACGAAAAAAATATGCAAAAAGCAGAAAGAGACGTCGCGGTATTTGGATCTGATGCGCGCCTATCAGATATTGCATGGTCAAATTGCGCAGAAAGTGAAAATGCCTTTTCGGATTAAATTAAAACGGGCAGTCTGCAAATTCTTTCCATATTCGGCAGAGTTATACGGAAAAATAAAAGAAACTGCAAAAGAAATTTGGTATGGATTGTCTTATCTGAGTATTTTGCATCAAGCAACACGGATACATATTTTTTCGAAACACAAGCCATGTATTTATTTGATTGCTACGCCAGCGCATGGCAATCTTGGGGATCAGGCGATTGTTTACGCCCAATACAGACTGTTGGAAGAATGCGGATATAAGAAAAATATCATTGAAATTACAAGGGCGTCCTATGAGCATTTGCGGGAAAGGCTTAAAAAACTGATTCAGGAAAATGATTTGATTATTATAGACGGCGGCGGAAATCTAGGAACATTGTGGATAGAAGAAGAATGGAAAATGCGTGATATTGTATTGCATTTCCCCAAAAACCCGGTTTTTATTTTTCCTCAGACGGCTTTTTATGAGACAAGCCATTTCGGAAAAAAAGAACTTCGGAAAAGCGCGGAAATTTATTCCGGTCATGGGCGCTTGATTCTTTTTTGCAGGGACAAAATTACATACCAGAAAGCGCAGTCGGAATTTTCAGGGGTAAACGCAATCTATACGCCGGATATGGTTCCATTTTTGCAAAATGCAAAACAAAAGGCAGAACGCGCAGGGGTTCTTTTATGCCTGAGGCAAGATTTAGAATCCGTACAAAAGGAGGGTTTTATTGCAGCTTTAAAAGGCTGTCTATACAACAGAGGGATAGACATAAAGGAAACTTCAACTCTTGTAGAGAAAAAAATATCTAAACGGACGCGGGTAAAAGAGCTCAAGAAAAAATGGAAAGAATTTTCTTCTGCGGAGTTTGTGATTACAGACCGTCTGCATGGAATGATTTTTTGCGCTGTGACGGCAACGCCTTGTATCGCGCTTGATAACGTCAGCCATAAAGTAAGGGATGGTTATGAGTGGCTTTCTTACTTGCCATATCTTAATTTTTGTGAAGCGGAGATTGAATCGGTTCTTAGAAAAGTAGAATTGATTTGCAAAGATGAAAAAGAATATCAGTATAATCGTGAATGCCTTGAGCCTTATTACAAAAAAATAAAGGAAGAAATCAGATATGCGTTTGAAAAAAAATGAGACAATTCAAACTATGTTTAATTTAGCCAGCGGAATACTGGCTATGCTGGTAAATCTTTGCATTACGTTTTTTCTTTCCGGTTTTATTGTAGAAAACTTAGGAGAGGAAGCTAATGGATTCACACAGTTAGCCAACAATTTCGTAACATACGCTTCGCTTCTTACCGTGGCGTTTAACTCTATGGCGGGCCGGTTTATGTCGATTTATTACCATCAGGGCAAACATGGGCAGGTAAAATCTTATTACTCTACAGTTCTTATCTGTAATTTTGTCCTTGTTGCAGTTTTAGCTCCCATTGCATTTTATGTAATTCAAAATTTAGACAGCCTGCTTGTAATTGAAAATGCGGATGTCACAGATGTGAAAATTTTATTTACCTGTGTTTTTTTTAATTTCTTTGTCAATCTTTTTGTGTCGGCAGCCAGCCTTTCTATGTTCGTGACAAATACGCTGTATTATCAGAATTTATTAAATCTAATGCGTTATGTTTTAAATGGGGCGCTGCTTCTTATCGCATTTTCTTTTCTGCCTGCCCGCATCTATTATGTGTCATTGGCGGCATTTCTTTTAACAGCGGCGTCTGTTCCGGTTATAAATGGGATAAAACGCCATGTGATGCCAAAACTTAAATTTTCTCACCGGGACTTTCAGCCACAGGCGGTAAAAGAAATGTTTTCTTCAGGCATCTGGAACACAGTCAACCAATGTGGAAACATGCTGATGACGGGGCTTGACCTCTTATTGTGCAACCTTTTTATCAGCCCTTCCGCTATGGGTTTGCTCTCTGTTGCAAAAACGGTTCCAAATGCTATTTTTAATATGGCGGGAATCTTAAATACAAATTTTGCCCCTTCCGTTACGATTAACTGGGCGCGCGGCGATCAGACGCAGCTGTTAAAAGAATTGCGGGCCAGCATGAAAGTTTCAAGCGTTATGCTTTCCATTTCTATTATCACATTTCTTTCATTTGGCGTGGAATTTTATATGCTCTGGATGCCGTCTCTGGATGCCAAAACGCTTACAATGCTGTCTTTTCTTACCTGTATGGCGTTTATCCCATGGGCGGGGCCGCAGGCGCTTTACAATGTCTTTACTGCCGCTAACCGTCTGAAGGTAAACTCAATCGCTTTCACGGCAACCGGAGTTCTCAATATTTTCGTTGTATATGCCGCGTTAAAATTTACGGATCTTGGAGTGGTTGCGATTGCAGGGACAAGTTCCGCGCTTACCATTATCCGCAATTTGGCAGTGACTGCTCCTTATATTGCAAAACTTTTAGGGTTAAAGTGGTATGAATTTTATAAAGATGTTTGGATTTCTATGGGCTGCTGCCTGATTAATTTTGCGGCGGCAGCGCTGGTAAAACAAATTTATGTTCCCAAAAATTATATTGGGTTATTTATGGCAGTTGCAATGACTTGTCTGATTTCTATACTTGCAGACTTCTATTTTATATTAAATAAAGAGGAGCAAAACGTAATAATCCGAAAAATAAGGAGAATGTTACATCGTGAATAAAATCAAAATGCAAAATAGGAATATAAAACATAAATTTGAAAGAAAAAGAAAAATACAGGCAGCCGTTTTAGGGGCTTATGCCTTGTTTTTATTGCTAAATGCCTCTATATTATGGGTTTACAGTGTGGAAGCAAAACACCCAGATGCCTTTATCCATCTTTCTTTTGATGATACGATTTCCATATTTATGGATATTACGGAACACAAAGAAAACTATCAGAGTATATTTGAGAATGACACGCTTGGATTTTTAAAATCCATGCACAACGATTGGGGGGGGGTATTCAGCTTATATTGTTTTTATGAAACAGACGGCTTTAGCCTGTCTGACTGCACGGACAAGTTTGCAAAAGATTTTCAGGATAATGCCGATTGGCTGAAATTTGGGTTTCACAGTTTAAACAGTGAAGAAAGCTTTCAGTATGCGGATGCGCAAAAAGCTGTATGGGAATATGAAAAAACAGTAAAAGAGCTTCTTCGGATTACCGGAAGCGCAGAATGTATTGATACTGTGCCCAGACTCCATTTGTATGCCGCCACATCGGAATCCGTAAATGCTCTTTTAGGGGCGGAACATGGAATTGAAGGCCTTTTGGCAGCAGATGATGAACGGGAGAGTTACTATTTTAATGAAACTGAAAGCAATTATTTACTTGCGCATGATTGCATTAAAGATGAGAACGGGCTTTGTTTTTTTACTACGGATTTAAGACTGGAAAACACAAGGAATCCTTATGGGGATCTGGTTCGGATTTCAAAACAGCCAGACCAGAATAAAGTTATAGAAATTTTCACGCATGAGTGGCTTATGGGACTTAAGACGAAAGCAAAAATTTACGCTGTATGTATTTTTGCGCATAAATACGGCTATGTCTGGAACTATCCTATGAATCGGGTTTCAGATAATTTTAAATAGAAAATGAGGAAAACAGAGTATGGATAAAATAAAAAAAATGATTATGTTAGCGATACCAATGTCAATTTGCAATTTCCGCTGTTCTTATTGTTATCTTTCACAGCGGGATGCGTGTTATCAGGGTGAGCAGCCTGTCATGCAGTATAGTCCAAAGCAGGTGGCAAAAGCTTTGTCAGTAGAACGAATTGGCGGAAAAGCTTTTATTAACTTTTGCGCTGATGGGGAAACGCTTCTTACGAAAGATTTAGATCTTTATGTGAAGGAACTTGTCAAACAGGGGCATTATGCAGAGATAGTTACGAATCTGACTGTAACACCTGCCCTTGACCGTATTTTACAGTGGGAGAAAGAGCTTTTAACGCATGTTGAATTTAAGTGTTCTTTCCATTATTTAGAATTAAAAAAGAAAAATCTGTTAGACATATTTGCAAAGAATGTAAATAAAATATGGCAGAGGGGAGCGTCCGCATGTATAGAGCTTACGCCAAGTGATGAACTTGTGCCTTATATTGAGGAAGTCAAAGAGTTTTCCATGCATCATTTTGGCGCATTGCCACATGTGACAATAGCAAGGGACGACCGTACCAAAAATATTGACTATCTTACAAGCCTGCCAATGCAGGATTATGATGCCGCATGGTCAAAATTTCATTCAGAATTTTTCCAATACAAAAAATCTATTTTCGGGAAAAAGCAGACAGGGTTTTGTTATGCGGGAAAATGGTCGATTTGTATAAATTTAGCCACTGGCGAAGCAAAACAGTGCTATGGCGGAAAAAAACTTTGCAACGTATTTGCATATCCAGATGCCCCATTTCCTGAACAGCCAATCGCGAAATGCCCCTTGGCGCATTGTTATAATGGGCATGCTTTTTTAAAACTCGGCATGATTCCATCTGAACTATCCTGTGAAGGATATGGAGATATTCGGAACAGGACTAAAACGAATGGAGAGAATTGGCTTTCACCGGAATTATTGGCTTTTTTTAACACAAACTGCAGTGAGGCGAATTGCGAGCTAACAAAACGGGAACAAAACAGAGCCACAATCCAAATGATTCCTTATGAGATTTTAAAAAAAGGCATTTCAAAAATAAAGAAAAGTCATTTGTAGGGGTTATCCCAGAGTTTTTGCAAACCTTCAAACTGATGTAATATGAAATTACTCAGTTTGGAGGCGCTTTTATTACAAAAAAGGAGAGCCCACATTATCAGTAAAAACAAAAGTTAATAGTTAGTCTTTTTGCAGCTTGGAATAAATTGATTTTATTCATAGTGACAAATTCCTTTCTTTATTGAATTGATTTTCCTAAATTGTAGGCTTCCTGTAATTCGGGTTTTCCGGCAATATCCCCCATAGCCATTACACCGCCGCAAAGCACTTTTCCAATGCTTTTCCACCCTAAATGTTTTTCAAGATGTTCATACCAATAAAGAGTTTCTTCAAAGCCGTAGCCCTCGGCTGCCATAATGAGAACACTTTCCTTTTTAGGGTTTCGATAATTAGGGTCACATTCCGCAACAGCAAATAAGCGGTCAAAGGCAGTTTTTAACTGACCGCTGATAGTCCAATAGTAAAGCGGTGTTGCAAGAACAACTATGTCCGCTTCCTTGTAAACAGGGTAGATTTTATCCATATCGTCTTTTTGGACGCAAGGGCTGTCCGGGTTTTTACCACCGCCAAAACAGCCTTTACAACCGTTTATATTCATACCGTCAAGAAAAAACTCTGTCACGGTGTTTCCGGCTTCCTCTGCGCCTTTCTTAAATTCTGCTGTTAATGCCGCTGTATTTCCGGCTTTTCTTGGACTTCCATTGAGAATAATAATTTTTTTGCTCATAATTACCTCCTTAAATTGCATTGGCTAAATCAGCCGCTTTTTTGCAGCCCTCGGTTTTGTCTATATCGCCAACATTTAATACGCCAGGAATTAAAACCTCGCCTGCCATTTTCCATTTATTCAGTGCCGCCATACGTTCAATAGGAATACGAACTCCGTCCATGACGGACATATCATCTTCTTCACAACAGGTAATCAGCGCACATTCCT
>OFHM01000117.1_pt1 | contig 77101 bp, 77 predicted proteins | sample 1521311 | NCBI WGS metagenome assembly OFHM01 (sample SAMEA3504083, study PRJEB24116) | mouse gut metagenome | biome: mouse gut; feature: mouse-associated habitat; material: faeces | place: Denmark | collected 2011 | reverse complement strand
AATTTATATAAATAAAAAAGAATATTTTTATCATATTAAAATAATTATTTTATAATTCATAATAATAGTCGTCAATAAAAAATCACAAAAAAATGCTGGCACAACAAATTAGGCAACTACCTTCAGAAACAAGATATCAGATAATGAAAAAGTTATAGATATTTCATAAATAAGAAAAAAGTGTAACCTAAATATTTCCAAATATGAATAAAATCGAAAAAGCACTACAAGACGAAATAAAATAAAGATAATTTCAATAATTTTTTCCAAATTTCCTTGCAATTTTCCAAATATTTAGATATAATACAACTATAAAAAATAAAAAGAAAAGAGGAAAAATATGGATAGACAAGAGGAAACAATCGTTGAGAGAAGTATTGAAGAAGAAATGAAAACAGCCTATATTGATTACGCCATGAGCGTTATTGTTTCTCGTGCTTTGCCAGATGTTAGAGACGGTCTAAAGCCAGTTCATAGAAGAATTTTATATTCAATGCATGAAGATGGTATTACATCAGACAAGCCATACAGGAAATGCGCCAATACAGTAGGTTCTGTTTTAGGAAGATATCATCCACATGGAGATTCGTCTGTTTATGATGCTATGGTAAGATTAGCACAAGATTTTTCAATGCGTTATATGTTAATTGATGGTCATGGAAATTTTGGTTCAATCGATGGCGATGGCGCAGCAGCCATGAGGTACACAGAAGCAAGAATGGCAAAACTTTCAGAGCAAATGTTAGTGGATATTGAAAAAAATACCGTCGATTTCATGCCAAATTATGATGATAGATTACAAGAACCAACCGTACTACCAACCAAAGTTCCAGCATTACTAATCAATGGTTCTTCAGGAATTGCAGTAGGAATGGCAACCAATATTCCACCCCATAATTTAAATGAGATAATCGATGGACTAATCAAAATAATTGAAGAAGATGATGTAACAGATGAACAATTAATGACTGTCATCAAAGGTCCAGATTTTCCAACAGGGGCAACTATTTTAGGAAGAGAAGGAATCAAACAAGCTTATACAACTGGTAGAGGGAAAATTACATTAAGAGCTGAATCTGAAATTGAAGAAATGTCAGGAAACAGACAAAGAATTATTGTAACATCTTTACCTTACCAAGTCAACAAAGCAAGATTAATTGAAAATATTGCAGCCCTTGTAAGAGATAAGAAAATCGATGGAATTTCGGACATCCGAGATGAATCAGATAGACAAGAAAGAGTTAGAATTGTAATTGAATTGAAACGAGATGCCAAGCCACAAGTTACCCTAAATCAATTATACAAACATACAGCAATGCAAGAATCGTTTGGAATTATTATGTTGGCATTGGTAAATGGAGAACCAAAAGTTTTGACATTAAGACAATGTCTAGACGAATTTATCAAACACAGAAAAGATGTAGTTTTACGTAGAACCAAATTCGAATTAGAAAAAGCAGAAGCTAGAGCACATATTTTGGAAGGATTACGTATTGCTATCGATAATATTGATGAAGTAATCAACATCATTCGTTCTGCTTATGATGATGCCAAAGAAAAATTAATGGAAAGATTTGGACTTTCTGATATTCAAGCACAAGCAATTTTAGATATGCAATTGAAAAGGTTATCTGGTTTGCAACGTGAAAAAATTGAGGAAGAATATGCAGAATTAATGAAATTAATTGCTTACTATAAAGAAGTTTTAAGCAGTGAAACATTGGTATTTAATATAATCAAAGAGGAGCTTCTTGAAATTAAAGAAAAATTCGGTGACGAAAGATTAACCAAAATTGTTGCTGCTGAAGGCGAAATTGATATAGAAGATTTAATCAAAGAAGAGCAAATGGTAGTTGCCTTAACTAATTTTGGATATATCAAAAGAATGCCTGTTGACACCTATAAAAGCCAAAGAAGAGGCGGAAAAGGCATCATGGGAATTGCAACGCGAGAAGATGATTTTGTTAAAGAAATCTTTACCACTTCAACACACGATACAGTTTTATTTTTTAGCAATAGAGGAAAAATGTACAGATTACGTGGTTATGAAATCCCAGAGGCAGGTAGAAATGCTAAAGGAACAGCGATTGTCAATTTATTAAATTTGGAATCAGGCGAAAAAATATCTGCAGTTATTCCAATTCAGAATTTTGCAGAAGGAAAATATATTTTAATGGCAACCAAAAATGGAATGCTTAAGAAAACAGCCTTAAAAGAATATGATACCAATCGAAAAATAGGATTAATGGCAATCACTTTAAAAGACAATGATGCATTAATTGATGTTAGACTAACTGACGGAGAGGACGATGTGGTTCTTGTCAGCAAAAAAGGAAAATGTATCACGTTTGATGAAAAAAATGTTAGACCACTAAGTAGAAGCGCACAAGGCGTGATTGGTATGCGATTGGACGAACTGGATGAAGTAATTGGTATGGAACCAATTATTAGAGGTGGAAAAGCGACCTTGCTTGCCATAACGGAAAATGGTTTTGGAAAAAGAACCGATTTAGAAGAATATCCTATTCAAGGCAGAGGCGGAAAAGGCGTAATCACTTATAAAATAACTCCAAAAACAGGTGATATTGTAGGCATTAAAGTAGTTAATGGTGATGAAGACGTAATGATGATTACCGATACAGGAACGATTATTCGTTTGAAAGTTTCAGGAATCAGCATTTTTGGAAGGTCAACGCAAGGTGTAACATTAATGAGAACTAATGATGGAAAGGTTGTAAGCATAGCAACCATTGCTCCAGAAGAAGACGAAGAATAAAATGATAAAAACGCATTCAATAGAGAAATCTAGTTTGAAAGCGTTTTTTTTCGTTTGCAGATACTTGACATTTTATTAAAGTATGATATATTAACAACGTTTTATAAGCGTATAGAAAGCGAGGTTGAAAGATGAGAGATGACCAAATAAGAGAATGGATTCGGATTATAATGGCAGTTATTTGGATAGCTGGCATGTGTACAACACTTGTTTTTTTGCAGCGGGATTCTAAAATTTTAATTATTACAATTGGATTGGCGATTTCTGCGTTATTAGCAACGGATGAATCAAGAGTTGTCGTAGCTGTTATTGAATGCGGAGTTGTGATTGTTTACAGTGCCTTTTTAGGTTATATCATAATAACCGAAACCTATAACATAATCCTTCTAATGGCAGCCACTTCAATAGTGGTAATAATTGTTATAGCAAGACTAAAAAATACTCCAGATAACTGGAGTCAAATCAATTGAAGGAAGAAACAACATAACAAAACAACAAAAACAGTAGTTTCAACAACTAAAAAAAGAAAGGAATCAGCTGGAACAAGACAAAAAAGGCATTTATATTGCCTAAAATGGAAATTTATTGAAAACGAAAAATCGACTTAGAACAATTCTAGTCGATTTTTCGTTTCTGAAATCGCAAATCTTCGCCAAAAAAACGTAAAATTCTATAATAACCAGCAATGCGAGAGGAAATTCTAGTTGTATAAATTTTCTCAATTTCATCAGGTCTCAAGTTGGTAGAAATAATCGTTTTTGTAATTTTGTTATTTTGATTTAAAAGGCGAGTATTAATAATCGTAAATAATTCGGTTATGTATAATTCATTTGTATGTTCGGTTCCCAAATCATCAATAATTAATAAATCTGAGGTTAAAATATTTTGCATCAAATCAAATTTGGAGTTTTCTTTACCAAATTTTGCGTTAATAATTTCCTCAAACATAACAGGCGCAGTCTGATACAAGACGGTTTTTCCGAGAAGATAAAAATTCATTGGCAATGCAATTTGTCATAAAGGTTTTTCCAAGTCCTGTATTTCCTGTAAATAAAAGATTTTTTTCATCAGGTTGGTCAAAGGATTCAATAAAATTTTGAGATTTTTCTTTGATGAATTCTATATTTTCTCGAGGAGAAAGATTTGATTTATAAATTTCAGTATTTTTTTCTGCAGAGAAAATGTTGGAATTGAATTTGGAAAAATTTTCTTTCTCTAAATTTCCAATATTTGATTTGTTATAAAAAATATTAAATAATTGCTGTTTTAAACAGTGGCACATAGTAGAAATCCCATTTTTTTCGAGATAGCCAGTATCTTTGCAATGTTTACATTCAAAATGTGGTTTTAAATAATTAGAGTCTTTAGCTAAATCTTTTAAAAATTTATTTTTTTCTTTGATTAATTCTGTAGAGCGTTTTTTTAAATCTGTTAGCAATTGTTTGTGGGCAGAATTTTCGGATTGTAAAATTAATTTAGCGGTTTTTATGGAAATATTGGCAAGTTCTGTTTCAATTTCAGATAATCGCGGATTAACTGATAAAAGCTCGCGTTTTCTAGATTCAGCTTGCTGAATCGCGTTGTTACGCTTGATTTCATATTCATTTAAAATAACTTTTAATACTGAAGTTTCCATGTATTATTCCCCCATTAATTGTCGTATAAAGCCTCCCAATTATCAAAAGTGCTTTGTGTATATTCTAAAGCCATCTGTTTAACTTGCTTAATTTTTTTGTCTTTGGTTTTGGTAGAATTCAAATAAGTATTGACATCAGAAACGGTTGAAAGTCCTTTGTTATGCCAATCAGTTAAAAGTGTATTAATATATTCAAAACTAATGCTGTTTTTGGTAGAAGCTTTTTTTAAGGCAATTTCAATAATATCCATATCGTATTTATAATTCTCTGTCCAGTTTAAGATATATTCTTCATCGTAAGCGGTAAGATTTCTTGATAAATTAAGTTTCTGAGCAATGTTCTTTTTTAAGACATTATTTTTTTCTCGGCGTTCGAAGTATAAATCTAAATCATTGTAGGTTTTGATGTTTTCGCGATTCCAACCTTCAGCCACAGTACGTACGTAGTTTGGGTGCAAAGCTCGATTTTCAAAAGCATAGCTAAATAAAGCGAGCATCACTTGTTCATCAAATCCATATTTTTCAAACCATAATTCAATATCTGGATACCAAGAAGGTGACATAGTTCCTGAGAAAAATTGTGAGTTGATACTGTCAATTACTTTAGCACGTGATTGACTTTCAGCTTTTTTTTCAATTTCTTCTGGCGAAAGAGTTACCTTTGGATGATATAATTTGTTTAATTCAATTTCTTGGATATTCGCTAAAGAATAGCCATTTGGATTTTTGACAAAAAGACCAGCACCTTCCCAATATTTAATGGCATCTTGCACAGTTGGAAAGTCTAAATCAAGTGTTTTTGATAAATCATTAATTTTTATTTCACTGTTGTGTTTTGACAAAAAAAGAACATAAAAATAAACCTTAACAAATTCACTTTTTGCTTCAGGTAAATATTGTGTAAAAAATATATCTGGAATTTCTGTACTTGAGAATAAAAAAGATTTATCGCTTTGATTTAGTTTCATATAAAAGCCCCCATTTTTTATATTTAGATAACACAAAGTTCTCGAATATTGTGCTATTTGTTATTCTAATTTATTTTCTTTTGTACATCGTTTTTATTATACCATTAACTTTTTAAAATGACAATAGAGAAAATATTTTTGCTAATGTGATTCAAGTGGCAGTAAGAAAAAAAGCTATTAAGGAAATCTTAATAGCTTTTTTATGATTTATTAATGAGTTATTTTTTTCTAAATAAATAGATTTTCTGATTGATGTAATATTTAGAAATATAAATCAACACAGAAACAATATTTTCATTATGTATTCCAAGGATACTAAACAGTAAAAACGGTACAAATAAGCCGATAAAAAAATATATTTTAATAAGAGGGGAGATAAAAAATAGATTAATAAATCCATAAAGAATACCAGCCCACACAACATCCAAAACAGCTGTTTGATAATCGATTAGCCCTAATAATTTGGGTCTAAATTTATAATTTTTTGGTATAATAAAATTCATAAAACCTCCTAAATAAAATCATTTAACTGATTTTTACTAAATTTGTAAATATGAGAGAAAATTTCTTTTAGATAATAATTACACCTAGCAATAATAACAAGGATTGCAAGGTAGAATATTTTAAATAAAGAATTTCCTGCATAAATGCTTAAGCAAAATCCCAAAGTCAAAACAATGCTGACGAAAATTTGCATCAATAATAAAATCAAAAATTGTTTTAACCAACCTTTAAAAAATCCATCTAATTGATTATGAATTAATGTAAGAAAGGCAAATGGGGACAATAATACTAAAATTTTGCACATGATATAACGAACAGAGTAGCTAAGGAAAATATAAAGAAATCCAAAAGTAGAAAGGATTTTTAATAATCCATCAAAAGAAAAAATATCAAAAGTTTCCAAAGTTGAATACAAGGCAGAATTAATATAATTAATGAAAGTAGAAAAATTAATTTCATAGCCAGTTATAGAGTTTCCAAGTTTATTAATAAAGTCGGAAATAAAAGAAATAAATTCAATTAATTTTTCACAAAGCCACAAAGAAGAATTCATGCAAGCGACAAAAATAATGCATTTGAAAATAAATTGATAGGGGGAATCAATTTTAGAATAAGTTAAATGAGAAATTGCAAATTTTAATGCGTAAAATAGAAGAATACCAAAAATAAGGCTGTTAGCCAGCAATAATAAACCGTTACTAGAATCTGTACCAAACATTTTCTGAAAGTTCATATCTTGGAGAATATCTGAATGGATGAATAATATAGAATCTAAATTGGAATACATAGTGTTATCAATAGATGAGAAAATTTTAAAAAAGATATGGTTTATGGTATCACAAATCAAACTAGTTAAATTGAGAATTTCACTTTCCAAAGGGGGCTCCAATTAGGCTAAAACAGTATCAACAAAAGAAAGAACTAAATCAATACATACAATCAACACATAAGAAGTAATGCTTCCTTTTATTAAATTATTAGCACGGTAAATTTTTTTCTCATCACCTAAACTGAATTTTCTCATCAATAAACCTGTTGCAATGGCAACTGCGACAAAAGAAGTTGCTATTCTTACAATATATCCTTTAATTTTAGTAAAAGCTCCTGTTAATGTAGACACTAGCTTAGGATCTGCTGCAAAAGCAATATTGCTAAATAAGCAAATAAATACAATTGACACAAAGGCAATATAAAATAATAAAAATTTTTTTCGTTTCATCGTAAAAACTCCTTTCCTAAAATAATTAAAAATGAAATAAATCATCACCTTCTTTCTTTATGAAATTTTAATAATTTGAAAATTTGCAAGAAACTGCAATATAAGAAAAAATAGATAAACTGATAAGAAAATCAGTTTGAACAAAAAATTTCCTTTTCAAATTTTATATATCATACAACAAATTTTTCAAAATGTCTATACTTTTTTGAAAATTTGTGTTAAAATTATTTATATTGTTAAAATTAAAACTATAAAGGAGGAAAAAATGATAGAAAAAACAACAAAAATTGGTGATTTATTAGAGCAAAATCCAGAAAAAGCGGATATTTTACTAGAAGCAGGAATGCACTGTTTAGGTTGTCCAGCTTCACAAGCTGAAACATTGGAAGAAGCTTGTGCTGTCCATGGAATTGATGTAGATGAATTAGTAGCTAAGCTAAATGCCTAAAAACAAGGGCAGGTTGCTAACCTGCCTGAAATTCATATGCATTCATAGCTCAGTAGGATAGAGCGTCCGCCTCCTAAGCGGAAGGTCGCTGGTTCGATTCCAGTTGGGTGCACCAAAAAATAAAGAAATCTGGCAGAAAAATAACAGATTTCTTTATTTACAAATGTAAAAAAGCTTGCAAATGTCAAAAAAATGTGCTATAATAATGCTTGGTGACAAACTTACCATAAAAAAGGCATACTTGTGCTAGAAAAAGAAGGGAGAATCAAACGGATGGAAACAAAAGATTGGCACCATAATTGGAAGAAAAGCCGGAAAAAAATTGTTCCAATTCTGGTGTTAATAATGATTTTTTTCGTTAACACTGAAAAGTGTTTGGCGACCTCTATTTTTGAGAGTATGGGTGAGGTACAACCTCATTCATTAAATGCTATAGAGATGGCAAAAATCTCTATAGAAGCTCAAAAAAAGCTCCAAAAATCAAGTGACATTGTTACGTTAGTCAAAGAACGTAAAGAAGAAGAAAGAAAAATCGAGCTTGGTAGGCAAAAAGCCAGGGCACGAGAACGCCAAGAGGCTAGGGAATTAGCTTTGGCGGAAGAAAAGGCTAAAAAAGAGGTCGAAGAGAAGGCACGAAAAGAGCGTTTTCTTTATCTTCTTCCAGAACTTGACCTTTTTGAGAGGATATTACAAGCAGAAGCTTCTCAAAAAGATGGAAATCCAGGAGATTTAATCGCAACAGGTCAGGTAATCCTGAACCGTGTTGTGACTACTTATGAAGATTTTCGTAACGTACATACAATTACGGAGGTTTTCTACCAAATGGAGCCACAAGAACAATACCATCCAGATACTAAGAAAAAAGTAGAAGGAAGGTTAGAAGAACCGACTCCGTTAGCAAAAGAAGTTGCGTTTGGCTTGCTTACGGGTGAATATCCTAGCATAGACAAACGAGTTTTATTCCAATCGAGCGAAAAAAAAGATTGGATGGATGGTCATGTAGAACAGGTCGTTATACCTGAAGCTGTACAATTTTATGCCATCCCATTAGATTACGAAGAAAAATGTCTGCCAGAAGAATGATGTCTTCTTTACAAAACTACTGCCGCATTTGGAAAATTCATGTGGTGGTAGTTTTGTCTTATCTTGAAAACCCTTGTCAAAAAATGTAAAATATGATAAACTATAAAATAATCAAAGAAAACTAGGTGAATTATGGAAGAGAAATTTATGAAGGAAGCCTTGAAAGAAGCTAAAAAGGCTTTTGAAAAAGACGAAGTACCAGTTGGTGCAGTGATTGTAAAAGATAACAAAATCATCGCCAGAGCACACAATATTAAGGAATTAAAAGGCGATTCTACGCAACATGCAGAGATTTTGGCAATTCAAAAAGCTTGTAAAAAATTGGGAGCTTGGCGATTGTCCAATTGCGATATATATGTAACATTGGAGCCATGTCCGATGTGCGCTGGCGCTTTGATTCAAGCCAGAATCAGAAAATTATACATTGGCACACAAGATGATAAAACAGGTGCTTGTGGTTCAGTTTTAAATTTATTGGACTATCCATTTAATCATAAAATTGAAATTGAAAAATATATATTAAAAGAAGAATGTGAGACAATCCTCAAAACATTTTTCAAACAATTGCGCAATCGTAAGAAAAAGTAACCAAGAAAGGAAATCCAAAGATGAAAAAAATTCGAATTCTCAAAAAATGTATATTTTTATTTTGCATAATTGTAATTCTTATGGTGGTTGTTTCAATTATGCTAAAATACGAAGTAGAAGGCGAAAAAAAATTACCTTATAATATTTCCAAAATATTTGTCATCAGTACTGTAGAAGGAATGCCAACAGATGATGGAGAAAATATTTGGAATATCAATGTCAAACAAGCCAATGACCTATATTTTTATATTGAAAAAAATGATGTCACAGAAGAAACTATCAAACAAATTACAATTGAAAATTTCTCATTAATCAAATCGCCCTCAAAAGGGGAAGTGACGATTTATAGACCAACAGGAGACTTAGAAAATTTATATACTTATAGTGAACAAAATTATTTAAATGAAAGTTTAACCTATACAGGTGCAGCCATAGATGACTTGAAAACTCTTGAAATTGCTAATACAGGAGGCGTTATAGGCTATCGAGTGGCACTTAACAATTTAGGAACCTATATTTCAAATGATTCCACGGAAATTACGTATGACGGAAAATTGTTGCAAAATATAGGGGTTACAGTAGAAGATATCAAACTGGAATTGACTTTCGATATTTTGATTGAAACCAACAAAAATGTTACCTATAAAGGCACAATATCAGTTGCTTTACCTGGCGAAGATTTGATTGAAAAAGGTGCCTCTAATTTTGAAATAAAAGATTTTGAGCAAGTCATTTTTAAGCGAATATAAATTGCAAACCAAGTACATAAAAAGTGCTTGGTTTTTTTTACAAATTTTCCATCATTTTATATAGACATTCAAAAGAAGATGGTATATAATAAAACCAGAAAGTGATAAATGGGATGAAAATATGAGAATTAATGATTTTGAAAAAATGCAGCAAAATCTTGCGCAAATGAAAAGTAATCTGGAACAAATACAACGTATGGAGCCTACCAAACCAGCAAAACGCATTTCAAAAGGAAGACGAGCTGTTCAAAAAGTGAATAAAAGAAAACATCCAATGGCGACTAGAATTGCCAAAGAAGAGCATATCATTGTGATGATAACCATTGCAATTGTTGCTTTTACATTTATTTTCTCAACCAGCATTTTTGCTAAAACGATATCTGAAAATCTAACGGAAAGTCAAACTGTTCGAGAGGAGCCAAAGGAACAAAACAATTTATCAAGCGAAAATCAAGAGCAACTGCAAGAAGAATCGCAACAAGAAGGACAAGCAGAGACCACCGATCTTGTGCTAGAAAAGAACAAAAATGCGATTCAATTGGAAGAAATTTTACTAGAAAATGTAAGTGTTCTAAAATCAAAAGAATATGCCGAAGAAGAGCGTCCACTTGATTTTGAAATTACATATAACGAAAATCCAAATTTGCCAGAAGGAGAAGAAGTTGTAACAACAGAAGGGATTGCAGGAAAGCAACAAGTAAAAGTAATCAAATCCTATGAAAATGATGAATTAGTTTCAGAAGACGTTTTAGAAGCTATTGTAATAGAAAAAGCCACGCCACAAATTGTTGATCGAGGAACGTCTAAATTTTTAAACAACAACAAAGCGCATTTAGGTGATACGATGTATGTTACCAAAGATGTATCTTTAAAAGAAACTGCCAAGGATTCTGCTAGCGAAATAGGAACCATTTTAAAGAGTTTAGATGTGACTTTAAAAGAATTAGAAGGCGAAGAGTGGTGCAAAATAAGTTATGATGGAATAGAAGGATATGTAAAATGTAAAGATTTAACAACTAGCAAAGTAACACCAGGAATTCTAGAATTAAATCGTATTCAAAGAATAAAAATGACATTGGGAAAAGAAATGTCATTAAATCGCTCAACCAATTTAACTTTGGAAGATTATAAACGAATTCTATCAGGCAATCCAGCAGATAAAAATCATATTTTAGAACAAAATGCTGAAACATTTTATAACATTGATAAAAACTATCATATAAATGGTGTCTTTCTAGCTTCTATGGCGATTCACGAAAGTGGTTGGGGAACGTCAACCATTGCAAAAGACAAAAAAAATCTATTTGGATATGGTGCGTATGACAGTTCACCATATGACAGTTCTTTTTCGTTTGAAACATATGCCGAAGGCATTGAATTGGTTGCCAAAGTATTGGTAAAAAATTACATAAATGAAGCAGGAACACCGATTTACGAAAATGAACTTGCAAAAGGGAGTTACTACAATGGCTCAACCATAGCTGGAGTCAATACTAGGTATGCTAGCGATTCCAACTGGCATAACAAAGTGTATAAATACATGGAATATTTATATAATAGATTATAAAATGGAGTGAGTATGAAAACAAAAATTCATAAATTTGCATTGCCAATATTATTAGCAATAATATTGGCAATCTTAGTCATTGATTATCAATGCATTATCAAAAAAATAATGAATAAAAATCAGTTTGCTAATCAAGTAGTACAAATTGCAGATGCTAATCGAGAGCCAATATTTAAAGTATCCAAAATCATAAAATACAGTAGCGCAGAAGCAATTGACAATACCATTGAGCAAAATCTGCAAGATTTAAGTATTTGCCAATATTCCGACCTTGCTATTTATATCGACAATTTAACAGATGAGCTAACCGAAAAAAATTCTGTTAAAGAACTTTATATTGACAATTTCAAAATTGATGTTGCTTACAAATATGGCACTCCAACGCTATATTATAAAAATCCACTTGAAATTTCAAAATTCAGAATGGTAGCTGAAAAAGAAATCCAAGACAGATTGCAGTATAACATTATTTACACCAATCAACAAAACGAACAAAACGATTATGAAACGCCTACTTTTTTTGCAGATTGTTCCAATCCAATTACAATTGGATTTATTAATAAAAATATCCTAAGCAATTATCAAGTAACCAAAGAAAATGGATTAGTTTCCTTCGATGGTAGAATTTTTAATCAAATGGATATGAATTTAAAAGAATTATCACCTAAAATAAGTTTTACAATTCATCTAACCAATCTTCAAAACGAAAAGTTTGTATGCAATATGACAGCTGATTTACAACTTGAAACAAATGAGGGAAGCGTAAAAAGCGGCTATATTATTCAAATCACAGATGAATCAGAATATTATCGCTTTTTTAAAGAAGGATAAAAATTAGCAAATTTCTTAAAAAACCACTTGAAAAATAATTGGTTTCATTATATAATATCTAAAGTTGAGCAAGACTTCTTTTAAGGAAGGTATGTTTCAATAAAAAGCTATGAATCTCGTCAGGTTCGAGAGAAAGCAGCGATAAGTAGTGTATTTATGTGAATTACATGCCTTCCTTAAGGGAAGTCTTAATTTATGGAAAAGAGGTGTTTGGAATATGGCTTATACAGCGTTATATAGGAAATTTAGACCATTAAAATTCGAAGACATGGTAGGGCAAGAGCACATAACAAAAACACTGAAAAATCAAATTATGGCAGGGCGTGTTGGGCATGCCTATTTATTTAATGGTGGACGTGGAACGGGAAAAACAACAACTGCCAAAATTTTAGCACGAGCAGTCAATTGTTTGAATCCGCAAAATGGAGAACCATGCAATGAATGTGAAATTTGCCAAGAAATTTTAGATGCTTCTTTGACCGATGTTGTAGAAATGGATGCTGCTTCCAACAATAGTGTAGAAGACATTCGTGCTATTCGTGACGAAGTAAACTTTTTACCAACCAAAGCCAAATATAGAGTTTACATTATTGATGAGGTACACATGCTTTCAGTAGGCGCTTTTAATGCTCTACTAAAAACCTTAGAAGAGCCGCCAGAACACGTAAAATTCATCTTGGCGACAACAGAACCACAAAAACTACCAGCCACGATACTTTCACGTTGCCAACGATTTGATTATAAAAAAATCAATGATGAAAACGTTATCAAAAGGCTAAACATTATCTGCACAGAATCTAACATAAAAATAACGGAAAATGCTTTAAAAACTATAGCCATTTTATCGGAAGGCGCTATGCGAGATGCGATTAGTATCTTAGAAAGATGTAGCCAAGAAAGTTCAGATGAAATCACCATTGACCTTGTCAAAGATTTAGTCGGATTACCAAGTTTAGAATATATCCACAAATTAACGAAAGCACTGTTCGAAAACAATGAAATAATAGCACTAGAAGCGATTGAAGATGTCATAAATAATGGAAAAGATTTATATAATTTTTTATGGGAAGTTATTAAATATACCAAAGATATATTAATTTATAAAGCAACACAAAAATTGGATTTATATTCTGAGCAACAAATATCGGAAATAAAGGATTTGGCTGGAAAAGTAGAGAAAGAAAGACTTTTAAATGTCATATATCAATTATCCGAGTTAGAAAATAATATCAAAAATTCTGCGCAAAAAACCATTTTACTTCAAACAGGAATCATAAAAATCTGTATGAATCAAGCCAACGGTGATATTATCAAACTTGAAGAAAAAGTTGCTCAACTCGAACAAAAAATCAACAACTTGAATTTTTCAACAGTTCCTAAAGTTGCGACTACTACACAATCAAAACAAATAATGCCCAAACCAACACAATCAACCACAACTTCAAAACAAGTAGTAACCCCAACCAAACAAACAGAAGATTGGAAAGAAATTGTTGAGAATCTGAAAAACAGTGGGAAAATCAGATTATTTACTTGTTTAGTAAATACCACAGTAAACAAACTAAATGATCAAACATGGGAAATTGAATTTCCAAATGGGTTAACAGAATTTAACAAAAGAATTTTAGAAGATATAACAAATCGAAATGATTTAATTAAAGCAATTGCAATGTCAACAGGATATGAAATCAATTTCAAATTAAAAGATGGAAAAAAGGCAAAACCAACAGAAGCACCTTCTGCATCTGGTTTTGATGATTTAGGAATTGATATTAACATTATCGATTAATCAAAAATAAGGCTATTTAAGCCCAATAAGAAAGGAGATTAAAAAATGGCAAAACGAGGAGGATTCCCAGGTGGAATGGGAGGATTTGGCGGAATGAATATGAATCAATTAATGAAACAAGCTAAAAAGATGCAAGAAGACATGGAAAAAACGCAAGAAGAATTACAAGAGAAAGAATTTGAAGCAACAGCAGGAGGAAATGCAATTTCAGTAAAAGTCACAGGAGCTAAGATGATAAAAGAAATAAATATTCAAAAAGACGTGGTTGACCCAGAAGATGTAGAAATGCTACAAGATTTAATTTTAACCTGTGTAAATGAGGCTTTAAGAAAAGTAGATGATGCGCAATCAGCTAGTTTTGGAAAATATAATATTCCAGGATTAATGTAAAAATAAAAAAAGGACTTAGGAAAAATGGCAAATTATTCACCATCCATTGAAAAATTAATTGAAAGTTTCGAAAAATTGCCAAGTATTGGGCATAAAACCGCACAACGATTGGCGTTTTATATGTTAGATGTAACACAAGAAGAAGCGAAAGAGTTTACAGATGCAATTTTGAATGCAAAGAAAAATTTAAAATTTTGTTCCAGATGTTTTAATATTTCAGATACAGACCCATGTAATATTTGCTCTGATTTAAAAAGAGATCAAAGCACAATTTGCGTAGTAGAAGATGTGCGCGATGTTTTTGCAATGGAAAGAACGCATGAATATAAGCGGTGTATATCATATTTTACACGGTTCTATTTCTCCGATGAATGGAATTGGACCAGATGATATAAAAATTAAAGAATTATTGACCAGATTAATGGATGGAACAGTCAAAGAGTTAATTTTAGCGACCAATCCACGTGTGGAAGGAGAAGCAACTTCGATGTATATCTCAAAACTGGTTAAACCAATGGGGATTAAAGTTACAAGAATTGCAAGAGGAATTCCAGTTGGAGGCGATTTAGAATATACCGACGAAATCACACTTATGAAGGCATTGGAAGGAAGAAGTGAAATTTGACAAATTTACATAAATATGATATAATAAAAGGTAGAGGTATTTTTGAGAAGAATGAAAAAATTCTTCTCATTTTTGCTATTTTATGAGGAAAATGGGCAAAGTAATAAAGAAAAATGAAATTTTCGAAAAAAACATGTTTTAATTTACTATTGTCAAAAAAAAATACTTATGATAAGATAATAAATAAGAGCTGTAGAAAGGGGAAATCACAAAAATGTCTTCAAAAGATAACGAAAATGAACAAGAAGCACAAAAAGATAAAGAAATTTCAGAAATAGAAAAAAAAATTGATGCTAGCAAACCCAAAAAAGAAGTAGAAAGGAAAGAACAGACTCCAAAAGAGGAGGTTCCCCAAAAACAAAAATCTTCTCCAAATCCGAAAAAATTCGAGAAAATAGCAACAGAAAAAGAAAACAAGGGTACGAAAAACAAAACCTTATTTATCTTAATGAGCATTATTTCAATATGGATAATTGTTTTGTTATTTTCTACAATCTTTGCATTGCTTAATTTAGGAAAAACAACAATTGCAAAAGGGGTATCCATTAAGGGGATAGATGTATCAAATTTAACGGTAGAAGAGGCAACCAACAAAATAAATGAAGCAATTAATGTTGAATTACTTTTAGGAATGGATATAATCTATCAGGATTACAAAGTTGATTTTGATGTAAACCAAATCCAATATACTTATGATGTATCTACTGCAATCAGAGAGGCTTATCGTATTGGAAAAAATGAAAATATCGTTTCCAATAATTATGAATTATTAGCAACGGTGTTATTTGGAAAAAATATAGAGCCGAAAGCTAGTTATCAGGAAGAATCATTGAATGGAATAGTGGATGATATTGGCGCAAAAGTACCTGGATTGGTTGTTCAACCTAGTTACTATAAAGAAGGAGAGCAGTTAATCATTAATAGAGGGACGGATGGAATTATCATAAAAAAAGAAGTGTTGAAACAAGATATTTTGAGAAATATACAAAATAGAAATGCTTTAAATATTATGAAAAATAGCGAAGAAGAAGTAATACAATTACAAGTTGAAGAAGCTAAACCAGAACCAATTGATTTAGATAAAATTTATCAAGAAGTTTATTCCGAACCTAAAGATGCTTCCTATATTGCAGAGCCGTTTCAATTAATTCCAGAAGAACAAGGTGTCGATTTTGCAATTTCAATGGAAGAAGCAAAAGCCATCATTAATACAGCAGATTCAGAAGAATATAGCATTCCACTAAAATTAACACCAGCCAAGAAAACGATTGCTGATATTGGAACAGAAGCATTTCCTTACCTAATATCTTCCTACACAACGAAGTATGATGCAAGTAATACCAATAGAAGCGGAAATTTAAGATTGGCAGCCAACAAAATTAATGGTAAACTTTTGATGCCTGGTGAGGAATTTTCATTTAATGAAGTAGTTGGAAAAAGAACGATTCAAGAGGGATATCGAAATGCGAAAATTTACGAAAATGGACAAGTAGTAGATGGATTAGCAGGCGGAATCTGCCAGATTTCTTCTACGTTGTACAACGCAGTTTTATTAGCTAATTTAGAAATTACCGAAAGGCGAAATCATTCTTTTACTTCCACTTATGTTCCAGCAGGAAGAGATGCGACTGTAGTTTATGGAACGCAAGATTTTAAATTTAAAAATTCAAGGAATTATCCAATCAAAATTGAAGCTAATGTGGCAAATGGAATTGCGGAATTTAAAATCCATGGAATTAAAGAAGAAGTAGAATATGATATAAAAATTATTCCAGTTACAACACAAACGATACCATATCAAACAGAATATGTTCCAGATGCAACGTTACAGCCAGGTCAGCAAAAATTGACGCAAGCGGGACATAGTGGTTGTAAAGTTACAACGTATATCGAAAAAAGACTTGGTGGAGCTGTAATTTCGAAAAAAGTGTTATCCAATGATACTTATAATGCAATGAAAGCAATTATTAATGTTGGGCAATAAATAAAATAGTTTTATGAAAAGTACCAAAATAGGGTGCTTTTTATAATGCGTATAAAAAATATTCTGTATTTTAGGCTTGTTTTTTTTAGGGAAAAATGGTAAGATTAAGAAAAATTGTATTGATTTTCTTGAAAAAATTGGTGCGCCATAGAGGGGTCGAACCTCCGACCATCAGATTAAGAGTCTGCTGCTCTACCAACTGAGCTAATGGCGCATTTACCTTTTTATTATAAAACATGAAATTGAATTTGTCAAGAAAAATTGATGATAAAGGAGAAATTTATGATTGATTTGCATTGTCATATTTTGCCTAAAGTAGATGATGGTTCAGAGAGTATGGATGAAACGATTGCAATTCTAAAAAAGGCAAAGAAATCTGGATTTCAGACGATTTGCTTTACGCCACATTATGCTGGTCCAAATTATGTTAATACAAAAGAACAAAATTATCAAATCGTAAAACAAGTCGAAAATAAGTTGAAAGAAGAAAATATTTCAATGAATTTATTATTGGGAAATGAAGTTTTTATACAAGAAGAAATGGAAAGTTTATTGGAAAATGGAACCATAGCGACATTGGCTGACAGTTCCTATATTTTGATTGAAATACCAATGTATCAAGAAGTACCTCAAATAGTAGTTCAAAAAATGTTAGAAGGTGTTCGTCAGAAAGGTTTTAAAATTGTAATTGCTCATCCAGAAAGATATTTGTATATTCAGAAAAATCCAAATATACTCACTGAATATTTTGGGGAAGATGTGATTTTTCAAGGGAATTATGCGAGCATTCTTGGAATTTATGGAAAAGGGGCACAGAAGACAATAAAAAAATTGTTAAAAAATAAGCTTATTCATTATTTATCAACCGATACACATTATGCAATAAAATGTTTTTATGATGAAATGGAGTTAATCCAAAAAAAACTGCTGAAAGTCATTGATAAGGAATATTTTGAAAGATTAACAAAGATAAATCCCCAACTTATAATAGAGAATAAGGAAGTTATTAAATAAAAGAAGAGGTAAAATATGAAAATATTAATGGGAACTAAAAATCCAGGAAAAATAGAAGGAGCGAGACAAGCATTTTCGAAATATTTTGAAAATGTTGAAATAGAAGGCATTGCTGTGGAATCTGATGTTGGCAATCAACCAGTTAATGAGCAAATCTTGCAAGGGGCGAAAAATAGAGTTCGAAATCTGAAGAAATATGCCCAAGAAAAGAATTTAAAACCAGATTTTTATATTGCTAGTGAAGCAGGAATTACGAACTTATTAGGAGAATGGCTAGATTTTAACATGGCAGTAATTGAAAATAGCGATAGTGAACAAAGTATAGGGTCCAGTGCTGGTTTTCCAATTCCAGATAAATATATAACTGAAATAATGGATACAGAACTTGGAAAAGTCATGGATAAATTGTTTCATTCTACTGGATTAAGCAAAGAAAATGGAGGAATCGGTATTTTAACACGAAACGAAATTTCTAGGATAGATTTAACCAAGCAAGCTTTTATTATGGCTTTAGTGAAATTTGTGAATGGGGAAATTTGGAAATAGAAAGAATTAAAAATCAGAAAAGCAAGAACCCACAGTCTGTGAGGTACTTGCTTTTTTTGCTAGACAAAAATTTCGCGCGATATACGAAGATATTCTTTAAAAAAGGAACCTTCTGTAGCAAAGATTGTAGAGTAACTTATTATAGCTCCGTTCCGAGCTGTAAAAGATTGGACAGGAACGGAAGCATACCTACATGGTACATTGTTTTCTTTTTCTTTCTTTGACAAAAAACGTACATCTTTGGTGATATCGGCTATCAACAAATGGTTCTTTTCGTTGTAATATCCTACGGCGAAATTGTTTTTGTTTTTAGTGGAAATTAAAAATGATTCAATTTGCTTTGCTTTTAACTTGGAAATTAGAGCAAGGCTAAAATGAAGGGAGCTTCCCAAATGAGAAGTTTCAACCCAATGTGTAGTTTTTTCTAGCATTTCCCGAACGGAAACATTGAGGGACGCTAAGTTGTTGTTGAATTGTGTTGCCACCGCTAAATCGTATTTCGCAGTTTTGACAATGCTTTGATAGACTTCGGTTACTTGCTGTGTAATTGTTCCCATGAAAATAATCTCCTTTTCTAAATCAAACAAAAATTAATGAATAATACTTTATCATATTTATTCACAAATGTCAATAATATTCAAATAATTACATTTATAAAAAGTGGAGAAATTGTAATTTTTGAGAAAATCAGTATTTTTGCATAAAAACATCAAATTTGTGCATAATACAGTTAGAATTTTAAGAAAGGGTGAGAAAAATGGGAACATTAAATCAAGCAGAATTGCAAAATTTAAGACATTTAATTGGGGCACAAGAAACTAATTATGAGAAATTAACGAATTATGCAGACAATAGTGTGGATCCACAAATTAAGCAGGTTTTAAATAAAGCTGCGCAAGATTCATTAAACACAAAACAAAAATTAATGTCATTTTTTAATAATTAAAAAGGAGGGAACATGGAAGAAAAATATATGGTGAATGATATTTTGGAATGTACCAAATCCAGCTTAAAAGATTACCAAGGGGCAATTATTGAAACTGCCAATATGGAGCTTAGACAAACATTTCAAAATTTAAGAAATGCAGAAGAAAGTTTTCAGTATGAATTATTCAAATTGGCAGAATCAAAAGGATACTATGTGCCTGCTGAAAATGCCAAACCAGAAGAAATTCAAAAAGTAAAAAATGAATTATCCAATTAAAAAATAGAGATTTACTCTCTATTTTTTATAATTTATATCACCAGATAAGTCTCGATAAAAATGGAATTCAGATACTTGGACATAAGGGATAAGCCAAAGAAATCCAATGCCAAACGTCACAAATGAAAGAATAACCCAACCAATAAAACTCAAATTTAAACAAAAAAGTGACCAAATATTTCCTTCCATTAATTCAGCACTTCTTTCAATGGCTTCTTTTCCAGTTAGCTCAGATTGTTCGTAAGAAATATAAATGGACAATCGATAAGAAAATATTTTTACAAAATAATAAATAACAGAAATTACATAAAAAATAAAACCGATGAATGTTAAAAGGCTATTTTGATGAATTTTTCCATATTGAGTGAGGATTGCACAACTCAAAATGAATAAAATTGGAAATAATAGCTTTAAAATAGTTTGAAAAGAGATACTCCAAGCTTTTCCAAAGTGAGAAAAACCGTTTTGAAAAAAGGTCAAAATAATTGTCAGAAATAGAATTATTCAAATCGAGTAAAGTTGTGATAAAACCGTAAAACAATGGTACAGTTATGATGATAAAAGCAAAATATCCAAGAAGTGGTTCGGATTTCAAAATACGAGAAAGAAGGTAGATGGTTACTAAAAGAATCAACGTTGTTAGTGCTGATTTTCCCCATTTTGAAGCAAGACTTTGACGGGCTTTTGCGCGTATTTGAGAAGCCTTCATGATAAAATCCTCCTTTTAAAATATTAATTACAGTATATCTTAAAATGAGTAAGATAGCAAGAAAAAATACAAACTCAATATTACAATTATGTAACAAAATATAAAAAAATAAGAATAGACAACCTAGTGGGAGATTTTGGAAGAAAAATCAAAATAAATATTTAAAAAAAGTTTATTTTGCTCTTGCCAAAAAAGAAAAAATTTTATACAATGCAATTAACACATAAGAATAAAAGGAGTGTTTAAAATAAAAAGGGTATTAAAAAATACAGTAATTCACTTAAGAACTAGCTTTAAATTTGCGTTATTGCTAATCATTGGAATTGCGATGATATCATTTCTAGTTTTTGTAGTATATAAGCCAATGTATAGTGTAACGTTAAATGGAGAATTCCTAGGATATACGTCAGATAAAAGCGAATTACAAAGCAAAATAAGTGAATATACCAAAAGTGGAGATAGCCAAACAGTTGCTTTTGTTGAAATAGATACTTTACCAGAATACAAAATGTGCTTATTAAAAAAAGGATTGACAGCAAATGATTCTGAAATTTTATCAAAAGTAGTGAGTACAGGAACGCCTTATTATAAGTATTATGCAATTTTAGAGAATGGAGTAGAAAAGTGTTGGGTATCAACTTATGAAGAATCGGAAGGGATTATTAGCCAATTAAAAGAGAAAAATAGTAGCAATAAAGACAATGTATCCTATGTTGTAAAATATGATACACAATTGGCTGAATTAACTAATACTGAGACAGCAGTTGCTTCATTATATACAGCGCCAGTTGTAAATAAGAAAGTACCAACCACAACTTCGACAGGCAAAAATACCATTACTTACACAAATTCTTCTTTAGGACTAGCTTCGATTCAACAGCCAATTTCAGGACGTATTACCTCAAGATTTGGGGTAAATAGTAGAATTCGTTCTTCTGCCCATACGGGATTGGATATAGCCAATGCTTCAGGCACGCCGATTCTACCAATTGCGCCAGGAACCGTTACATATTCAGGAAGAAAAGGTTCATATGGTTTAATGGTAATTATCAGTCATGGAAAAAATGATAAAGGTCAAAAAATAGAATCATATTATGCTCATTGTAGTAGGTTAAATGTTAGTGTAGGGGACCGTGTGGATACGAATAGTATCATTGGATTTGTTGGTTCAACAGGAAATTCAACAGGACCACATTTGCATTTGGAAATACGAATCAATGGGAAAGCAACCAATCCGCAAAATTACTTATATCATTAATAATTTAAATAGGAAAAATAAATGAGAGCAATATTTTTAAAAATGTCAAGTACCTGATGATGTTAATACTACAGAAATAGTGAAGGAATTGACTAGATTTAAAAATAGTGCTTTCTTTTTATCATATTTTTAAAAGTGATTAATAAGATAATGAAGGGAGAGGAAAAATGGAAAGTATAGGTACTATAACAATTTACGGGTTATTATTTGGTATGTTAGGGACGACTTTGGGGGGCTTGATTGGGGCATTTTTAAAAGTTCGTTCTAATAAAATATTGAGTTTTGTATTAGAATTTGCGGCTGGACTAATGACCGCTATTATTTGTTTTGATTTAATACCAGAAGCTTTAGAGTTTGCTAAGATAACGGGATGTCTAATTGGAATCATCATTGGCGTTGCGGTTATGATATTGTGCGATGAGATGATTAGTCGAATTAATTTTGCCAAAAAGGATGTAAAAAATAATACATTGTTTAAAACAGGAATGATTATTTGTGTTGGGCTTGCAGTGCATAATTTCCCAGAACGGATTGGCAATTGGTTCAGGATTTGATGCTTCTACAACATTAGGATTATCACTTGCGATTGCGATTGCCATTCATGATGTACCAGAAGGAATCTCCATTGCACTGCCGATTAACAACAGTGGATATGGAAAAGCTAAAGCAATTATTCTTACTGCGTTATCAGGAGTAACAACAGGAATCGGTGCTTTTTTTGGGGCAATTATTGGAAATATTTCGAAAGAATTGATAGGATTTTCTTTGGCATTTGCAGCTGGAGCAATGCTTTATATTGTCTCTTGTGAGTTGATTCCAGAATCGAATAAAATGTATAAAGGAAGATTTTCATCTTTTGGGAATATCTTGGGAATTACATTAGGAGTTTTGGCAAATGTAATAACTTAAAAAAGTACAGAGAATTAATCTGTACTTTTATTGTATTTTTCTAACATTCTTTTTTGATAAGGAATTAATGAGAAGAACGAAACAACAAGAGAAAGTTCCAAAATAATAGTGGAAGAAAGTTTGCTAAGTAAAGAACTCTCGTATTCTTCTTCGATTTTTGTAACAACTTGATTGGCAAAATCTGGGGAGATAATTTCGTAAGTTTCATAGGTTTGCTCAATGGCAGTTATATAAATGAAATTATGAACCCACAAATAAGCTATACAACCCAAGATAGATAATAAAATGCAAATCACGAAAAATAAATTCATTTTTCGTAAAAAAGGATGACAATATTCTTCTGATAATTTAAGTTTTTTAAAACTTTCAATGGTACTGGTTCGACATACAAAATGTAATAAATAAAAAATGACAATAGCACTCATGAAAGAAAGTGTTATAGATAGAAAAATATTGGAAATATCATGTAGCGCGCATTTGACAATGATAGTAACTAAAATAAAGATAAATCCTATTAAAATCCCATAAGATAAAAATAAAATAAGATTTGATTTTAAAGTTTTCTTAAAATTTGTTTCTTTTGTTTCCATAAATTTCTCCTTTGAATAATATAAATAATTATATCATATAGAAGAAAATTAGGGCAAGCCTTTTTGAAAAATTAATTTTGAGTAAGTAAAAATAATGCATTTCTAAAAGATAAATTGTAATTTTAAGAAATGCTTTTTTGAATTTATCGTGAAAACTTCGTGAATTTTCACATATTAACTTGAAAAAAAAAAGCATAACTGATATGATAAGATAAAAATTTACAATTAGGCGGAAAAAATGATGGAAGAAAAACCAAAGATACGTTCAAAAAAAAATCTTTTTAAAATAGGAATATCTTGTTTTATCATTATTTGCGTAATATATGTGTTAGCTAGTTATTTAATAAACGATGAATTTAGAAGTATGGTTGATACAAAGATTTTAAAAAAAGAAGTGACAGAGAAATCATCTAAGGTGATTGAAATAAATTCTGATGGCAATCCATACTTATTTGCTTACGATAGATATATAACTGTACTGAGTAAAAATGTTTTGACTTTATATAATCAAGACGCAAATGCTGTATCCAAAATAGATGTTAATATTACAACCCCATATATGACGGCAAATAATAAATATCTTGCGTTAGCAGAAAAAGGTGGGCAAAAATTATACTTAATTTTTGATACAGGTATAAAGTGGGAGAAAGATATTGAAGGGGAAATTTATCGAGTAAATGTAAACCAGAATGGCTATGTTTCGGTACTTTTTAAGAATACAACTTATAAGTCATTGGTAATAACTTATAATCCAGAAGGAAAAGAGTTGTTCCGAAATTATTTAGCAAGAGGGCATGTAGCAATATGTTCTGAAATTTCAGGAAATAATAAATATTTAGCAATCGGACAAATTGATTATTCTGGGGCGATTGTAAAATCAAATGTAAAATTAGTATCCATGGATGCTGCAATAAATAATGAACCAAATACGCATTTATATACGTATGAATCTGAATCAAGTAGAATTTTAAATAACATAAAGTTTAATAGCAAAAACGAAGCGATTTGTATGTTTGATTCATACATTCAAAAAATTACGACGTCATCTGATGAAAGATTGTATGATATAACAGATGAAAATATATTTTTGGATATTAATTTAGGGGATAATATAGTAATTGTTGAAAAAGAAAATTCAGGTTTATTTTCTCATCAATACCAAATGAATATAAAAAGTACCACAGGAAAAAGTGATAAATTATACATTTTAGAAAAAGATGTGCCTAAAGAATTGGCGCTAACGCGAAATTTGATTTGTATTCGACTAATAAATGAAGTAAGTGTAATTAATCCAAGTGGTTGGCTAATAAAACGTTATACAACCGATCGCGAAATGCAAAATATGTTATTGGGTGATAGTATTTTGGGAATTGTATATAATAATAAAATTGAAGTAATTGGATTATAATGGAAGAAGGAGGCAAGTATGAGCGGTATAGTAGTGGATTTAATACTGTTTTTTATCTTAGTAGGAAATGCTATTCTAGGTTATAAAAGAGGCTTGGTACGTGTTATATTTAATATATGTTCTTCCTTGATTGCCATTGTTTTAGTTTTAATATTATATGTGCCAATCACGAATTATATCATTAATAAAACGCAGATATCACAAAAGTTAGAAAATGTTTTTGAACAAAAAATCGCGGTTTTATTTGAAGAAGATTCAATCGAAACAGCCGAACAATTACAACAAAATAGTAGTATGATCAGCATTTTTAAGATATTTGCAGACGTTGAAGAAGGCAGTTTGATTGAGGAGACAACAGATAATATTACTAAATATTTATCAACGCAAATTTCACATAAAATACTAAGTGTATTGGTATTTTTTGGATTGTTTGTGGGGATAAGATTAGTATTATTTGTTTTAAGAAATTATGTAGAATTGATTGCTAATCTTCCAGTTATCAAATTATTCAATCAATCAGGTGGAATGATATATGGTGTTATAAAAGGATTTTTGGTGATTTATATAGTGTTGGCGGTATTATCATTATTATTGCCAAGTATCCAAGACACGATTGTTATAACTGCCATTCAAAAGGCACCAATTGGAAGCAAAATGTTTAATCATAATATTATTTTAAATTTAATTTTTAAATTTTTATAGTACAGGAGATGATTTATTGGGAAAAAATAAGAAAAGTAAAAAGAAGAAAAATGGAATCGGAAAAATATTATTTGTTTGTATCGTATTTTTGTTGATTGGATTAGGCGCATATTTGGGATATTCGATATCAATTAATGGAGGTGGCTTGCAAGGATTTTTGGCGACAATTTTGGATCAAGATGCCACTAAATTAGAAAATTTGGATACGATAAATGTTTTATTATTAGGCGTTAGCCAAGATCTTGATTCAGAATTAACAGATACAATTATGGTATGCTCCTATAATCCTAAAACCCAGAAAGCATCTATGCTTTCCGTACCAAGGGATACATTCGTTGGAAAAAATAAAGCGAAGGCATCTGGAAATGATAAAATAAATGCAATGTACGCTAGAAAAGGTCCAGAAGAAACAATGGAATATGTAGAAAAATTAACTGGAATGGAAATTAAGTATTACGTTGTTGTAAATAATCAAGTTGTAATTGACTTAGTAGATGCAATTGATGGTGTATATTTTAATGTTCCAATTGACATGAAGTATGACGATAAAACCCAAAATTTGCATATACAATTAAGTGCAGGTTATCAAAAAATAGATGGAGAACATGCTGAGCAATTATTAAGATTTAGACATAATAATAATGGAACTTCTTATCCAACGGAATATGGAGATAATGACTATGGAAGAATGAGAACGCAAAGAGAATTCATGATGGAAGTTGCCAAACAAACTTTGAATTTAAAAAATATAACACGTATCAAAACAATAACATCTGCGATTTTTGAAAATGTAGAAACCAACTTAACTTTAGATGATATATACGCGTATTTGCCTTGGGCAGTTAGTTTTGATACAGCCAATATCAGCAGTAATCAAGTACCAGGAGAATCCGAAAAATGTAACGGACTGTGGTTTTTTGTACACAGTCAAAAGCAAACAACACAAGTTGTTTCAGAAATGAACAACTACTTAGAAGGCATTGAAGCAAACGAAGAAAGTATTTCCAATACTACAAATACAACGAATACTGTAAATACTACCAATAAGAGCAATACTACAACAAACACAAAAACGCCAAAAAGTAAAAAATAAAATGGATAAAATTTTCAAAAAAAGCTTGCTTTTTTCAAAGCAAGCTTTTATAATAGAAAAAGGAATTTATTTCCTAAATTTTTTCTTTTTCACTTTTTTCTTAGTTGATATTTTCAAAATCATAACCCCAAACATCAACAATAAAATTCCACCAATTAAAACGACGATTTCGATATTTAATTTTTTTTCAACATTAGATTTAGCTAAAAGTTCAGTCGAATATTCAATTCCATCAATTGTATAAGTAATGCTTCCCAAGCTATCACCAGTTTGAATTGGTGCTTCTAAATTTTCATGTAAGGTTATACTTGGAGCTAATCCATCCAAATCCAATTCTTTTTTGAGATAAGCAAATAATGTATCTTTTGTGATTAAATCTAAATTTTTGGTATCCTTTGTTCCATTTTTTATTTCAATAGTTTGAACAATATCTTTTTCTTGAACAATATCAGAAAATTGGAAGTTGTCAAAACCATAGTCGAATAAAGCTTTTGTATCAAGATAACGTTCACTTAAACCTTCAGCATTTGTGCCAGCGTGTAATGTAACAGAAATTAATTCAACATCATTTTTTCTAGCTCCAGCAATTAAACAATTTCTGGCTTCAGTTGTATATCCTGTTTTGATACCAATAACATTCTCATCATAATAACGACTGTTTGGACGAAGCATATCATTTGTTGTTAAACAAATTCTATCTGCAGTTGGATGCTTATTTGTTGCAGGTAAGGTATAAGATTTTGTGGAAACATAATTTCTAAAAGTTTCATTTTGCATTCCATACATAGCCATAATCGCTAAATCGTAAGCAGTAGAATAATGGTCTTCGTGATGAATTCCATTTGGATTGACAAAATGAGTATTTTTACAACCCATCTCTTTTGCTTTTTTATTCATCATATCTGCAAAATTTTCAACAGAACCACCAATATGTTCTGCCAGAACGACAGCAGCATCATTTGCAGATTTTACCATCAAAGCATACATTAAATCATTCACAGAAAGTTCTTCCCCTTCATGTAAATTACAATTAACATATCCATTTGGAATAGAAAAAATAGCGTTCTTACTAACGACAGCTTTTTCTTTCAAATCACAGTTTTCCAGCACCAAAATAGCAGTTAGGATTTTTGTTGTACTTGCTGGATACATTTTATCATAAGCATTTTTCTCATATAATATTTTTCCAGTTGTTGGTTCCATTAATATTACAGCAGTAGAAGCAATTGTTGGCTCAGAGGCGAAATTGAAATTTGTAAAAACCAAGCAAAACAGGATAAATATCATAAAAATTTTTCTTTTGCAATTCATAAAAAACTCCTTAAAACTTTTTCTACTATCATATCTCAAATTGATACGAAATTCAACATAAAATTCAAATAAAATTAGAAAGGAATGATAAATATGGATAAACAAAAAATAATCAAAATTGCGATAGTCATTATTATAGCAATTCTAGCTATCGTATATTACATTTCAACCAATCAAAACACAGCGGATTATGAAGATATTTTAACCAATGCCGCAATTGTAGAAAATAAAAAAGAAGAACCAAACACAAAAGAAGAAAAAAACAAAATCAAAGTATATGTAGCAGGAGAAGTAAATATACCAGGTGTGCTTGAATTAGAAGAAGGAGCCAGAATTGAAGATGCCATACAAGGTGCTGGAGGAGTAAAAGTGGAAGCCGATTTAAAAAATATCAATTTAGCCTATGAAATTTCGGATGGAGAAAAAATTTATATTCCCAATACGGCAGAAGCTGAATCCGAAGAAAGCGGAAATTCTTCGGATGTTTCTTCTGGAAACAACAGCAATTCGAATGGAAAAATCAATATTAATAAAGCGACTGCCACAGAACTCACAAGTGTTCCAGGAATTGGAGCTTCAACGGCACAAAAAATTATTACGTATCGTGAAGAAAATGGAAAATTCCAAGCAATTGAAGATGTCAAAAAAGTATCTGGAATTGGAGATAGTAAGTTTGAAAGTATGAAAGAGTATATTTCAGTAAAATAAAATTTTCATCAAATCATCTTTTGCTATTGATATTATATACATATTTTGATATAATATGCCTATAATAAAGATATGGAGGTGCATATTATGCCAATTATTAGACCAAGTTCAGATTTAAGGAATAAATATAATGAAATATCCAACCTATGTCATGAAACAAACGCTCCGATATACATTACCAAAAATGGAACTGGTGATTTAGCAATTATGAGTATAGAGTTGTATGAATGTTTAATTGAGAGATTTGAGATATATGGAAAAATAGAAAAAGGACTTAAATCTGTAAAAAATGGAGAAGAATATTCAGTAGATGAAGTTTTTGACGAAATAGAAGGCGAGGTATGAATTGAATCATTATACAATAAAAATTACAAAAGAGGCGAAAGATGATTTAAAATTAATTAAAAACTATTTAGCCGATAATTTACAAGAGTTAATTATAGCCAATAAAGTCATAAGGAAATTAAAAGAAAGCATAAATAGTCTTTCAAGTTTTCCAGAACGTTTTCCGATTGTAAGTGATTATTATCTTTCAATACGAAATTTAAGAAAATATACGATTGATAAATATATCATTTTTTATACGGTAGAAAGAGATAAAAAAATAGTACATATTATTAGAATTCTGCATGGTAAGATTGACTGGTAAAAAGAATCGATTTTTATTAAAATCGACTCTTCTAACTATTTTGCTTTTCATTGGCTTGTTTTTTCGATAGTTTTTATTCCATTAACAACACCTTACAAATACTTTCTGTCGAATTTGGCTTTGCCAAAGAAAGCGTATTTTCTTTCATTAAAGCTAATTTATGTGGGTCGCGATATAAATTTTTTAGAACTCTTGCAATATTATCATTTTTCTTAATCCAAACAGCGACGCCTTTTTCCACTAAAAATTCAGCATTTTCTTCCTCTTGACCAGGAATTGGATTAATCAGGATCATAGGCAAATGAGAGGTCAAACTTTCAGTTGAAGTAAGCCCTCCAGGTTTTGTAATAACAAAAGATGAAACAGACATCAATTCAGGCACTTTATCGGTATATTCTAGGACTTTGATTCGTTCTTCAGAATCTGTATTTTTCACAAGTTCCTCGAATTTAGCTTTCATTTTTGGATTTTTTCCAGAAATTGCCACAACTTGAAGCTTCGAAAATAAACGAATCAATGATTTTAATACCATAACCGTTGTTTTGTTTCCCAATCCAAATTCTCCGCCTGCAAAAAATAATACAATTTGCTCGTCTGGATTTAAGTTAAATTCCTGTGCAATTTGTTTTCGGTCATAATCTTGTTGAAATTTATCTGACACAGGAATGCCTGAAACGAAAATTTTGTCTTCCTTAATTCCATATTCTATCATATCACTTTTCATTTGATTATTAGCAACAAAGAAAAAATCGCAATATTCATGAAAAGCCAGCCATTGCCCATGAATGTGGAAATCCGTTAAAATAGTAGCCAATTTGCAATCAATTTTTCCTTTTTTCTTCAAAAATCCACACATTTGCGTGCCAAATGGATGCGTCGAAATAATTAAATCAGGGCAAAAATCTTGCAATAAAGTATTCAGCTTTATAGAAAAAAGCCTATTTGAAGTAGTAACGGCTTTAGAAGTAAGTCCATCATTAGCTAGATGATAGGCAGTTTTCCAAGCAAAAGGGATTTTTTTTGCTGCTTCATTATAACTATCTGACAATAATTTATTCAAATGCTTATTAATATATTCAATACAATCCACCAATTTTATTTCAATATCTGAATAATTATTTTTTATATGATTCTCAATCGATTTTGCAGCCGACAAATGACCGCCACCATAAGAACTATAAAATACTAAAATTTTTTTCATAAAAACTCCTTAAATTTATTTAGCATTATAAATTTTTTAAAATTATATCATGAAAAAATCAAAATTACAATATTTGGAATATTAAAAACAATTTTGGAAAAACTAATAAAAATTAAGGAGGAATATAAAATGAATAATGGTGTAAAAACGAAAATACTTACAATAACGACAATTTTATTAGCAGTTATTAGCATTACAATTGGATATTATGCTTATCATAGAAACCAAAGTTATGCGACATTTCAAGTCAATCGCTATAATGAATCATTTGGAAATTTAGTCAATTATATGAATAGTGTGGAAAGTTTGCTTGCCAAATCTATGATTTCCAAAAGTCCAGAATATGCAGCAGAAAGCTTAACCGAAGTTTGGAGAGATTCCAATTTAGCATTGGTTTATTTAAGTGGAATTCCCATGAATACAGAAGAACTTTCCCAGACAGCCAAATTCTTAAATCAAGTTAGCGACTATTCGTATTCATTATCCCGAAAAAATATTCAAAATGAAGAATTATCAGAAGAGGATTTTGAAAACCTAAAAACCTTGCATCAATATAGTATTCAATTAGAAAATACATTAAATCAATTATCCGAAGAATTATATGCAGGAACCATCAAATGGGATGATTTAACCAAGAATAATTCCCTAGAATATGCCCAAGCAGTTGACAACATCTCAGTATTTTCCAATATTGATTCAAACTTAAAACAATACGAAGGTTTAATTTATGACGGAGCTTACTCCGACCATGTCAATAAAGCAGAAAAAGTCGGATTAGTCGGAAATGATATTTCCCAAGAAGAAGCACAACAAAAAGTTCAAGAATTTTTGGGGGAAGACAAAATCGAAAATATACAATTCAATCAATTTCTAGAAAATGCAGATATTCCAAGCTATGATTTTTCAGTCAAATTAAAAAACCAAGAAAATACAATCAATCTAGAAATTGCCAAAAAAGGTGGAAGCATTGTTGAAATGCAAAACAATCGAGAAGTAACAGAAGAAAAACTATCGCAAGAGCAAGCCAATGAAATTGGAAAACAATTTTTGGCGCAAAAAGGTTTCAAAAATATGAAAGAAACCTATTTTACCAAATTATCCAATGTTGTAACAGTGAATTATGCTTACGAATACGACGGAATCATTGCCTATCCAGATTTAATAAAAGTCAAAATAGCTTTAGACAACGGGGAAATTTTAGGAGTTGAAACCAATGGTTATTTGAATTCACATACAAGTAGAGATTTTGGCGCCGTAAAATTAACAATCGATGAAGCACGAGCCAAACTAAATTCCAATTTAAAACTTTTAGACGAAGGAATGGCAATTATCCCAACGGAATGGAAAACGGAAATTCTATGTTATGAATTTAAAGGAAAAGTAGAAGATAGAGAATTCCTCGTTTATATTAACTGTGAAACAGGGGAAGAAGAAGATATTTTAGTTATCCTAGATACACCAGGCGGAACTTTAACTGTATAAAAACTTGACACTTTATGTAAAATATGATATTATAATAATCAAGTAACGTAGATACAAGCTAAAAAATAATTTTTTTAATTGGAGGAGGAAATGACATGTTAAAGGAAAAGAAAGAGCAGATTGAAAAGAGTGAAGAGAGGAAACATCAGTTACGGTGTGGTGCAGTAATACTATTGACAGCTGGATTGATAGTTTACGGGGCAAAGCAAATATATGATACAATTTATGGAGAATTTGATTCTTTTAATGTATCATTCGTGATGTATGTTGCAGTAGTTTGTGCATGTTTGATAATATACTTCGTATGTTCGTACTCTGTCTACAAAACGGAAGCGGCAATCACAGAAAGATGGAGTGCTATAAAAGAAGACGAAATCTTACAAGCATTAAAAAAGTGTAATAAAGTAGAGTTGGACTTGGATTATTGGGAAGCTGTTGAAAATGATGATGTGTTTTATGATCTTATTGGAAATACGCTATTTTGGAGAAAGTATGAACATATTTATGTATGTGTGACAAAAGAAAATAACTTTTATATTTGGGCCGAAAATCAGAAAGAGAAGGTATGGGAACATACGTGCAGGAAATCAAATTCTGCGTTTTTAGGTAAATATTTCGAGCCAGTATAGGGGCGAATGTTATAAGGGGCAGGTTTTCCTGCTCCTTTTTCTTTAATTTAGAAAGAAACCCCCAGTACAACTGGGGGTTTTTCATTTCTTTTTCTATTTCTATTTCGTAAGCATTGGTCCAATTTCTGTTACTGTACCAGCGCCTAAAGTTAAGACTAAATCATGTGGTTTGGCGTTGGATTTTATATAAGTTACAACTTCTTCAAAATCTTTAATATAAATCACTTCTTTTCCCAAAGTCTCCATTTTATCAGCTAAATCTTGAGAAGAAATACCAATCGTATTTTTTTCTCTAGCCGCATAAATATCTACTAAAATAATATGGTCGAATCCACTTAAAGATTCCGCAAAAGCCTCCAAATGAGCTGCTGTTCGACTATACGTATGTGGCTGAAAAATAACCCAAGATTCATGAAAATCTTTATTTTTAATAGCATTTACAGTTGCCAAGATTTCAGTTGGATGATGACCATAATCATCAAATACAGAAACATCATTAAAAGAACCTTTATATTCCAAGCGACGACTAGCTCCAGTAAAGCTCTTTAAAGCCTCAGCCAATGTTTCCTTATCAATCTCATAAGAATGGCAAACACTAATGCAAGCCAAAGCATTTAAAACATTATGATTTCCTGCCACAGAAAGAGAAAAACGATGAAAAAACTCACGATTTTTATAAACGTCAAATGTTGCAAAACCGTTTTTATCAAATGTAATATTTTTAGCCAAAAAAGTAGCTTCGCTATTTTCAATTCCATAAGAAATAAAATTTGATTTCGTAATATTTTTTAAAGCAAGACAATTTGCATCATCAGCATTTACAACCAGCAATCCGTTTGGTTCCAAAATTTTTACAAAATCTTGAAACGCTTTTACCACATTATCAAATGTCTTATAAAAATCCAAATGGTCATTATCGATATTTAAAATAACCTCTGTTTTTGGAAACAATTTCAAAAAATTCGCTTGATATTCACAAGATTCTACAATAAAATAATCACTATTTCCCACTTGATAATTACCACCAATCGTGTCCAAAATAGCACCGACTTGAATGGATGGGTCTAAATTGGCTTTTAGAAAACAAAGTGAAATCATAGAGGTTGTTGTTGTTTTTCCGTGTGTGCCAGAAATACAAATCGATTCTTTGTATAATTTTGTCAAATATCCAATAAATTCACCACGTGTTACAAGTGGAATCGAATTTTGCTTGGCAATCATCATTTCAGGGTCGTCTTCTTTAATGGCAGCAGAATAAATAATCAAATCCGCCTTTTTACAATTCTCCAAATCGTGACCAATGGAAGTTTTTATTCCATGTAAATTCAATTTGTCCGTAATTTCACTCTGATTTAAGTCAGAGCCTGTCACGATGTGGTTCCAATTATGTAGTGTTTCCGCAATGGCACTCATGCTAATTCCACCAATTCCAATTAAATGTATATGTTGATAGTTAGATAAATCTTTCTTTTCAAAATTCATTTTTACCTCCCAGTAGTTGTCTAAATTTTAATATAAACTTATTATACAATTAAAATATGCTATTTTCAAGTATAATGTTAATATTTATTATGCGAATATTGGAAAAAAATATACAAGCCCAAAAGACAAAAGATAAAAATCATGAAAGCAAGTAAAATCAAGTGAGAGCATAAAACAGAAGATTTGTCAATTGACAAATTTACATAAATGTGATATAATTAAAGTTAGGGGCATTTTTCTAGAAAATGCAAGCGTTTTATAAAAAATAAAAAAATATTGTAAAAATTAGAAGGAATTTTTGATATTTTGGCGAATAATATAATTAATACATACAAAAACAGCGTATGTATTAATATAAACAATAGAAAGAGGTGCCAAAATGCAAATAACAGATGTACGTTTAAGAAAAGTAAATTCAGAGAACAGAATGAAAGCTGTTGCTTCTGTAACATTCGATAATGAATTTGTAATTCATGATATCAAAGTTATCGAAAGTGCAAATGGATTATTTATAGCTATGCCAAGTAGAAAAACTCCAAACGGAGAATTTAAAGATATAGCTCATCCAATTAATGCTGAAACAAGAGAAAAAGTTCAAAAAGCAATTTTGGAGGCTTATGATGCTCCAGATGCTGAAACTGCCGAATCAGCAGAATAATATATAAGTATATTAATAGTTTAGTCACTATTTTGCAATAGTGGCTATTTTTTATGGTCAGAAAACTTGGAAATTCGACAAGTTTTTTTGTCAATTTTTCAAGAAAGACTTGTGTTTTTTGGAAAAATGTAATAAAATAGATAAAAATTATCACAAAATGTAAAAAACTTTTCAATATTTGAGGAAAGAAAACGACAAAAAAAGTATTTATTTAGTGATTAAATACTAATCAAGGAAGAAATATTTGAAAAGTAGAGGTGGTTAAGGATGTTTCAAAATATAACAGAACGTGCTGAAGAGCAAGAAAATCAAATCAGTAAAGTAAATTTAATTTTAAGAGAATTCATAAAAATAAAGAACATTGTTCTCTTTATTTTAACTTTTTGTATGTGCATGATTTCAATTGAAAATGAAATCACGCCATTTGGACTAGCCATATTGGCGGCTACATTAAGCAGCGGAATACCTGTATTTGGGGTTTTGATAGCAGCAACAATAGGAACGTTAGTTGGAAATGGCATGAGTGCATTTTTAAATTTCATATTTAGTGTTATCGTGTATTTTGCACTAGTACTTATTTTTAAACCCAAAATTGCAATTCAGGAAAGAAACGAATTATTAAAAACAGGGAGACATTTATTTGTTGCATGTTTTATCATCACATTTTTTCAAAATGTAAAAGGTGTTGTGCTTACGTATGACATATTTATGGCGGTTGTTACAGCAACTTTAACGTATGTGTTTTATAAAATATTTGTCAATGGGTTAGTAGTGATAAAAAATTGGAAAATCAAAAAGGCGTTCACATTGGAAGAATTAATTGGAGCATGTATCATTATTGCTATTGCAACTATTCCTGTAAATCCAGAGTTATTATTTGGTTTACATTTGAGTAATATTGTTATTATATTTTTTGTGATGTTACTTGGTTGGAAAAATGGCATGTTAGTTGGATGCACAGCTGGTTTAACAATGGGATTAGTTGTTTCAATGATAGAATTACAAAATGGTTTGCAAATTGCTGTATTTGCAGTATCTGGAATTTGTGCAGGCATATTGAATCGATTTGGAAAAGTGGGTGTAGTAAGCGGGTTTATTTTAGGAAATAGCTTGTTAATTTACTTAACCAATGGTGATACGATAAAAGTGGTTTATTTACGAGAGATTTTTGTGGCAGCATTAGGGTTGTTTTTTGTACCAACTAAAATGAAATTGGAAATTGAAAATTTAGTTAATCAACATAAATTATTGAGTGATTTGGGAGAAAATAGATTAGCACAAAATGAAGAGATGCTAAATAAGTTGAATATCATCTCAGACACAATTTCTGAAATGGTGGTCGACAAACCAGAAAAATTCACGAATATGGATGAAGACTTTAAAGATATATTGTTTGGAAATTTGGAAGAAATACAAAATAATATGTTTTATGAAGATATTATCAATGAAGATAATCACATTGCAGATGAACTATATACAACTTTACAAACCAATGATATAATGCTTGAAAACGATTTTATTGAAGTATTAAAAAATCACAATAATTATATTATCATGCAGGATGAAACGATAAAAAATGATTTGCAGGAAATAATAAAAATCATCAATCGTTCTTATAAAATGTTGCAAATCGAAATTACCAAAAAACAAGAAAAAGCAAAACATTTTAAAACGATGAAGAAGGGGTTAGAAGATATTTCAAACGCGATTAAAAATAGTGTTAAGACGAGTGAAACGAATAGCAACAGTAAATTTGCTCCAAAAGAAAAGGAATTGTTGGTTTTATTGCAAAACAAGTATCCAAATACAGTTTCATGTCGCATAAAACAAGCAAGCAATGGCAAATACATTATTGATGTAGCTTTTTCGAATGATAAAGTAAAAGAAAAACAGTATATAGCCAATATCGCAAATATTATGAGTAAAACACTTGGTTCAAAACTTATATTCATGCAAGATAAAAAAGGAGAAAGTTATATACAAACTTATACTAGTGAAGATAAATTTATTTTGCAAATTGGAAGTAGCAAAGTAACTAAAGAAGGAAGTACTGTTTCAGGTGACTGTAATTTGCAGATGAAGTTAAAAGATGGTAAATATCTATTAGCCATAAGCGATGGAATGGGAAGTGGAAAAACAGCCAGGGAAAGTAGTAAACTAACGATAAAAATGCTAGAGGATATGCTAGTTAATGGATTTGATAAAGAAGAGTTAATTACTTTTATTAATGACAAAGTTAATTTTAATACAGATTCTGAAATGTATGCTACGTTAGATTTTGCAATTTTAGATATGTACACAGGAAATATAAAGATAGCCAAAAGTGGTGCTTGTAATACGTATATTAAGAATCGAAAAAATATAAAAGTGGTAAAATCGCAAACGCTTCCTGTAGGAATTGTTGAAAAAACAGAACTAGAAGTACAAACAGTTACAGCACAAGATGGTGATATTATTGTAATGTGTAGTGATGGATTATTGGAGTCACAAAACGATGGCAGAAAAGATTGGATTGAAGAATATTTAAGAAATATTAATACAACCAATGTTCAAAAAGTGGCTGATTTGATTGTGGCAGAAGCTGTTGATAATAGTTTTGGAATTGCTAGAGATGATATTACAGTGATTATTGCAAAGGTGGCAAAGAAAAAATAAGGAATAGGAGGTATCATGAGCAGAGGTAAAAGATGTGATGATGAACCCAAATTGAATATCAAAAAAGTGATTGCAACAATGGTAGCAATAGTTGTGGTGATTATGGTTGTAATTTCTATCAAAAATTTGTTATTTAATATGCCCAAAACAAAAGATGTTAGCATCATAGAAACGTATTTTCCAGCTTATACGAACGAAAAATGGGGCGTGATTGATAATAACGGTCAAACAGTTATAGACATGATATATGATGAAATGGTGATTATACCAGATAAAAATAAAGATTTGTTTATTTGCACAGCAGATATTGATTATGAAAATGAAACCTATCGTACAAAAGTAGTAAATAAAAATGGAACAGAAATTTTAACGAATTATCAAAATGTTCAAGCCATTGAAAATGCAAATGAAACAGATATCTGGTATGAGAACAATATTTTAAAATTTGAGCAAGATGGGAAATATGGATTGATTGATTTTAGTGGAAAGCTTATTTTAAATGCAGAATATGATGATATTTATGCATTAGAGGGAATTTCTAAAAATCTCATTATTGAGAAAAGTGACTTAAAAGGCTTGGTAAATACAAGCATGGGAGAAATTATTATTCAGCCAGAATACACTGATATTACAACTGTAACTGATAACTATGATAATGGCTATATTGTAAAAAAAACAGACAAATTCGGTATCATTGGTGCAGATGCCAAGCTTGTACTTGAACCAAAATATGACGAAATAAAGGAACTGGCTTCTAATGGATATTATGCAGTTGTGCAAAGTGGGAAAACGAGCTTAATTGACAAAGATGGTCAAGAAATATTAAAAACTGGATTTGACACCATTGAAGAAATTAATACAGATAATATCACAACAAAGCTGAATGGTTTATATGGTGTTATAACAGTAGATGGAACAACAGTAATTGCTAATGAGTATGAAGATTTGAAATATGTATATGGTACGTATTATATTGCCAAAAAAGATGGAAAATATGGTGTAATTTCGACAACAGGAGATACCCAAATTGACTTCATCTACGCTGCAATGGAATACATAAAAACAGCAGATTTCATAGAAGCAGAAAAAGATAATTATAAAACAGATTTAATTAACCGAGAATTTAAGGTTGCTTTAGAAGATGTAATTGTGTCTGAACTTAACTTAGAGGATGGCTATATTCGAGTAAGAATAGGCGAGGAATATCGTTATTATAATTTTGAATTTCAAGAAAAGAAAAGCCAGGAAATATTGGCAACAAGTACATTATTTTTAATAAAAGAAAATGGCAAATATGGATATGAAAATAAAAACGGAGAAAGAGTCGTAGATTGCATCTATGATGACGCAAAAGAGCAAAATAAATTTGGCTATTGTGCGGTACAAAAAGACGGACTTTGGGGGTGTTTAAAATCAGATGGAACTGTAGTAGTTGAGCCAAGCATAAATTTAAGTGAGTATTTGTATGTAGATTTTATTGATACTTGGTATCTAAATAAAGATTTGAATTTAAATATATATACCAAATAAAATAAGGCACGAAAGAAACGTGCCTTTCTTTTAAAAGGAGAAAAAAATGAAGATTAGTTGCGGTACAGATATTATAGAAATTGAGAGAATTCAAAAAGCGATTGAAACAATGGGAGAAAAATTTTTGCAAACAATTTTTACACCAAAAGAAATAGAATATTGTGAAGCAAGAAAAGTTCAAAAATATCAACATTATGCAGCTAGATTTGCAGTCAAAGAGGCGGCTTTTAAGGCACTTGGTGATAAAATGAATAAAAGTGAAATGAACTGGAAGAAATTTGAAGTTGTTAAACGAGAAAATGGAAAACCAGCGTTGGAAATAAAAGAAGAAATCAAGGATTTAGAAAGTGTGGACATTAGTATTTCGCATTGCAAATTATATGCGACGGCGAATGTAGTTGCGATGTTTCAATAGTTGGAAGGAGAAATAATATGGAATTTTTTGATTCACATGCACATTATAATGATGAAAAATTCGAAAAGGATAGAGCTGAAATTATTCAAAAGATTTATAGCGAAAATGTAACCAAAATCACTTGTATTGGATATAATAGTAGGTCGAGCCAAATGGCATTAGAATTGAGCAAACAATATGATTTTATATATGCTACAGCAGGAATTTCTCCAAATGATATTAAAAATGTAAAAATACAAGAAATTGATAAAATACGTTCAATTGCGCAACAACAAAAAGTTGTTGCAATTGGCGAGATTGGGTTGGATTATTATTGGGAAAAAGAAAATAAAACACAACAAAAGGAGTTTTTTATCCAGCAAATTGAATTGGCAGATGAGCTGGATTTACCAATTGTTATTCATTGCAGAGATGCAGTAATGGACACTTTGGCGATTTTGAAAAATGAAATTAACCCTAAAAATCGAGGCATTTTTCATTGTTGTATGCTGAACAAAGAATTGATAAAAGAAGCTGTAAAACTAGGTTTTTATATATCGTTTAGTGGAAATATAACTTTCAAAAATGCGAAAGCGAAAGAAGCAATTGAAGAAGTGCCTGAAAATAGAATATTGATTGAAACAGATAGCCCTTATTTAACGCCAGAACCATTTAGAGGAATGCGAAATGATTCCAGAAATGTAAAATTGGTGGCAAAAAAAATAGCTGAAATCAAAAAGCTAGATTTGGCAGAAATAGCAAGCATTACTTATCAAAATGCGAAAGAAATATATAAAATTTGAAAAAACTCTTGTATATATTTTTTTATATGATATAATGTCATTAATCTATTGTAGGAGGTTAAAATTATGGGATTAGCAATTGTTATCATTATTGTTGTCTTGTTAGTCATCATTGTGGGAATGTATAATGGATTGATTACATCTAGAAATAAAGTAAAAAATGCTTGGAGTCAAATTGATGTACAATTACAAAGAAGATTTGATTTAATTCCTAATTTGGTTGATTCTGTAAAAGGATATATGAAACATGAAGAAGGCGTTTTAGCAAAAGTAACAGAACTTAGAACATCTTGGGCAAATGCTACAACAGTTGGGGAAAAAGCTGAATTAGATAATCAATTATCAGGTGCTTTAAAAACAATCATGGCAGTTTCAGAAAATTATCCTGATTTAAAAGCAAATCAAAATTTTAGTGAATTACAAGAAGAGTTGAGAAATACTGAAAATAAGATTTCCTATTCAAGACAATTCTATAATGATAGTGTTACAATGTATAACACGAAATTGGAAGTAATTCCAACCAACATAATAGCAGGTTTATTTAGTTTCAAGCCAGAAGAATTATTCAAGACAGAATCTGAAGAAGCCAGAAAAAATGTTAGAGTGGATTTCAACAATTAAAAGCAAGGGGGTGCAGTTTAAGTTGCACCCTTATGTTTTAGAAAGGGGAATAAAATGTACGAAGATATCAAAAAAAACAAAATGAAAACAGGAGGCATTGTTTTTATCTTTTTACTTATGATAACTTTAATTTTATACTATGTATGCTATATGTTTGATATAAGCAGTTATGCCGCGATTGCTATAGCGTTGAGCTTTTCGATTCTTTCAACAATTGCGACTTACTATAATTGTGATAAAATTGTATTAGCAAGCGTAAAAGCACGAGAAGCAACGCATGAAGAGGATTTACAACTAACGAATATTTTAGATGCCTTAATGGTCGCTTCGGGATTAGAACATAAACCACGTTTGTACGTTATGGAATCAAGCCAACCCAACGCATTTGCAACAGGAAGAAATCCACAAAATGCCATTATTTGTGTGACAACAGGACTGCTGGAAAAGTTAGATTATTATGAATTAGAAGGGGTTGTAGCGCATGAATTATCGCATATAAAAAATTACGATATCTTACTTTCAGCTGTAATAAGTGTTATGGTTGGGTTTGTGATTATGCTATCAGACATATTTACAAGAACCATGTTCCGTTCTTCCAGAAGGGACAATGATGAGAACGACAGCAAAGGAAATGCCGTTTTATTATTAATTGGTTTAATATTTTTAATCTTATCGCCAATTATTTCTAATTTAATCCAACTAGCCGTTTCGCGCAGAAGAGAATATTTGGCAGACAGCACAGCAATTCAATTTACGCGTAATCCAGATGGATTGATTTCCGCTTTGAAAAAAATATCAGAAGATGACTCAGAATTAGATGTTGCAAGCAATAGCAATGCCTATATGTACATCAGTAATCCATTTCCTAAAAAGAGGAAAAAGAAAATGAGTAACTTACTTTCAACGCATCCTTCTATAGAAGAGAGAGTGGAGGCTTTGGAGAATTTGAAATAAAGAGAGCAAAAGGGAAAGATTCTTTTTAAAGATATTCAGAAATCAAGAAATTACAAAAAATGCCACCTAAGTCAAATAAAAAGCTGAAGTACCCACAATTATTATGTAAAACATTGTATTTCATGTCAATTTATGGTATAATAAAATTAAATAAAGCAATTTTAGCTTTTGTTGAAAACCGTGTTAAACAGATTTTTTACTTAAGGAGGTAAAATCATGATTAGATCTGAAAAGTTTGCATTGCGGGACGTGGAAATTAAAAGTTTGTCAGATGAACGTCTGATGCTAATTGACCCAACGGTGAAAGGGTTTTATAAGAATGTTCTGCAGTTTGCAACTGCAAATAAGAATATTAATGCATTTGTAGAGGCAATCTATGAAGTGCAGAAGATAGAACTTGAACCATTTTGGCGACCTGTAATGGATCCATCCGAAATAGATGGAGAGATTGTCTATATGAAAGGGAAACCACCAGCAGTGGGACATTCATATAAATGGTGGGAAGATAAACTTACCAACATGAATGGTGTAGAAAATAAGATTTGGGGCATAGGAAACGATTATCAGTACTACGTTGATAAGGTAGATCTTATCAATCGGCTTGTTGCTAAAGGATATGATCTAAGTAAGGCAATTGAAGGAGTTGTCTTGAATTCGGCGAAGTTTGGACATTATGCTAATTCAAAGAAGGCAAAGCATCATTTTGAGGTAACAGGTTCACGTGAAGTATGTGGTCGATATGACCTGGGAAATACTTGCAAGATTGTACATTGTACAAACTGGAAAGACGGAATTTTTTGGATTGTTGGTGGCGCCTACTGTCATTTTGGAAACGATCGTCCATTGATTGATTTTGATTATGGCAGTCTTGTGGGGATTGATGGTGTCTGCAATATTAGTGTTGCCTGGCCTGTGCTTATGTCTAGAGCTAAATTTATTTGATTTCCAAAAAAGGAAGAGACCTGCTAATAGCAGGTCTTGTTTCAATTTAACTGCGTTTTCTATAACATAAAAATTTTAATTTAAAATCACAAAAACAATTGACATTTTTTTTAAAAGTGATATAATAAAGCAAACATAAGTTTTATAAAAATAAAGGAGCAAAAATGGGATTATTAGATGAATTAAACGATAAACAATATGAAGCTGTAACAACAACAGAAGGACCAAGCTTAGTAATTGCAGGTGCAGGAAGTGGAAAAACCAAAGTTTTAACACATAAAATTGCCTATTTAATTGGTGAAAAAAATATCAAACCATGGAATATTTTAGCCATTACATTTACCAATAAAGCAGCAAATGAAATGAAAGAAAGAGTTCGAAATCTTATAGGAGAAGTAGCAGATGATATTTGGATGGGAACATTTCATTCCATTTGTGTACGCATTTTAAGAAAAACCATTGATCGAATTGGATTCGATTCTTCTTTTATCATTTTTGACACATCTGACCAAAAAACAATGATTAAAAAGATACTAAAAGAACAAAATTTAGATGACAAAATTTTTACAGACAAATCCGTTTTATATGAAATTAGCAATGCCAAAAACGAAATGCTTCAGCCAGCCCAATATGCGGCTCGTAGCAATGGAGATTTTAGAAAAGAGCAAATTGCGGAAATTTATAGCATTTATCAGAAAAGGCTAAAAGAAAACAATGCCATTGATTTTGATGACATCATCAATTTTACCATCGAAATTTTACTAGATAATCCAGACATACTCGAGTATTATTCCGATAAATTTAGATATGTCTTGGTAGACGAATATCAAGATACCAACAAATCACAATTTACACTCGTAACACTTTTGGCAAGCAAATTTGGCAATATTACTGTCGTAGGAGATAATGACCAAGGAATTTATTCTTTCCGAGGAGCAGATATTAGCAATATTCTAAATTTCGAAAAAGATTTTCCAGGTACAAAAATTATAAAGTTAGAACAGAACTACAGATGTACACAAAATGTTTTAAATGTTGCCAATGAAATCATTAAAAATAATGAAACCAAATATGAAAAGAAATTGTGGACAAGTAACGAAGCTGGTAGTTTACCAAAAGTATATCGTGGAGACAATGAATATGATGAAGCCAATTATATTGTAAGCGAAATCAATAGTTTGCGCAGAAACGAATATTACAAATATTCTGATTTTGCAGTATTATACAGAATGAATACCCAGTCACGTAGTATAGAAGATATTTTGCGCAGAGAAAATATACCTTATAAAATTATTGGTGGGCTTAAATTCTATGAAAGAAAAGAAATTAAAGATATTATTGCATATTTAAGATTAATTCATAATGTAGCCGATAATCTAAGCTTAACAAGAATTATTAATGAACCCAAACGTGGTGTTGGAAAAACAAGTTTAGATAATGTTGAACAAATAGCAAATAGCAATGGAATCCCAATGTATGAAGTGATTAAAAGAGCCGATGAATTTGGCTTAAATCGAGTATTTGGAAATACACGAGAATTTATTGCAACCATCGAAGAATTACGTGATTTAAAAGATACAAAATTAATTTCAGATTTAATTAAAGAAACTTTGAAAAAAACAGGATACACCAAAGCTTTAGAAGACGAAAATACCATAGAAGCAGAAAACAGAATAGAGAATTTAAACGAATTTTTAACTGTAGCAATAGAATTTGAGGAACAATCAGCGGACCATTCTTTGACAGAATTTTTAGAGGGAATCACATTAAGTTCTGATTTAGACGGTATGGAAGAAGCTGAAGAATCGATTACTTTGATGACTTTACATAGTGCCAAAGGACTTGAATTTCCAGCTGTATTTTTAGTTGGAATGGAAGAAGGAATTTTTCCAGGTTATAAATCAATTGGTGAAGAGAAAGAATTGGAAGAAGAACGCAGATTGTGCTATGTTGGCATTACGCGTGCAAAAGAAAAATTATTTATGACAGCGGCAAAACAAAGAACCATTTTTGGTTCGACCAGTTTCAATAATATATCAAGATTCATCAAAGAAATTCCAGCGAACATGTTAGAGGGAATGGAAGAATTAGAACAAAATTCAAATTCTACTTTCGGTGAAAGCAATATGGAATGGAATTATGGAAATTCAAGAAACAGTGGATTTTTTGACAATCCAGTAACTACCTATAAAAGTCATGAAATTCCTAAAAAAGCGACTGCTGCAAGTTTTGGATTTAAAAGCGCTGAAACCTTTTTGGCAAATTTAAACAAGCCAAGAAATAATGCCATTAGTTTGGAAAATTATAAATCAGGAGTGAAAGTATATCATAAAAAGTTTGGTGAAGGCTTAATTAATTCAGTTGAGCCAGAGGGAGATGACTTAAAAGTCGATATTTCATTCGAAAAAGCTGGTCATAAAAGGTTAATGGCTAAATTTGCAGGTTTGCAAATTTTAGAAAGTTAAAAGAGGAAATAAAAAAACAATCCGTAAATGGATTGTTTTTTTGTGACATACAAAAGATTATTTTTCAGCGATAATCAATGGAACTAGCATTTCATCCACGCTAATTCCAGCATGGGCTGTTTTAAAAATATTGCCTTTTTCATCATAACGTAAACAAGTATGACCAATACTAACAGCGATATAATCAGCAAAATTATCTGTTACAATGTCATTTTTAATATGTTTGCCAAATAAGTTATATTGGATGACTTCATTTTTAGAGAATAATTTAAAATCATTCTTAAATTCTTGTAAAAATAGGTGCTCGAAAGCTTTTTTATCAACATTGTTTTTTAATTTGATAGCACAAGCTCTGGTTTCAATAGCTGTTGTTCTAGCTAACATATCATACAATGGAGGATAATCACTCAAAGTCTTGTATTGGCAGGCAATATGTCCATGATCAGCAACAATAATCAAAAGTGAATTTTGCGGAATAGATTTATATAATTTTTCGGTCATGAAATTGATGTTCAACATTTCTTCTTTGACAATTGGGCTATTTAAGCCATTTTCATGCATTAATTTATCGGGATTATGGTAATACGCATAAATAAATTTTTTATTTGGAATATGACATAAGTCACAGATTCTTGACTCAATTTCCTCTAATGTACAACAAGGATATTTTTCATCAAAAGGCCAAGCCCAATAAGCATCGTTTGGTGTTTGTAAATTAATCTTGTCTAGAATGTTTTCATAGTGCATTTCGGGTCGATTTTTAGTAAGCTGTTTGGCAGGAGATACAGAGTCCTTTAAAGTATTTTTAAAAATAGAAACGGTTTCATCGTCATCTTTAAAATACATATCCCAACCTAACCAGCCATGTTCACTTGGTTCCAATCCAGTCAAAATACTAGTTGTAGCAGCCGTTGTAGTGGCTGGAAAAATAGAAGAAATATCACAAATTTTATTTTTTTGCAAAAAAGAAGTTTTGGGCAAAAAGCGGTCCAAAATACAACTACCCATACCATCATATAAAATGAGTACGATATTTTTAAAGTTTTTTTGAGAAAATATTTTATCCAATTCTACTAATGTAGAAGAATAAGGCAAACTGCCCATTTCCTTCAAAATAGAATTACTTAAATTGACCAAATTCTTGCCAGCAATTGGCCACATAATTTTGGGATTAGTTTCTAACATATAACCTCCATTTTTAAGTAGATTGATGAATTTAATATATCATATATATCTTGCAAAATCAACTGTTAGGCATTTTTATTAGATAAATTTTATGTAAAATCTATTTTAAGCCAATTTGTTTAATTTTTAATGATAAATCATAAAAAAATCAAACAAATCGATTTAAGGTATTCTTCCGAATTTTTTAGAGTCATAAAAACAGGTGCCTTGAGAAAAATAGAAATGTGTATCAAACATGTAGAAGGGCTAGAAGAGGACGAGAAATAAAAAGGACACATAATACACAAGAAAAAGGTAAAACCAAATTAGGAAGAGAAATATAAAACAGTTTTCCCACAAAACAATTGCAAAATTTTAATAAATAAGTTATAATAAATGGTAAAAATGGAGGAAAAATAATGAAACAATATAAAGAAGTGTATGAAGTTGTAAAAGCAAGATTAAGTGAATATAGATTACATCATTCAGAATGTGTAGCAAAACGTTGTTTGGAATTGGCAAGTATTTATCAGGTAGACAAAGAGGCTGCAAGATTAGTTGGACTGGTACATGATATTGCCAAAGAAATGCCTGATGATGAAAAAGTAAAGTATTGCCTAGAAAATCATTTAGAAATGGACGCAATCGAAAAAGTGCATAAAGGTTTATTACATGGAAAAATTGCTGCTGATATTGCCAAAAAGGAATTTGGTTTTAGTGAAGACTTATGTTCCGCTATAAAATATCATACAACTGCAAAAGAAAATATGTCACAATTAGACAAAATCATGTATGTAGCAGACATGACAAGCGATGACAGGCAATTTCCAGATAAATCCTATGTAATTGAATTAGGGAATAAAGATTTAGATGAATGCGTAAAATATATTTTAAAATTAGGAATTAGTCAAAGAATGCAACAAAATAAAAAAATACATTTAAATTCATTAAAAGCCCTAAACTTTTTTATGCAGTAATCCAAAATTCCAAAAAACCAAAAAGTAAATTATAATATTAAATTTTACAAAAAAATACAAAAAATATATTCACAAAAACGAATCAAAATGGTATAATAGAACAAAGTAATGATGGGGGATGTTGAAATGATTTTTAAGGATTATTATAAAATTCTAGGATTGGATACCAATCGAGTAACAATCGATACCATAAAATTAGCTTATCGCAAACAAGCTAAAAGGTATCATCCAGATGTTAATATTGGAAATAAAAATAATGAAGAAATCTTCAAAGATATAAATGAAGCTTATCGAGTATTATCTACCTCATCAAGTAAAAGAAAATATGATAGAATGTGGAATCATCATGTTGGTAGAAAAAACAAAGCAACTTATGAAGAAAGCAAAAGAAGCAAGGATTCTTTATTTAGTGACTTTTTTAACATGTTTTTTGGTGTACTGAATGAAGTAAAAGTAGCCCAGCAACCAGAGCTTTACAAAGGCGAAAATGTTCAAACAGAAGTAAATATTTCAATCGAAGATGCTTTTAGAGGAAAAGAGCAATCCATAGCAGTAAGAACAATTGATGGAAATTTGAAAACTTTTCGAATCCAACTTCCACCAGGAATCCAAAACAATGAAAAAATTCGACTAGTAGGTCAGCGGTAAACCAGGAAAAAATGGAGGTCGAAATGGTGATTTATTAATTCGAATCAAAATAAAAAATGACGATAAATTTAGATTAGAAGGCTATAATCTAAGAACCAATTTATATTTAACACCATGGGAAGCTGCCCTTAGTACAAAAGTAACCATAAATGGTATCAACGAAGATGTTTCTGTGTACATACCAAAGGGAATCCAAAGTGGAGATACCATCAATATTGAAGGAAGAGGCTATAAAAACGGAAAAGGAGGCAGAGGTGACCTGATTTTAGAAACCAAAATTATGGTGCCAAAGCAATTAAGCTCAAAAGAAAAAGAGTTATTTGATGCCTTAAATAGCGCTTCTAATTTTAATCCAAGAATTTGTTAAAGTTATTGACATAATAATGAAATTATTATATAATAAAAAGGTAAGTTTATACATAAGAAAAGTCGCATTTAAAAATGTAATAAAGGAGAGTAAGTATGGAAGAAGAAAACTTACAGGGAAAATATTTCAGTATTACTGATCCAAAGGAGGTAAACACTGTAATATATCAAGTAAACAGAACTGAAAAAGAATTTCTAGACAGAGCACCTAAATTTACAGTAGAAAGGTTAGATTTTTCAGAGCAACTTGTTGGAGAAAAAAAGAGAAAGACATTTTTTGTTGATCATCCTGCACCAGAAGGAAATCCATTGGTGTTTTTATCATTTGGAAAAGATAAAGTTGTAGTAAACACAGGATTTTTGGATTACGACGAAGTTAAAATCTCAAAAAAACCAATGCCAATGAAACTCTCAACCATTTATAATGAAAAAGAAACTGTTTACAGAGAGTTTGAATATACTCCAAACATGAAAAGACCTATTTCTATAATAGATCCAGAAACAACAGAAGAAGTAAAACCAACTTTGTATTTCGACGAGGAAGCAAATGAGGTAAAAGGAAAATGCACGCTAAAAGCATGCAAAAAATATTTTGCCTTTCAAATAAGTGATAGAAAAAATAGGAAGGCTTAAGGAGGAGAATTTTATGAATCATTCCGATGCTCCAACTGGAGAAAATGGAAATAGAAAATTAGAACAATATCGACAAATGAATGTAAAAGAGGTAGCCAAGGAATCACTAGCCGAAAAATGGGCAGATTTTTTACAAGACCAAACAATAGAAGGTCACCTTGAATATGGACAGCAATATGGCGAATTTTTAGTCTTAGATATTCCAGAGATACCAGAAAAAAACAAAGATAGCATTTTTCAAAGTGTAGAATCAAGTGTTTTAGAAATAGTTAGAGAGGATACTTTTGTAAAAGCAACAACACTTCTACCAGAAACGGAGAAAAACAAAGAAGCATTTAAGCGAGCGAGAGAAAAAGCAAAAATGCAAGGTCAAATTAGAATAGAGCGTGCCAATAAAGGAAGCAAACAATCGACACAAGAAAATACAGAGAGATAATTTACAGAAGAAAAGGTGATAAATTATGAGTTTTTTTGATAAAATAAAAGCGGCCTTTAGAAAAATAAAAACAAAATTAATTGTATATTTAGTAATTATAATTGTAGTAGCAATTATGGGAGTGGCACCATTTAATGTATCAGTTCAAGAAGGACAAATGGCAGCAGAAGCGGGAGAAGACTTTTTCGCTGTTTTCTTTACACAACTATTTCATAATATTCAAAAGCCATTATCTTGCTTAGGAGAATGCTTTTCATTATACTTTAGTGCTTTTATGAATACATTAAAATGGTATTTATTTGTGTGTTCGATTTTTGGGATTATAGGTTTATTGAAGGCGTTTCCAAAGCATGAATTTCAAGATATAGAAAATGGCTCTAGTGATTGGAGTGAAAATGGAGAACAATATGCAGTTCTAAGTAAAAAAAAGGGAATTATATTAGCAGAAAAAAATTATTTGCCTGTAGATAAACGTGGTAATGTTAATGTATTAGTTGTGCGGAGGTTCTGGTGCTGGTAAATCAGCTTCTTACGTTAAGCCAAATGCCTTACAACTTTTGGGTTCTTATGTTTTTACTGACCCGAAAGGAGAATTATATGACGATACAGCTGGCTATTTCAAATCACAAGGTTACGATATAAAAGTATTAAATTTAGTGCATCCACAAAACAGCGATGGCTACAACCCACTTCACCATATCAACAATGAAATTGATGTTGACGTTATTGCACATACCATTGTAAAAGGACAAAGTGACGGAAGTGGTTCTGATCCATATTGGGAAGACATGGGTGAAATGTTACTAAAAGCATTGATTTATTATTTAAAAGCAGTACGACCACCAGAAGAGCAGAATTTAGCAAGCTGTTCCGAACTAGTAAGAGCAGCCAACAATAATGGTGGTGATAACCTACTAACCAATCTAATGAATCAACTACCATATGACCATCCAGCTAGAATGAACTATAAATCCATTGAAATTGCGCCAGAAAAAACGTATGGTTCTATCTTAAGTACATTACAATCTAAATTGGGTAAGTTTGATTCAAGAGAAATTGCAGAAGTAACTTCAACAGACACGATTGATTTTACCTCCATTGCTAAAAAGAAAACAGCTGTATATGTTATTTCTTCAGATACACATACTGCTTATGATTTTCTACTAACCATATTTTTCTCGCAAATGATTCAGCAATTGTATGATTTTGCAGATATCAATGGAGGCGCTTTGCCAATTCCTACATATTTTATATTAGATGAGTTTGCAAACATAGGTCAAATTCCAGATTTCGATAAAAAAATATCGACTTCAAGAAGTAGAAAAATTTCTTTTAGTGTAATTCTACAAAATCTAGATCAGCTAGAGGCTGTATATAAAGAGGCGCATGAAACCATTCTAGGTAACTGTGATACGCATTTATTCTTGGGTTCTAACTCGCAAAAAACAGTAGAATATTTCTCAAAGGCATTAGGAGAAAAAACAATTACTAGAGATAGTATTAATGTAAATAAAGATAGGGATAATTGGAAAACAGGTTTAAGTCAATCTGACCAAATTATGGGAAGAGCACTTATGACACCAGATGAACTTCGCCGAATGGATGAAGATATGTGTATCATTTATGAAAAAGGAATTAAGCCGGTTAAGGCAAATAAATATTATTATTTTAAATATCCAGAAGGAAAAATTATTAAAAAATATAAAGTTGACCACAATGATGTTCATATTGAAAGAGGACCATGGAGAAAATATAATCCATATAATCCTTATGTAGAAGGGCAAGAAAACAAGGGTGGAAATCCACAAACTTTAGAAAATTTAGATAATTTATTCCAAGAAGAAGATGGACTAAAATCAGATACAAATCCTGCAGGTAAGCTTCCAGTTGATTCAAACGAAAAAGAAGAAGCTAATAAAAAGGAGGAGTTGACAGATATTCAAAAAGAACTAGAAGCAAAATTTGATGAATTATTTGGGAGTTTAGAAGAATAAAAGTGAGGGACGTAAAAGTTATGCGTCCCTCACTTTTATTTTGGTAGTTCCCAAAAACAAAGTGCATGTGTCAAAGGGGAATTTAATTTGCTCAAAAAGCGCTCTAAAAATCATTTTAAGAGGTTTGTTTGGTGGATTGGTATAAATTTACGCTTGAAGAAAAAAAGGTTGCTAAATGGGGCGTTTAGAATGTTGTCAGAAAAAACATTTTTCTGAGACCAACTGATTTTATGACTATAGGAAGCTGTAAGACTGATTTAGACAGCGATTTCTGTGGTTTTTAGTCATTTATCATTAAAAACAGAAAAATAGCTTAGAATTCATAAAAAAGAGGGACGCATCGTTGGCGTCCCCCTTTTATGCTACTATTTCATTGATGAAGATATCAAGTTCTTCGCAAGAATCTTCCAAATGTAAATCGTTGATAATTTCCCAAAAAAGATAAATTTTTTCAGTGCGCAACGAGAAGAATGTTTCCGCATTTGTGAGGCAGGAGATGTCTTTGTAGTATTCCTGTTTGTCTAAGACAAGGCATTTCTCTGCGCGTATCTGAAAATCCCCTACACGTGCCCATAAATTGTGGCTTTTTTGAAAAATATCTACTAAAATTTCCCGATTCTGAAAATCCAACTTAAGTTGTAATTTGTATTCTATCAATGATAGCACCTCCTAAAAATATTTGTAAAAATTATATCACAAGTAAACCATAATTGCAAGAGATTTATATGAATTTAATTACCGAACAAATTTTTTGTATTTTTATTGACTCTCGAATGGATTTATGATAGAATCAAAATCTAATCAAAAGGAGTGATTTTATGAAATTTGTTCATATTGCAGATATGCATTTTGATAGTCCTTTTACAGGACTAAATGTGGTGGATAATTTAGGAGACATTAGGAGACTGGAGCAAAGAGAGGTTTTTCGAAAAATAATAGATTATATCCAAAAAAACGCAATTGACTATTTGTTGATAGCAGGAGATTTATACGAGCAACAATATATTAGAAAATCCACCATAGAATTTATAAATAATCAATTTGAAACAATCAAAAACACGAAAATATTTATAGCACCGGGAAATCATGATCCGTATGTTAAAAATTCTTATTATGATAGTTTTCAATGGAGTCAAAATGTACACATTTGCAAACATGAATTGGAACGAATAGAAGAACCGGAAGTTGACATTTATGTAACCGCTTTTACGAATTTTTTTCAGAATGAGTCGCCCATTGAAAAAATGGAAATAAAGAATGCCAACAAGTGCAACTTATTGCTAACACATTGCGATTTAAACGGTAGAAAAGACCAAAATCGGTTTTGCTTATCATCCAATATCAGAATCTCAATTGAGTGCTTTAGCGTTTGATTATGTGGCAATGGGACATATTCATAAACCAAGTATTACTCAAAGTGGGAAAATGGTCTATCCTGGGTCACCAATTTCTTTTGGATTTGATGAAATGGGAGAACATGGAATGAGGGTTGGAGAGGTCACGAAGCAAAGCTTGCAGACCGAATTTGTTAAACTTGATGAAAGACAATTTGAGAAACGAGAATTATCAGTAAATAATTTGCTAATACAGGAAGATTTGGTGGAAACAATAGAAAATTTGGAATTGAAAAGAAATCATATGTATGAAATAGTTTTGGTGGGAAATCGACAATTTGAGATGAATCCAAGAGAAATTTTAAAACTAATTCCAACCCCTAATATTTTAAAAATAAAAGATAGTACAAAAATGGCTTATAATATAGAAGAAATTGCAAAAGAGAATAATTTGAGGGGAATTTTTGTAAGAGAAGTTATAAAAAAATACCAGAATGGAGATTATTCAGAAGAGCAAATCCAAAAGGCAATTGAACTTGGCTTAGAAGCGATGTAATTTGGAAAGGAGGATATGAATTTGAAAATTGAAGAGATAAAAATAAATGGATTTGGCAACGTGAAAAATAGAAGAATCGAGTTAAAAGATGGAATTAATATTATTTATGGAGCAAATGAATCAGGAAAATCAACGATTTTGAAATTTGTAGAGTCTGTTTTGTATGGCATATCCAAAAATAAAAATGGGAAAAACATTTCAGATTTTGACCGTTATAAACCGTGGGATGATTCCGAATTTTCAGGGAAAATCAAATATACGTTGGACAATGGGAAACAATATGAAGTTTTTCGTGATTTTAAAAAGAAAAGTCCCATCATTTATCAAGCCAATGAGGACATTTCTAAGGAATTTGAGATAGACAAAACAAAGGGAATTCGCTTTTTAGAACAACAAATTGGAATCGATGAAATTGCATTTTGTAATACGATTATGATGAAACAACAAGAGGTAAAACTTGGAAAAGTAGAGACCAATAGTATGGTACAAAAGATTAGTAATTTGGTTTCAACAGGAGATGATAACATCTCTTTCCAAAAATCTATGGACAAGTTAAACAAGTGGCAAAACGAAAAAATCGGAACAGAGCGAACGAAACAAAAGCCGATTAATATTGTAGATAGTAAATTAAAACAGTTATTAGATGAAAAAAGAACATTAATGGGGTATCGAGAAAATATAGTTCACCAAGATAAGCAAAAAGAACAGATAAAATCTCAACTAGATAAATTACAACAAGAAAAAGAGAAATTAAAAAATAATAGGCAAAGTGTTAATGAAGATAAAATCAAAAATATGGAAATGCATTTCCAATTGAAAATAGCAATGGCAGTAGCTATATTTCTCGTTATTTTGGGGGGCGTATTATTGTTGACAACAAAGAATCGATGGTTTGCATTAGCTCCAGTAATACTATTAATTGCAGATATTTTTGCGATTTTGAAAGTACGCCAAAAGCTCAATCCAAAAGATTCTGAGTTTGACTTTTCGAATATGGAGAAAAAGATTGAGAAAATGGAAGCAGAAATAGGAGATTTACAACTAAAAAGTCACATTTTGGAAACAGAAAGAGCCAAAGTAGATGAAAAAATAGAACAGCTGGCGAGAATAGAAGAAGAATGGGCGGAGCAAAAAGAAATCAAGGATGAGCTACTTTCCTTAAATGTATCCTATAATATTGCTAAGGAATGTCTGATAAAAGCGTATGACGAAATAAAACATAATTTGAGTCCACAGTTTGAACAGAAATTATGTGAAATAACAGCAGATTTGACAGATGGAAAATATAAAAATATCGCTGTGAGTGATGAAAAAGGCTTGTCAATAGAAGTCGAAAATGGTGCTTATATGCCAGTAGACAGGCTAAGTATTGGAACCATTGATGAAATGTATTTGGCGTTAAGATTGAGTATTTTGGCGGAAATTTCAAAAGAAAAGTTGCCGATTTTTTTGGATGAAACGTTTGCTTTTTTTGATGAAAAGCGTTTGAAAAATATCATTTGTTATTTGCAAGACCAGAATTATGATCATCAGATTTTGATTTTTTCTTGTAGCAATCGAGAAATAGAGGTGTTGGAACAATTAAAAATAGAATATCATTTAATAAACCTTGAAAATTAGAAAAAATTGGTGTATAATATCATCAGAAAGGAATGATAAAATGTTTCAAAAATTAGAAGGTGTAGAAAAGCGATATGAAGAATTAAATCAGTTGATTAGTGACCCAGAAGTGATTTCAAATCAATCGGAATGGCAAAAATTAATGAAAGAACACGGAAGTTTAGAAGATGTAGTAGAAAAATATCGAGAATATAAAAAAGTAAAACAACAAATGGAAGAAGCAAAAGAAATGCTAAATGACCCAGAACTAAAAGAATTGGCAAGCATGGATTTTGAAGAGGCAAAAGAAAACTTACCTAAAATCGAAGAAGAATTGAAATTTCTTTTAATTCCCAAAGACCCAAATGATGATAATAATGTTATTTGTGAAATCAGGTCAGGTGCTGGAGGAGAAGAAGCGGCGCTATTTGCAGGGACGCTTTTTAGAATGTATTCGATGTACGCAGAAAGAAAAAATTGGAAATTGGATATTGTAAATGAAAATGCCACAGAACTTGGTGGTTACAAAGAAATTACATTTATGATAACAGGAAAAGGCGCGTATAGTCGATTCAAATTTGAGAGTGGTGTTCATCGTGTACAACGTGTTCCAGATACCGAAAGTAGTGGAAGAATACACACTTCAACTGTAACGGTAGCCGTACTTCCAGAAGTAGAAGATGTGGAAATTGAATTAAATCCTGCGGATATAAAAATGGAAGTATTTCGAGCATCAGGAGCAGGTGGACAGCATATTAATAAAACGTCTTCAGCAGTTAGATTGATTCATGAGCCAAGTGGGATTGTGGTTGAATGTCAAACGCAAAGGTCACAAGTGCAAAATCGAGAATATGCAATGAAAATGTTGCGTTCAAGATTATATGAAATTGAGAAGGAAAAGCAAGATTCAGCAGTTGCCAATGAAAGAAAGAGTCAAGTTGGAACAGGAGATAGAAGTGAGAAAATTAGAACGTATAATTATCCGCAAGGACGTATTACGGACCATAGAATTGGAATGAGTATATTCCAATTTGAGAATTTTTTGAATGGTGATTTAGACGAATTAATTGACAATTTAATTGCAACGGATAGAGCAGAAAAATTAAAAGGAAATGAGGAATAAAAGGTAGAGGCGATAATAAATCGCCTCTATGTTTCATTTATGTAGTACGTTTTCTGTTACTAATTTTCCACATTCTTTGATTTTATGCATAATCAAATCTGAATTTTGAATGGGAGTGGCAAATTCGCTGATAACACTTGATAGAGTTGTTGCATAGGAAGGTTCCAAATTTTGTAAAATGAAGAAAAAGCAATCATTATATTGATATAATGAATTGGTTTCCGTTAGATTATCGACTAAGTTTGGTAAAGAAATGGATAAAAAGTTAGTAAAATTGCAAAAATCATCAAAATTTGAGAACTTGTAAATAAAAGTATTGTTGGTAGCAACAATTGTTTTTCTATGAGCCTGTACGCGTGTGGATTTTAGAACTTCTTTTTCAATTCTTGTAACAGTAATAATAAAACTACCATTGCTAAGTGCAATTGCTTCAATGGAAAGTTTGTAATTGTCAGTGATAAAGCCTACTTCACGCTCTGCTTTATCTAACATGGTTAAAAACAAACTTTGACTTTCGATAGAATTGGACATAAAAGAATGGACATCAATATTATTTTCTTTTAAATCAGAATGATTAAATGTGATTCGAATTCTATTTTCATTAACTTTCTCTATTTTCATAAGGCAAACCTCCTAAACATAATTTAATTATACTACGTCTAAACAAAAAGTAAATACTAAATTTCTGGAAAAACTGGAACTGTTAAAGCTTTGCTTGTTACAGTTCCAGTTGTTACTATTTGTGGATACAAATAGTAACTTCCTTAAAATAGACTGTTAAAGTTTTGCTTATTACAGTCCCAGTTGTTAGTATTTGTGGATACAAATACTAACTTTCTGATTGCTTCTTTTAATTATATTAAGAAATCTTGAAAAATGTACTAAAATTACTTGAAAAATTTACATTATCACGATATAATAGATAACAATAATTCTATTTGGGGGAGAAATAAGTGAACAGAAAGGAAAAATATGGCAACCAAAATGAATTTATTACCAATGTCAGAAAGACCATATGAAAAATTACTTACTTATGGAGAAGAGACATTAAGCAATAGTGAATTATTGGCAATTATTATAAAAACTGGAACAAAAGATACAACAGCATTAGATTTAGCAAGACAAGTGATGAATTTAAGTTTATATGGAAATCGAAATGATTTACGATTTTTGCAAGAAATTTCTATCCATGAACTGATGAAAATTAATGGAATTGGCAAAGTAAAAGCAATTGAACTAAAAGCGATTGGCGAAATTGCTAAACGAATGTCAAAACCAATTAATTTAGATAAAATCTGCATCAAAACCAAAGCGGATGTAGCCAACTTGTTAATGCAGGAAATGCGATATGAAAAAAAGGAAATATTAAAACTGATTTTATTAAACAACAAAAACATTGTACAAAAAATAATTGATATTGCAACTGGAAAAGATAATACATTAATATTTGATATCAAACAAATTTTATCCGAACCCATTAAATTACAAATACCAAAAATTGTTCTAGTACATAACCATCCGAGTGGAAATTCTATGCCAAGTCAAGAAGATATCCAAGCAACGAAAAGAATCCGTCAATCTTGTGAATTGATGGGGATTCAATTATTAGACCATATTATTATTGGGGATGGCGAATATCATAGCGCAATTTAAAGAGGAGAACAGTTGGACCAAATAAAGTCGCCTTAAATTCCAAAAGGAAAGGAATGAAAAGATGAATCGAAATAAACAATCGAATATATTAGGTGGAATCATAACATTTATTATATTAATTTTATTAATCTTTCTTTCAAATGTTCAAAATGATAAATTATCCTTTTTAGAAAGTGTAGTTAACTCAATTGTAACACCAATTCAAAGAGTATTTACTGACTTAAAATATAAAATACAAGGAAATTCAGCTTATTTTACAAATTTAGAAAATTTGCAAGCAGAAAATAAAGAGTTGAAAGAAACAAATAGTAAATTGGAAACAGAACTACGTGAGCTAGAAAGCATAAAAGCGGACAATGTTACGCTTCAAGAATACATGAATTTAACCAAAAAATATGCGGATTACAATACAATCCCAGCTTATATCATCAACAAAGATGTAAGCAACTACAGCAGTGATTTAGTGATTAATGTAGGAAAAGCGGATGGAGTAGAAGTAAACATGACAGTAATTGCAGATAAAGGTTTAGTGGGGCATATTATATCTGTCACAGAGCATACAGCTAAAGTGCAAGTAATTGTAGATGCGGCTAGTACAGTAAGTTGTAATATTAGTACAACAGAACAAAGTATTATTTGCAAAGGAACCATAGAAAAAAATCAAATTTTAAGAGCGTCGTATATTCCGACAGATGCAGAATTGATTCAAGGAGATAACGTATATACTTCTGGAATCGGAGGAATTTATCGAAAAGGCATTTTAATTGGTACAATCGAAGAAATTATAACAACTACCAATGTAATTGATCGCTATGCTACGATTAAGCCAGCTGTGGATTTTGCCACAGTCGATACAGTATTAGTAATCAACAATTAGGAGGAAATTCATGAAAAAAACAACCATAACGATTATCTTAATTTTAACATTTTTCATCCTATTTTATCTACAAGCAAATGTTTTTCAAATGTTGACAATAGCAGGAGTCATGCCGAATTTATTTGTGATATTTATTTTATTTGTAAGTTTATCATCAAATGCCACTTTGGGAATATCTTTTGGGGTAATAGGCGGATTAATGATTGATTTAGTCTACAGCAAAGCTGTGGGAATTACAGCGGTTATGTTATGTTTGGTAGGTTATTTGGGGGCTTATTTTGACCGTAATTTTTCAAAGGAAAATAAAATAACAATTATCATCATGTCTGCTTTGGCGACCATTTTATTTGAATTTGGCTATTATATACTAAATTCTGTCATTGTAGGATTTGATTTGGAATTATTCTATTTCATAAAGATATTATTGATTGAAGTATTATATAATATCTTGCTAGTCATTCTATTTTATCCTTTGATTCAAAAAGCAGGCTACACAATGGACAGGGCATTTAAGAGAAATAATATTTTAACAAGATATTTTTAGAGTTTTATAAATTGATAAGAAGGTGAGAGAAACGAGATTAAATAATGAATTACAAAACTTAAATTTTAGATTTAATATGCTTTCTGTTCTTGTATATGTGATAGGCGTGATTGTATTAATCCGATTATTTGATTTGCAAATTATTAATGGACAAGAATATCGAGAAGATTCAAACACGAGATTATCTCGTGAATCGACAATAGAAGCGGCAAGAGGAAGCTTCACAGATCGTTATGGAAATGTGTTGGTCAGTACAGATATGAGTTTTTCGCTTGAAATGTATAAAACAAAAGTAGAAGATGAACAACTAAATAATTCTATTTTGTTGATGACAACAATATTGGAAAATAACGGAGATAGTTATCTGGATACATTTCCAATTAGTATTGAGCCGTTTGAATATCATTTTGAGTCTGATGAAAAGTTGGCTCAATGGAAAAAAACTTACAAAATCCCAGAAACGGCTTCTGCGGAAGAAGCATTTTATTTGATGCGAGATAAATATAAAATTGAAACCGACGACATTAAAGATATTCGAAAAATTCTAAGCATACGATATGGAATTACGACTACTGGTTATTCAGCTACTAAATCAATTAGCATTTCAGAAAAAATATCAAGAGAGAGTGCCATTCAGTTACAAGAAAGAAGTCAGGAATTAACGGGTGTTAATATTGTAAAAGAACCAATTCGAAAATATCATACAGCAAATATGGCGTCTCATATTTTAGGATATATGGGAAGAATTGGCCCAAAAGATTTGGAAGAATTAGAGAAAAGTGGCGATAATTATGAATATAAAACAACCGATAAAATTGGAAAAACAGGAGCAGAAAAAGTATTCGAAGAATATCTAAGAGGCGAAGACGGTGTAAAACAAATTGACATGTCAGTAGACGGAACAATAACCGGTGAATATACTGCCAAAGAAGCCAAAGGTGGTGCAGATGTCATATTAACAATTGATTCTAATCTCCAAAAAATAACGGAAAGAGCATTGGTGACTAATATCGAAAAAATCCGAACAGGAGGTTTTTCTCAAAGATATGATACTAAAGGAGGTTCTGTTGTAGTAACCAACGTAAAAACAGGAGAAATCTTGGCAATGGCGAGTTATCCAGATTATGAACCAGAACTGTTTTATAACGGAATCAGCAATGAAAAATATGCGGAATATGACAAAAATCCATTAACACCATTGCATAATCGAGCCATTTCTAGTCCTTATGCGCCAGGTTCAACTTTCAAAATGATAACAGCTATTGCAGCATTAGAAACAGGAGTCACCAATACAACAGAAAGAATTAATGATAGTGGTCCTTATCCAGCAGCTCATCATCCAGCTTGTTGGTATTATAATACGTATAGAAGAGGTCATGGTCCGTTAAATGTAACGGGGGCGATTGAAAAGTCGTGTAATTATTTCTTTTATGAAGTAAGTAACCGAATGGGAATTGACAATTTAGAAAAATATGCAAGTTATTTTGGATTGGGACAAAAAACAGGCATCGAATTATATAATGAAAGAACAGGCGTTTTAGCCAATAGAAGGATTACAGAAAGCAAAGGAACTTCTTGGATGGTAGGAGATACTTTAGTTGCATCTATAGGACAAGGGTATAACAACTTTACACCAGTACAAATGGCAAAATATATTTCTATGATAGCCAATGGTGGAAAAAAGATTGATTTAAGTATTGTAAAAAATGTCATTCGAGCGGATGGAACGCAAGTGCCAGAATCAGAAATAAAAGAATTTACCAATAAAAAATTAGGAATTGAACCAAATAATACAGAAGATTTACAAATCAGCGAACAAACGATAAATGCTGTATTAGAAGGAATGAGGTCAGTAACATCCGATGAAGGCGGAACAGCACATTCTGTTTTTTCAGACTTTGATATTGTTGTAGGTGGAAAAACAGGTTCTGCTGAAACTACAAATGGTGATGTAAATGCATGGTTCGTGGGATTTGCACCGTTTGATGACCCTGAAATTGCAGTTGTTGTAATTGTAGAAAATGGAGGACACGGTTCTTATACAGCAGAAGTTGTAAGAGAAATTATTGCAGAATATTTTGGAATGAATCTTCAGCAAATGACAGGAATAGAAGATATGTCAGCAGAAAATGAAATGGAAAGAATTACTTAAAAACAGACCAAAAAAGGGAGGAACAATGATGTTAAACAATGTAAGAATAAAGCAAACAACCAAAGAAATCATATTAAGTGTCAATATGCAAACAGAAAGTCAACAGATTATTCAAGAGTTGGAAGAAAAGTTACCCAAATTAAAAGAGTTTTATCAAAACTCTAATGTACCAATGAGAGTAACGGGAAAATTATTTACCGAAGCAGATAGAAAAATCATAGAAAAAATGATTATAGAAGAAATAAAAGTAGAAGTGAAGTTTGATGAGCCATCTGACCTTTTGGGACTGCATGCTATCAAAAAAACCTTTGAAATTGATACGGAAATTTCAGAAACGAAATATATCTACAATTCAATTCGTTCTGGAATGAAAGAAGAATTTGTAGGAAGTATTGTGATTTGTGGAGATGTTCATTCTGGTGCAGAAATTGTGGCTGGAGGAAACATCATTATATTGGGTACATTGAGAGGGGTTGTACATAGTGGAGCCAATGGAAACAATAAAGCCATTATAGCAGCAAACACCATTGAAGCAACACAAATCAGAATTTCAAATTTAGTGAAAGAAGTCACAGAAAAAGAAGAAAGATGCCCTATTTTTGGTATTAAGAATGATGCGATAGAATTACTAGAAAATTAACAAAAATAAGATAAGCAATAAAATGAAATCATAATTTGTGTCTTTCAAAAATTGAAAAGCGTGTTTTTCATCCAAAGAATCTAGAACAGATAAAAGATTTGCAATCTTGACATACTGTTCTAGTTTTTCTTTTTTGGTATCTTCTAAATAAGGTTTCAGAGAGTGCAATAACTGATTCCTTGGATTATTTTTCTGATTCATACTACTCATGATATTTTTTATTTTTAAAATGGTATTAATATCAAATGAGAAGTCATCTGTATTTTCATTAGGCGGATTAGAACCGCCTAATATGTTATTTAAGTCAATATCTTTTTCCTTTAAAATATCGGAAAAATTATTTAAAATATTAGAAAAATCTTCATTCATACTCTACTCCTGTTTATCAATATTGTTTTTTATATCAGAATTATTCAAAATTTGTTGAGCACGATATAAATTTTTTTCTAATTCAGTTTTATCCATTTTTGAGAGAACAGAGAGTAATTTGTTAATATCCATGTTATTATTCAATAAAAACGCCTCCTTTAATTAAGAAATCTTTATACAGTATATGCAATATTTCCAAAAAAGGAACCACTTTTTCACAAAAAGCCTGTGGATAAAGTGTGTAACTAAAATGTAACACAAATTTAATATAAACTTAATATTCTTTGCAAACCTATATTTTCCGTAAAAAAAGTTACCTGAAAAAGCTTAGAAAATAGCTGTATCTGGTAAGTTTTGTTATTTACAAAATGCTAAAATTACTTTAATATAATAGTTAACATAGAAAACAAAGAAAGAAGGAGAGTTATGTTTCTAAGGTCTAAAAAAGTGATAAGTATTTTGCTTGTTTTTGTCATTCTGTTTACCTATACAGGACAGACACTTGAAGCGGTTGCCACAACAGATGGTTTGTCATTGGTCACGAATGGATTTTTCAAATCGGAAAAAATGAAATTGAATAGTTATTTTATCCAAGATGAAATTCAAAGTACGGAAAAGATTAGCAATGTAAATGAAAAAGCTACTTTAGTCTTGGAAATAGAGCCAAACGAAATTGGAAAAGGTTTTCTAAAAACAGGAACAATTTTGGCAAGCAATTTAGAGCAAAAAAATGTGAACTTCAAATTTTCTAAAATCACCAATGTTTCTATTGATGAACAAGAAGAAACTGCTCAATATGAATCCATAAACGAAGTTTCAGAGATTCCACAAATTGTGGAAAACACAGCTGTTTCAGAAGAATCAAACATCATTTCTACAGAAATGACAACAGAACAAACTGAATCAGAATTGCCAAGTGAAGATGCAAAAGAAATACAAGAAACCTACGAAGAACTAACTGCCAAAGATTTTGAAATAGAAATCATAGGTGACCATGAAATCAAAGTACAAAATGTGATTTATCATACTACCATCGAAGTTGAGATTGAATATAACAAACAAGAACAATTTACAACAATAGCATTATTTGAAGAAATTAATTTGAAATTGAGTGGCACTTACATTAATATCAATTTGGAAAAAATGGAAACAGAGGTAGCACAAAATATAATGGTTGGTTGGAGCTATCATCAGGAAATGGAGTTAGCAGGAGAATATACGCAAGTTTCACCGTTTCAATTAGGAGATTATCGAGGCACCATTATTCAAAATAAAATAACAGTAACTCGAGAAACTGAAGAACAAAATTATCTTCCAATCAAGCAAACCACACTTGAAATTTCAGTACCAGACTGGAATGGCAAAGCACCAGAAACCGTTAATGTACAAGCTACCAAATTAATGGCTACAAAAGGAGAAGATATTGGCAATGTAACATTTGGAAACGATAACTGGAATTATGACACAGAAAATAAAAAAATTACAATAACAGTTGATAATCAAACTTCTTTAGGTATGGGAGAAGATGAGTATATTATTCTGTATCGTTATAATGAATACATTGAAGAAAAAACGGTTACTTTGCCTAATAATTTTAAAGTCACAGTAGAGGAATATAGTGGCAATAGCAATGAAATCACTGTTAAAGAATGGAACAATACCCAAGAAATCAAAACACAAGCTGATAACTTAATAACCTATAATATAAATTCAACAAAAGAAAGTCTAAACAAGGCAAAAATCAATGCCAATTATTATATGGCAGAGGCAAACTATGAATCTGAATTTACAACAACTGCAAATGTTAATATTTTGACGAATGATTTATTAGAAGAACTAAAAATCAACAGTTCGAAAGAAATTTATGTAACCAGAGAAGCAGTTGAATTTGATGCTACACCAGATATTTATTACAACAAAATAAAATTCAATTATTCTGAAATTAAGAACATCCTACAAAATGGAGCAACAATAGAAATTCAAACTCTTTCAGGAGAGGTAATTCAAACTTTAAATAATGACAATGTAACCAGTCAAGAGCATTGTGAAGTACAACTACAAGGACAAGAAAAGGGAATTTTAGTGGTATTTAAAAATATTGCTATGAATGGAAATATTGGGATTGAATTTACAAAAGCAATTGGAAAAAGCAACTATGAGCAATCTGCTTTTCAAAGTTTTGACACCATCAAAAGTTATATTTCAGCAGAATTAAAGTACCAAAACAAAGAAGATAAATACTTAATGAACGAAATTGCCGCAACCAAAAAATTGCAAGATAGTCAAACATCAGCCGAAATTCAACTAACGAACCAAAACCTTAACACCATAGCTCAAAATAATGGTGTAGAAGTCAAAATTATATTAAACAATAATAAATCAGATAGTGACTTTTTCAAAAATCCAAGTTTTGAATTGGTATTTCCTAAGTATATTACAGATGTAGTATTAGAGAAAAGCAATTTACTTTACAATACAGGATTGGAAATTTCTAATATTGAGACATACAAGGAAAATAATTTAATAAAAATGAAAATTGACCTTGTAGGCACGCAAAATGGTTTTTGTGAAAGTAATGTCACCAATGGAACCAATATTGTTCTAAATTTAAAATTGACTTTAAATGAATATACACCAAAAAAACAAGATCAAATCAAATTGTATTATTGCAATGAAGCAGTTACCAAGTATGAGTCAGAAACTGCTTGGACTATTCATAAAGCGATTCCAAATGGAATTTTAAAAGAAACGAATGGATTTGATGTTGCAACAATCAATTATCAAGCACCAAGTGGAGTTATCACATCCAATGCCATTCTCAATTATGATGGAAAAGCAAGCCAAATAAAATCTATTAATCAAGGCATAAAAACAGTTCAAATTGAAAGAAACCGTGATTCACAAATTGCAACTATGGAATTAGTTACGATGAACAATAGCAAAAACAATTGCTCTGATATGGTATTACTAGGAAGAATTCCTTTTCAAGGAAACACAAGTGTGATTAGTGGAGAAGATTTGGGAACAACAGAAAACGTGAAACTTTTAGGTGGAATCCAAGAAAATATACAAAATCCTAACATGACAACGATTTATTATTCAACCAATGAAGCAGCAACCAAAGACTTGAACAACAGCAACAATGGTTGGACCAAAAACGTTAGCAATTGGAATGAAGTAAAATCCTATATGATTGTCCTAAAAGGTGAAGTAAAACCAGGTGTTGTCTTAAAATATACGTATGATTTTGAAATTCCAGAAGAATTGCAATATGAAAAAGCAATATATGGAAGTTTTGGAGGTTACTATAATCGCAAACAAGAAAAAATGATTTCTTATGAAAGCACAGAAGCTTCTAAAGTAGGTCTTATTACTGAGACAAAACCAAATATAAACGTTCAGGTATATCCTTATGGAGAACAGCAAGAAGTACAAGATGGTCAGATTGTAACATTAGTTGCCAAAGTTGAAAATAATAGTAAGATTGACTTAGAAAATGCAACGTTAAAAGTTTCTGTTCCAACAGGAACTCGATATGTAAAACAAGAAAAACAAGAAACAGAGGAAGAAACAACGTATCGTTATGTAGAAGATAAAGATGTGTTATATCAAGAATTTCAAATTAAACGATTGGTAGCAGGAGAAATAACCTATTTTGAATTTGAAGTAAAAGTATTAGAAGGCAGTAGTCAACAGTTTAAAAAGTTAGAAGGATATACAGATATGAATGGAATCATTCAAGATTATAACCTAAAAGTAAAACCAAGTCCAATTTCTGTAACTGCTACATTGCTAGAAGATGAAAGAAACTTTCTGGAAAATACAAGCATAGATTTTGGTGTAGTAATCACCAATTCAAATTCAGCACCGAAAGAGAATTACAAAATATCCTTTTCTGTACCAGACTATTTAACCATTGATTCAGTATATGATTATAATGTGGATAAAGCGTTAAATTTTTCTGTAAAAGATCGAAAAGTTATAATTGATGTAGGAGAATTAAATGCAGAAAGAACAGAAATTGTAATTAGTTGTACGATAGGCGAAATTAATGTGAAAGAATTGACTATGAAAACTATTTTTAACGTTCATCCTTCGAATGACGAAAAAAATGGATACAGTTCAGAAGTTGTAAAATCTACAATTTGCAGAATATATGCTCAATTAAGCCAAGAAATTAGCGCTAGTACTTTGCATTATACAGACGATTTTACATATCGTGCTATTTTACAAAATCAAAGCGACATTGATACATCATTCCAATTAAAAATGAATTTGCCAAGCAATCTTTTTGTTAAAAATATGAGTGTTATTATTAATGGAAAAGAAGAAAAAATAGATGCTTATTATTATAATGATTACGAAGTAAAAAGAGGTTTACCAGCTAATGGAAAAGTCGAAATTATAGCAACAGGAAGAGTCACCAATAAGGATACGATTATCGGAAGTCGTAAATTTTCGCAGACGCTAAGTGCTCAATTAGGCAATGGTGTAGAAATTAAATCAGAAGCATTACCAATTCGAATTCTCACATCTGATGACTTCGCACAGAATACAGAAAATAGTGAAACCACAGAAAAAAACAAGGAAAACCCATATTCCATTTCAGGAAATATCGGTATGGATGAAGAAACAAAAGAAGAGCAAAACCCACAAGTACAAGTACAATTACTAAAAGAAGCCACAACAGTAAAAACTACTACAACAGATACAGAAGGAAATTACACATTTGATAATTTACAAGCGGGAGATTATACCGTTGTTTGCAACTACGATAAAGAACGCTATACTGCAGAAAATACTGAAAATACCTCTATAATAGAAACTCAAGAAGGAACTTCTGTAACCGATAAAATCACAATTGAGAATCAATCTAGGGATAACATCAATATGACCCTAAAAGAGAAAGGAAAATTTGATTTTGCTATCAAGCAGTACATAACAGGAGCGATTGTTAATATTAGAGGGCAAGAAACAGAATATAGTTATGACAAACTAGAACTTGCTAAAATAGAAATAAATCCAGCTGATTTAAAAGATGCAGTTGTGAAATTGAATTATAAAATTATAGTGACAAATGTGGGCAATCAAGAAGGACAAGTGAGCAGTATTGTAGATTATTTACCAAATGGAATAACTTTTGACCAATCAGAAAATCCAGATTGGACGATTGGAACCATCGAAGGAAATATTTATTATGATGGTTTAAAAGGAGTGCCAATTCTTCCTGGAGAAAGTCAAGAAATTCTACTAACTTTGAACAAAAAAATGACAGAAGACAATACAGGTGTTGTCAGCAACAAAGTACAAATTGCTTATGCAGAAAGTGAAAGTAGATTAACAGAAGCAATTGAAGGAAACTTTGCTTCACAAGAAACCATTATAACTCCAACACAAGGAATTGGAACTGGATTAAAAATAACAGTTACCACAATCAGTATTGCAGGAATGGCTGGCTTATTTAGCTATATGGTTCAGACAGGAAAATGGGAAGAAATTAGAAAGAAGAAATGGATTAAAAAAGTTTATAAGTAAGGAGGTGAAGGAATGAAAAAAAGAATTTTGCAAATAACATTAATATTTTTTATAATCTTAGGATTTAACCTACTTTGTCAAGGCGAAGTGGCTGGCTTGGAATTAAAACCAGACGACTATGGAAATCTAGAAACTAAACTTTATTATACACTTGATTTTTGGGATAGTAACAATAAAAAAACAGTTGGACATTATGCAGCTACGATTTATATACAAAAAGTAGTGGCAGGAAGTGAAAAATATAGTGGTACTAATTTTCCTAAAAAAGCAACAATGTATTTTTATACTACAGGAATGAATGCTATTACAATATATAATAATCAATTTAATAATGGGGATGCAAATGTCAGAGGTCCTGCAGATGCAACTACGGATAGTAAAGAAATATTCGAAATGAATCAGGATGTGGAAGATGCTGTAGGGAAAAAATATGCAGGAGAAATTGTAGAAAACGCGTATTTTGATGAAAGCCGAGGAGCAGTTTTTCCAGGAAAAAAATATATGTTCAAGTTGAATTTACCAGATCTTAGTGGGAAAAGGGAAGAGTGTTATCTTGATGCTAAAATTGGTAATAAAGACATGAGGAAGGTCAATGGATTATATGAAATGAAGGTTCCTGAACTTGCTAGAAAAGATTCAGATAATGAAAGCAATTTTGCAAATAATGAAGTAAGAGTTACTGCTGATTATCTATATCATGAGTATAAAGCTTATTGGAAGGTGGAAATAGAATATAAAAATACTTCAAATCCATATCAAGTAAAAAAGGCTTTTACGACCTCGAATAGTGATCCAGAACAAGCTCTGGAAAAGGACATAACAGGAAAGACATTAAAAGAGAAATTTGCTGGAGATGAAAACTACGACATAGGTTCCAACACATTCTTATATATATATGATGCTAATGATACTCGCGAAGAAGGTAATAAGAAATTAATAATTATACCTAAGTCCGAAAAAGAGATGAGAAAACAACATACAGGTAGCGGGGCAGAAATTGCTTCTTTCAATCTTCTAGCTGACGTCACAGTAAACCAATGGACTACTAATGTTAGTAATCAAACGATAACTGATATAAATGGAGAATATAGCAACTATAGAAGAGGCGAAAATGCCATTCAATATGTTGATACAGCAGGAAATTTAAAAGAAGGAACTACAGATGGAGAAAGGGAAAGTTGGACTGAATTAAAAAAGCAGGAACAAAAAGTAGTGCTTGAGAATGGGCAGTATTTTAAATATAAACTGCGTGTAGAAAATCATAATGAAAGCTCCGCTGTTTTTGTCCGACTCCAGACAGAAGTAGATGGAATCTGTGATCCCAAAAGAATTACATGGAGAGATAGTAACAAGTTAGAGCGGTGATTCTGGAAACCTCGAAGTGAAAAATGCAAATATAAATACGGGACATTATTCTAACGAAAATGTAAATGGGGGACAAACAAGTATAGGTTGGTATTATTCAGGAGAGTTTTTGACAAAAGTAAATGGGATAGATGTAAGTTGGAATGGTATAGATGAAAAGAAAAATATATTTAAAGACTATGATGCAAAAAGTAAAAGTGTTCCAGGAATGGATACCGATTCTAGAAGTGAATATTTACCTGGTGATAGACATGTGCCACCAGGTGAGGAGGGATACCCAGGTTATTATTATGAGTTTATTAAAATTCCTAAAAATGGCTGGATAGAATTCGTAATTACATCTCAAGTAACTGCTAGCCAAGCTGAATGGAGCAGTTTAGATCATGACTCAGATGCTTTTCAGGAAATTTATAAAAATAGTCAATTAAGAGATAAACCTTATGGCAATGTAGGTGAAATGTACAATTATAGTTATAACCCACAAAAGGAAAATTTATGTGAAAGCGTACCAGTTACTACTTCTTCAATTTGGTGTACTTATATACCTTATGAAAAAAAGTCAAGACCAGGTGCTAGTGATTGGGAAATTCATAATGAAAAAGGGGAGGTAACAGGTCAACTTAATTTAGCAAACAATATAACAACATCAGCTGAAGGAAGTGACAAAAATGGTAGAATTTACAAAGAGACAGAGGGAGAGGAAAAAGGTCAATTAAAACGACCAGATGGTCAAAAGAACTTAATGAAATATTCCGACGGATCCTTAATAAAGTATTCCGCTACATCTTCTAGAGATGTTTTCGTTGTGAAGCAATACAATGTTGAGATTAATACATTTATAAAAGACGTAGAAAGAGCAAATGGAAATAATACGGCAAATGGAGAGTATCTAGTTGATAATGGAAATTATTCTCCAGGAGGAAATAGAAAAAATATTTCAGAAAGTGAAAGAAAACGTAATCCAGTTTATGTTGAAAATGGAGATGTAATCACAATACGTGTTATCCTGAAAAATAATTCTGATTCATCTTCTGCGTATTTTTGGAAGACGAAAGCACTTCAAAAAGTTAAGGTTCCATTTGACATAAGTATTGACGATGGATATTATGTACAAAGTGTCGAGCTATTTTCAGTAGAAGGTACTGAAGATAGAGAAAAACCTGTGGACCTAAATGAAATAAAGCCAGGAAAGACGGTTAAAGAGTTAGTTATTAAAAATGTGCCTAATAAATCGGTGATAAAAGTTGATGTAAAAATAAAAATTAATCCCGATCCAAATAAAGCAGTCGGTTGGCGAACAGACAGCAATGGAAGAGATAAACCAAGAAGTATCTCAAGCAAGATTTGCTATAAAAAAAGTGAGTTGGGTTTGCCAACTGGTGTTCATATCGTAAATTATTTTGGTTATAAACAATGTTATAATACAGCTTGGTGGGATGATTACGATACAATTAAAGCATACAGAGGAAGCAAGTTTAATGTAGAAAAGTGGGACGAAGAATACTATAACTACGATGGAGATAGTTTACTTAAAACTAAAACCGCTGACTATTTCCAAGTAAAAAGCTACAATGTAGCACTTGACCAATATATTCAAAAGGTTGAACACCAAGAAACCAGAGGAGCGATTAGTGGAATAACAAGTAAAGAAACCTATAATTCTGAAGCGAGACGTTCAAATTCTGTAGACAATCTAACACAATGGGATAAAGAAAAAAATGGAAGTAAAGCAAACAATCCAGTATCTGTAGAATATGGTGACATTGTAACATACCAAATTAAAATCTATAATACCAATGAACGTGCTACAACACTTAACAGTGTTCCATCGAACCAATACAACATTGGACCAAGAACTTCTAGAACAGATGCTCCATACAAAAAACCAAGAGAAATTAAAGTTGATATAAACAATGTTTTCTCTTCTCCAAATTATACTGTACTAAGTGTCAAAAATTCGGGTGGAATAGATATTGCAAATACCAAAAGAGAAGATGGAAAAACCTTGAGTTTAACAAATGTAGCAGTAGGAGCTGGCTCTGTTGAGACCATAACAATTCAAATATGTGTAGAAGACAAAATGAGAAATACAATAGTAGCAAATGCAACTCAAATTGTGAAAGTAGTCAATGTCAATGATTTTGTAATTGACAACAAATCCAAAACCAATGTACGAAAAGCAAATGACTACTATAAACTAAATGACTACAAAGTCGATTTAAGTCAATACATAAGTGTCTACAATGCAGAAATGGCAAAATACAACAACACACATGGATTTACAATAGGTGAAGCAGAAGGACTTTTATATCCAGTAGGAACGCAATATACAGCAGCAACGCCACTATTTACTGAAAAATATGAAACCTTAACCACAACAACAATTGTTCAAAATACTGCTTCAGGAGGAGAAAATGAAATTAACACCAACAACAGTCCAGCCAAATACAATACAAGAGCCAGACCAACTGAAGTAACCATTACAGTACCAAGCAGTTTAAGTATTATGAACACAAGTATAGTATGGTATAGGTCAAATGGCACAACAAGAGCACTAATAAAAGATGTTGATTATACTTACGATGCCGCCACAGGAAAATACACCATTATTAATGATGAAATTATTTTATTGCCAGGTGAATATCTTGCTTATGTTCTAAATTTGCAAGTAATAGAAAGCAATTTCTATTTAGGCGATATACAAGTGACCTCTAGTATAAATAAATTGACCAACATTAACAAAAATTGGACGAACGAAAGAGATGTTACGGACCAAAATATAAGTACTTACCTAAGCGATTTTGATGTCCTAAAATTAAAAGAACTTGTCATTGCAGGAAATGTTTGGTTAGATGAAAGCCGAAATGGAAAAAAAGATGAAACGACAGGAAAAAATAATGTTGTTGTAACACTATATCGTAAATCAGTAAACCAAAATGATTATACATTAGTTACAAAAGTACGACAAACAGAAACAGGTACAGTAACAGAAGCTGTGACAGGAAAGTTTTACCGGAAAAGAAGATGGCTTATATACTTTTGGTAGACAGCCAAGAGCCGATAGTGCTGGTCAATATTATAAATACTATGTAAAATTTGAGTACGATGGCGTCAAATACAAAGCAAGCGAAGTTTATGGCGGAGTCAAAAGTGGAAAAGCAAATGGAATGAATAATCTAGGAGGAGAAATCGGAAGTAAAACATGGCGTCAAGGTTATCCAGATTTGCAATACAGAAAAGCAGGCAATATTGAATATATGACAGATTCCAATGCTTACGAGTTTGACGATACAAGAATCAATTTTAATAATCAATATACAACAATCGGTTTTAACAGAGCATACAATGGAGATGATGTATTTAATACAGCAGAAAAATTAGCTTACAATAAAAATGACCATGTCAGTCAATTAAATGAAAATACGAATCGCGTAATGGAAGCGATAAGCTTTATTGAACAAAACTACGAGACTCCTACAGAAAAAAAATTAAGCAACATCCATGAACTATTTTTACAGAATTATGAAGGATATTCTAACAGCTATCCAGAAACAGAATACCTAAAATTCATCAATTTAGGACTAGTAGAACGCGAAAAGGTTGACCTTTCATTAGATGCAGATGTATATTCTGTAAAAACAACAATAAATGGCGAAGAAATGAATTATAAATATTACCAAAATACAGCAGACTCGACGAAATATTCTAATGGCAAGAATGATTATTACTTAGGAGAGGAGTTGCAAGAGGCTTATGACTTAGATTTCTATACATCAGACTATTATTACAGAACAGATGGACAAGATGCATACTATGTTTCTAATAATGACATAGACGATAACACAAAAGGAAATGATATAAAGAATTACAAAAAGATAAATGAAACAATACCAAATGTTGATAAAAATGACCCAGTAAATCAAAACTCCAGCGAATTAGATGCGCAGGTAACTTATAGAGTCAGAATTGCCAATAATAATATCAAACAAGACGAACCATACATAACAGCACCAGGAATAAGTTCAGACAAAGACATACCAGTTGAAACACAAATTGACGAATTAGCTATTTACTATGATAAAAACTTTATACTAGCTGACAATGACAAAGAAATTGCTATAAAAAAGAAAAATGAAACTACTGGAATATTAGAAGACAGCAGTCATAAAGTTTCAAGTGTAAGATGTGGTACAAAAGATGCTTTAAATAATGGTGATGAAAGTCAAATTAAAACTTTAAAAATTAATAACAATTCAAAATATAAAAATGCAAATGAAACGATAGGCAACCAATATTCTGATTCTCGATATAATTATAATGTAATGTATTTAACAGGCATGGATGGAATATGGCTAGATGAAAATGAAGATATTTATGTTGAAATTACATTGACGATTGATAAAGAGAAGAGAGACGAAATAGAAAGATGCCTAAAAATTACAGAAGATGACGATATGGGACTAGAATTGATTGCAGAGATTTCAGGTTATACGACAAGATACGATGAAAATTATTATCACAAAGCATTTGCTGGAAAAATGGCTGGTTTAGTTGATAGAGACTCAAATCCAGGAAACTTAGGAGTAAACAATAATAATGGAGCAGTTGAGCCAAACCCAGCTACAAATTGTGAAGATTATCCAAAATATGAAGATGACACCTACAAAGTTGGTATCAAAATTGGTTTACTAAATAAACCAAGCGATTCAGAAAATCCACCAGATGAGGAACCAAAAGACGAAAGAAAAATAACAGGTATGGTATGGGATGATGCAAGAAGTGAGGAAATTCGCGATAGTGGTACCAATATCCAATATGTAGGAAATGGAAAATTCAACTATATATCAGGTAGTAGCAGAAATGACAGAAACTTTAATAAAATGGAAGGAACTGCTAAAACCAATCCATCGATATCGTATGATCGAGATATGCCAATCGAAAACGTTAAAGTTTCACTAATTGAGGTTGTACAAACAAAAGCAAAAGATGATAATGGTGAAGCCATTTACTACGAATATCCAGCAAGATATACTTATACATTAAAAGATAAAAATAACAAAATAATATGTGAAAAAGGAAAGAAAATCGAAACCAAAACAGATCAAAATGGTAACTATACCTTAGGCTATTTTATACCAGGCTATTATAAAGTAAGATTTGATTATGGTTATGGTTATGACAAAACAGATGAAAACAGTGTACGATACAATGGTCAAGACTATAAATCAACAGCTTACTATAACGAATACAAGGGTGAAAAATTATATTACAGCCAAGAAGAAGGAAATGGTTCTCTATACAAAACAGATAACATAGGAGGAAACGGCAATTTTAATTACTTTGATGCCGTAAAAGAAACTTTACAAGAAGAAAACTATTCCGATGCTCAAGATGATGAAATCAGAAGACTGAATGTCAATGCCTACTCAGAAACGATGACAGCACTACAAGCTACCATATTTTCTGAAACAAGTCTTACTTCAAAAGACGAAAGACAAACTATGGAACATTCGGATAACGATCAGTATAAAGATTATGAGGATTATGTAAAGGCAAATGAAAAAATCCTAATCAAGAATACTCAGATGCATGCAGAAACTGCAATATTCTATGTAAAACCAGAAGAAATAAAAGCAGGAAGTACACTGATAGAGCCAATGGGAGATGAATATAAAAATAAAGATTTCAATAAAGCTAGACTATGGAACATCAACCACCTTGATTTTGGTATAGAATATAGACCAGAAGCTACTGTTTTACTAGACAAAGAAATTGCGAGCATACAACTAATTACTTCAGACAATAAAGAACTAGTTCAGCTATACTTTAAGGAAGAAAATGGAAAGAGAGTTATTGACGAAGGAAAATCGACAGGCTACCAAAATGTACAGTTTGTACCAAATGAAAATAAAACCAAGCAAGGTTTTGTATATATCAACATGGATACGGAAATTCTAGAAGGCTGTACGCTTAAAGTAGACTACGAAATGACAACTACCAATGACAGTGAAGTAGACCGAATTAATAAAAATTTAGATAATATTAAATATGAAGTTGGCGCCAATAAGTATGGTGTAGACTATAAAGTATTTACCCGTCAAGGTGTTGGTACAAGAGATGATTCAGCAGAACAAAGTATAAAATATACTTACAATGCAAATGCCACAGCAGCGCAACTACTTTGTGATAGATACTATGGAAAACAAAATGTACTAGGTTACTACGATGCAAGAGAAGCAAAAGAAAGATATTCTTATCTAAAACGTTTGAAAAAACCATACATAAGTCAAGGAGAAACCAAAATTAATAATGATCTTAGCTTAGAAGGACAAGAATATTATGGAATATACGAAGGAGAAACCTATTATACAGGTAAAGAAGGAAGCAATGACATTGTAGCAGAATTGAAAGTAGACCACATTTTAGATTATGTTGATAACGACTTTTCATTTAGTGAATCAGAAAATAATACAAAAGACAGACTATGGTCAACAACAACCTCAAAAGAATTATACAACAACAATGCTATCAACTGGCGAAAAGCAAATTATACAGAAGTCGAAGAAAAAGAAGGCGCACTCAGAATAAAAAGGAAATATTTACTAGATAAATATGGAATTCGATACGATACAAATCACAGAAGCAACCTAGCATTATCAGTAGATGATAATCGAGCAGGTAACCTTGCTGAAGGTAGAAAAGAGGGAAATGTATCTTTATCAAGATTCTTAATTCCAAAGAAAACAGAGCCAACAGAATCAAATGGAAAGATTAATATGATAGTAAGTAAAATATTATCAGCAGAAGATGTCAAGAGAGGAAATGGCTTGAGTTACGAAAACATGGCAGAAGTAATTCAATATACAACTTTAACAGGAAGAAGAACAACATTACCGAAAGACGGAAAAGGTGGAGTTATCGGAAATGGAAATACCAAATTCTGGAATGGATATGACCCAGGTGATAATCCAAATAATCCAAAAGGACCAGAAGATGATACAGATGCAACAGAAATTATCACAATTTCACCTCCAACAGGTTTGACAAAGTAAGACTTAAACCTAAAATTAACATTTTGGAAGGTAAATTTTCAAATGCAAGTTCTTTGGGGGCGGAAACATTCTAAAAAAAAGAATGTTTTCGCTCCCAAAAACAATTTTTAAACTAGAATAAAATCAACAAAAGGCTTATTCCCCTAAGGAAAAATAGATGTTTATGAGAAAGTAAAACAAATCCTATCACAAAGATAAGAGTGACTGAAATTTCCAAAATTTGACAAAAAAAGTGTCAAATCGACAAAAAAACTTCTACACACATTGAAAAAAGTGGATAGAAATACAAAGTTTTTTTGAAAAATTGTCAAAAAAAGGTTGAGAAATGGTTGAAAATATGATATAATAAAAGAGTAGGCTTGTGTAAAAGCCAAAATTAACGCAAAAGATGTTATGTAACAAAAATTTTATATTTTAAAAATGAAGTCATAATAAAGCTTTATTTCCGTAAATAAAAAATTTTAAATGTTAGAAAAAATTAGGATTAATCATACTTTTAAGGTATTGACTACAACTTAGATTGTAGTAAAATATAATATGATAAAAAATAACAAAATAGTATGATTGGATTAACGTTTGTTTTTGAGGAGGAAAAATTATGGTAAACGGAAAAAAATTAGTAGCAATGTTTTTAGTTTTTACATTATTGTTTTCGCATTTTGCAGTTGTAACTGAATCACTTGCTACAACAAGTTTCGTATCCTTATTTGGGACAAAGTCTGATACAGGAAGCGAAAATGTTGAATTTGAAGCGTATCTAGCAATGGGAGAGGAAACATCGAATGCTTTAGTTTGTGATGTCAACAACAAAGAGCTTGCAATTAAATTACAATTGGGTGTTCAAAAAAGTGGATACTTAAAAAATGGAAAGGTAGAAATCAAACCAAGCGATACAGAAAGATTAAACTTTATCATGAAAGAGGACAATCAGGTAGCAGAATCAGAAAAAGTACAGAGTTTGGAAAATAACGTATTAGAGTTGAATAAAATTGAAAATTCTCCAGAACAGC
>OFHM01000114.1_pt1 | contig 77941 bp, 61 predicted proteins | sample 1521311 | NCBI WGS metagenome assembly OFHM01 (sample SAMEA3504083, study PRJEB24116) | mouse gut metagenome | biome: mouse gut; feature: mouse-associated habitat; material: faeces | place: Denmark | collected 2011 | reverse complement strand
TTCATTCGAAAGGGCACTCATGAAAGTTCCTCTCGTGCGTCTTTGCGACTTTACCTGTCGCTGCGCGACAACACTAAAGAGTAAAGCCACTTCGACACACCTGTATTGAGAGCGGCTTTTCGTTCTGTCTTATTCCAGCTCCGCTATCCCGACCCGAAAGCTTCCGGGCGCCCATTTGTGCTGCAGCTCCTCATCGTGAATCACTGTCTGAAAAGCCAGAAACACCTTCATATCAAAATTTTTCACTTCCTCAATCATCAGCTCCATAGCCGTCTGCCGGTCAAAGGCTCTCCGATAGGGCCGGTCCGAGGTCAGGGCCGCATAGGTATCACAGACCCGCAAAACCCGGGCGCCAATGGGAATCTGATCCCCTGCAAGGTTTTCCGGATAACCGGAGCCGTCATAATTCTCATGATGATACAAAATGCTCTCCAGAATATCATCCGAAAAATCATACCGGATCAGCGTCTCATACCCCAGTCTCGGATGCATCCGCACATACTTCATTTCCTCAATATTCAAGGTATCCTCATCCCTGCCGTACAGATAGCCGGACACCCTGAGCTTCCCGATGTCATGGAGCATCCCTGCCACCGCCAGCTCATGGCACCGGTCCTCATAGAGACCGTACTGCTTTGCCACACAGTATGCCAGATTGCTGACACAGATTCCATGCCGCAATTCCTCCGTGGCGTCCTCCTCAAACATCGTCCAATCGTCTGTTAGCGCTTCTCTCAATGCTGCCTCTCTCATTGTCTCACCTAACTCCAAAAGCCGCGTACCCTCAAAAACGCCCTGCCCATATCCTGCGGCCGGATTCCCAAGAGTACTTAAGTCGTTGCAACAGCCCCGCCGTCAGAACCGTTACAAGTGATTCGCTGCCAAAAAGCTTCTCTTACGTTCGATCATTTCCTCAATCCTGCCCATATACTGAGCCACATCCTTCACATTCTCCACACGCTCAATATGGTCCGCCCCAAACACAAACTTCGAAGCGCCTCCTGCACCTGCGGCCAGGATCGTCTGTTTCTCCTCCATAATCAGTATATTGTAAATTCCGGCTTTGTCAACCTTTGCATACCCTACATTTTCAAAATTTCCCGCCATATTCTTCTGGCGGTAGAGATAGTAGGGATAAAGCTCCTGCTCCACACAGCTGCGGTAAGCCAGATCCATAATTTCCTGACTGTTCTTAAGCCCCATCTCCCGGTACTCCTCCTGGAACAGCTTAAGCCGCGCCGCCCGCTTCACCGCCAGGGAATGAACGGTAATGCTGTCCGGTCCCAGTACGCGAAGCTCCTCCAGCGTATGCCGCACCTCTGGCAGCTCTTCCCCCGGCAGACCCACAATCAAATCCATGTTGATATTGTCAAAGCCGGATTCTCTTGCCATGTAAAATGCTTCCTTCGTCTGTTCCACCGTATGCCTCCGCCCGATGAGGTCCAGTGTCGCCTGATTCATAGTCTGCGGATTTACCGAAACCCGCGTCACCCCATGTTCTTTCAGCACCCGGAACTTCTTGGGCGTCACGCTGTCCGGCCGGCCGGCTTCCACCGTCAGCTCCCGCAGATGCCCGTAATCAAAGGCTTCCTCCAGAACGCCCATAAGACGGTGAAGCTGCTCCGCCGTAAGTGTGGTAGGCGTTCCGCCCCCTACATAAATCGTATTCAGCTTCCTGCCTTTATAAGCCTTTCCCAGAAAACGAAGCTCCGAAAAAAGCGCTTCCAGATAGGCGTCCACCTGCTTCTGCCACCGATTCAGGGGCGAAGAGGAAAAAGAACAGTACAGGCAAATGCTCGGACAGAAAGGAATCCCCACATAAAGGCTGTAGCCCTCTTGATAATCAAGCCCTTTCAGCACCTCCCGTTCCCGGTTGGCGATGGACACGGCCAGGGCCGTCTTTTCATTGCTGCAAAGATAGGTGCCCCGCATATAGTCCGCAATCTCCACATTGGACCTTCCCTGCTCCAGCATTGCCATCGGAATCTTCACCGGACGGATTCCCGTCAGCGTTCCCCAGGGCAGCTTCCTTCCTGTAAAATCAGAGAGCACCCCGTAAATCAACTGCTTCAACTGATTTTTCACAAGCTTCCGCTCAGGATTCTCCACACAAACACGGCTCTTCTTTTGAAGAGCCTCATTCTCATATACCGCAAATTCGATTTCCTCTTCCCCTATGACTGCCGCCATCTGAAGAGGCACATCCTCCGTAAATGCGGTCTTCTCCCGAACATTTACTTCCTCCTCCGGGTAAAAAGCCTTAATCAGAGAATGAATGTCATAGGCAAAGCTTTCCTGATTGATCCTAACCTCTATCATCATCTGTCCCCAATGTCTCTGCAAACATAAGCATCTGTCCGTTACGGTTCACACGCCGCTGTTCCGCAGGGTATTTCCGTACATTTTGTGCGGAGCTCCTAAGTTTTTCAGCATGAAACCGCATTTTTTCGTTACTGGTCACGGAACGAACTACAACCATTTTACATATAAGGATTGTACTTCTTCTCATAACCGACAGTCGTCATTTCCTCGTGCCCCGGATACACCTTTACATCCTCCGGCAGCACCAGAAGCTTTTCCTTCACGGACCGCACTAGCGCCGAAAGGCTCCCTCCCGGGAAATCCGTTCTTCCGATAGAGCCGCAAAACAGCGTATCCCCGCTGAACAGCGCCTTCGCCTCCGGCTGATAATAACAGCAGCCTCCCGGCGTATGTCCCGGCGTGAAAAGCATCCGAAAGCTCATACCGGCCTCTTCAAACACCTGCCCGTCCTCAAGAAGCACATCCGGCTTTACCGTAACCGCTGCGCCAAACAGCGCCTTTGACAGATTCTGCGCCGGATCAAGAAGCAGCCCTTCTTCCGCCTCCGCCGCGTAGACCTTCACTCCGAAATCCCGCTTCAAATCCGAAACCGCCAGAATGTGATCCCCATGCCCGTGTGTCAGAAAAACGGCCTTCAAGGACAATCCTTCGTCCACAGCCTTCCTGACAATCACATCCGCCCGGTCCGCCGGGTCCACCACAATCGTCTCCAATGTCTCCTCGTTGATCAGAAGATAGCAGTTGGTCCGCACATCCCCCAAAACAAGCGTCTCTATTCTCATACTTCCCTGTTATCCTTTCTCACACCGCCGTTTCCCATACTCCCGCACACAAACATATCTCCGAAGCTGTCCGTACATGGTACATGGCAAACGGCAACCCAAAAACGCAGCGCATCATAAGCCAATTCCGTATCAGCCCATAGCCCGCTCAATATCCAGAACGCTTTCCACCTGATGAAGCTTATCCGCAATCCTCTGCAGCTCATCCTTCCCGCCGATATCAAAGGTAATGGAAATGGTGGCCGTCCCCTGCTTACTGGTGCGCACATTGATACTGGTCATATCAATCCCCCGCTCCGTAAAAATCCGGGAAATATCCACCAGTAACCCCGTCCGGTTGTTTGCGTATATCTTAATCTCCGTAGCATACTTCTCCCCGGAGGCCGCCGCCCCCATATCCTGCCACTCCGCGTCAATCAGCCGCCGCCTCTCAAGCTCCTGAAGATTCAGCACATTGATACAATCCGTCCGGTGAATGGAAACGCCCCGTCCCCGGGTAACAAACCCGATAATCTCATCCCCCGGTACCGGGCTGCAGCACTTGGAAAACCGCACGGACACATCCGAAAGGCCCTTGACCACAATTCCGCTCTTGGACTTGGTAATGCGGATCTTGCTGTCCTTATTGTCGGCTACGGCCTCCATCACCTTCTCGTCGGTAAATTCCTTCTTGTGGAGCTTGTCATACTCCTCAGTCATCTTATTGATAACCTGGCCTTCTTTCAGACCGCCGTGTCCAATGGCCGCCAGAACGGAATCCCAGTCCCGGAAGCCGTATTTGCGCATCACGATATTCTGAAACTCCGGCTTCATAATATCGGACATCACAATAGACTTTACCTTGCAGTACTGGGCAAGCATTTCCTTGCCCCGCAAAATATTCTCATCCTTAAACTGATGCTTAAACCACTGATTGATCTTATTTTTCGCCTGAGTGCTCTTAACCACATTCAGCCAGTCCCGGCTCGGTCCCCGGGAATTTTGAGACGTCAGCACCTCAATGCGGTCCCCGTTCTGAATGGTATAATCAATCGTCACCAGCTTGCCGTTGACCCTGGCCCCAATCATCTTATTTCCCACGGCGCTGTGGACACTGTAGGCAAAATCAATGGGCGTGGAGCCGCTTGGCAGGGTTTTCACATCTCCCGTAGGCGTAAAGCAATAGACGCTCTCGGAAAACAGGTCCAAATCACTTTTCAGGAGATTCATAAACTCCTTATTGTCGGACATGTCGCGCTGCCACTCCAGGATCTGCCGAAGCCAGCTCATTTTCTCCGCTTCCTGCTGATCCACGGTTTTCTTGCCGTCGCTGCTCTCCTTATACTTCCAGTGAGCCGCAATTCCGTACTCGGCTGTCTTGTGCATGTCAAAGGTGCGGATCTGAATCTCAAAGGGCTGTCCGTTGGGACCAATCAAAGTCGTATGAAGCGATTGGTACATATTGGGCTTGGGCATAGCCACATAGTCCTTGAACCGCCCCGGAATCGGCGTGTACATTTCATGAATCACACCGAGAGCCGCATAACAGTCCTTCACCGTATCCACAATGATCCGCACGGCAAACAAATCATAAATCTGATCCAGCGTTTTACTCTGGTTCACCATTTTCTTATAAATACTGAAGAAGTGCTTTACCCGTCCGTCTACATGGGCCTCGATGCCTCCGTTTTCCATGTGGCGCTTCACTTCCTCCACAATTCCCCGGACAAAAGCCTCCCTGGTGCTCTTCTTATCGGAAATCTGCTCCTTCAGCTCATAATAAACCTCCGGCTCCAGATACTTAAGAGACAAATCATCCAGCTCATTCTTAACCTTGGAAATACCAAGCCGCTGCGCAATAGGCGCATAGATATCCATCGTCTCCCGGGCCTTTTCCTTCTGCTTTTCCGGCTTCATATACCGGAGGGTACGCATATTGTGAAGGCGGTCCGCAAGCTTAATCAGAATCACGCGGATATCCTTAGCCATAGCAAGAAACATCTTCCGCAGATTCTCCGCCTGGATCTCAATCTTATCCTTAGAATAGGACAACTGGCCCAGCTTGGTAACGCCGTCCACTAAAAGAGCCACCTCCTGGCTGAACTCCTCCGCAATCTCCTCGGTGGTCATAACGGTATCCTCCACGGCATCGTGAAGAAGCCCTGACACAATCGTCTCTTTGTCAAGCTCTAAGTCCGCAAGAATAATGGCAACACAAAGAGGGTGAATAATATAAGGCTCACCCGATTTGCGAAGCTGTCCCTCATGGGCTTTGAAGGCAATACGATATGCTTTTTCAATCATAGAAATATCCGTGGACGGGTGATACTTGCGCACACTTTTAATAAGCTCCTGGTAAAGCTCCGCCGGGTCCGTAAAGTCCTGCATCGTCTTCACATTCTCATCCGCCCTGGCCAAAGCCCCGCCCCGGTCCTTTACACCAATCTTCATCTCTGCCATCTGTCAACCACCTGCTTCTATCTCTTTTAAGTACTCCTCCAAACCGTCATCAAAAGCCCGCACATCCACTAACCTCAAAACCATCCGCTCACAGGCCCTGCCTTCTATCCTATGCCGCCCAAAAGCTTCTGTTCACTCCGCGGCCAATCCCGGAAAAAATCTCCATTTACTCCTCAAACCGCTTCCCCGCCGATTCCTAATTCCCCTCATAGCGAATCACAGAAGCCACATCATACTTAGAAAGCTTCTCCCGGCCCTTAAGCCCCGCAAGCTCCATCAGAAAAATAATCTTCACAACCTCACCGCCAAGCTCTTCCACCAGCTCCGCCGCCGCCTGTATCGTTCCCCCCGTAGCAATCAGATCATCCACCAGAACCACCTTCTGCCCCGGCTGAATCGAATCCCTGTGCATCTCAATCACCGCGCTCCCATATTCCAAATCATACTCCTTGGAAATCGTCTCACAGGGCAGCTTCCCCTTCTTACGCACCAGCACAAAAGGCTTATGGAGATTATAAGCAATCGGCGTTCCAAACACAAACCCCCGGGACTCCGCCCCCACCACCACATCAAACTCAACATCCTTCAAAAGCTCCTGCATAGAATCAATCGCCAGCCTCAAACCATCCGCATCCTGCAGCACAGAAGTCACATCCCGAAAAATAATCCCTTCCTCCGGAAAATCCGGAATACTCCTAACATATTCTTCCATTTTTTTCATCCTTTTATGCTCCTTTCCCTGATCCGCACAAGTTTTCCGTGCATAAAGGTATACCCGTAGGGCATTTCTCTGTTCCGCACATGTTTCCCATGCATAAAGGTATCTCCCCAATCGTAAAGTAACATCACAAACAACAGGGCATCCCACCCTCACCACAACCATTCAGCTCATAGAAGGCTTCCCCTGTTCACCAATGGAACACATTATATCACGGATTTATCCATTTGACAACACTTTACACAATAACACAACCTACCGCCCCCAAGGTAAAAGTTCAGACGGGCTGCGGCGAAATCCGCTCTCCGGCATTTCCGATATCCAGTGTCCGGCTGTTCGCGTACACACTGTCTGAGCCGGGCGGACATTACCCCAAAACATTTCATAATCACAAAACACTCAAGGTAATGTCCACACGGAGCAGACAGTGTGTACGCGAACCGTCCGAACACAGGATACGGAAATGCCGGAGGGCTTATATTCTGCCTGCCCCGTCCGTCCCCCCTACAAATTCTCCATCTGTTTCACCAACAGCAGCTTCTGCCCCTGCCGAATCTGATCACTCCCCAATTCATTAAGCTCACAAATCCAATCCACCGTCGTATGATAAGCCTTCGCAATATCCCAAAGCGTATCCGCCGGCTGCGCCGTATAGATTAAAAACCCCGGCAGCCCCTTCACCACTTCCATATCAAGCGGCCTCTCCACCACCTCCGAAATACACGGCATACTCATCCGATTCAGCACCAGGGCATTCACCTGCACAACTGCCTTCACCTCAAGCTCAGAGCTGTTCACCATCGTAACCCCGAGCTGTTCCAGGGAAGTCTGAAGATAATAAACACTCTCCTTCCCAATCCCCTGAGCCTCAATTAAATGCTCAAAAGGAACCACTCCCTTCAGGCACAGAAACGGATGATTATCATCCGAGGTCACATAAAGAACCTGAATTGCAATCACACCTTCCACCAAAAGTCCATCCGGTGTAACCGTACTCTCATCCACCTTCACCTCGCCCCGGCTGTGGCAAATCTGAAGAATCTGCACATCCGGGCTTCCGGTCTTCATCCGATCCGCTACCCGGCACTTGGAAGAATTGCTCACCAAAATGCTCTCATAAACCGCCGGAACCGTATGAAGCTCCAGTTCCCGTACAGGACTGTACAGATCACAAATCATGCTCAGATGCTCTTCCTCATAAAGCTGAATATCCAGTTCCAGTACTGCATCCAGATTCAGCACCCGAAGCTCTCCGTCATAATCCGGCTTAAGCTCCAGATCACTGTGAGACAGCAGAAGCCCCAGATTCCCAAGCATCCCCTCCTGGCAGCCGCTCACATCCACATGACTGCTGAAAGGAATCATCTGCTCCATCCAGAAAGCCTTTCCGCTCTCCTCCTCCCCCTCATACAGAACAAACACTACAAGCTCACCCTTGACCAGGATCTCGCCCTCGCCAATCCGAAGCTCCGTTCCCTGCATGGCAATATCCTGCCAGAGCAGTTGACGTATATTCGGCTTGTTGGCCGGTAAAATCATTTCATCCTTAATACGGCAGGTATCCTTCTTCCGAACCGCTAAGCCGGCTGTGGACACATGGCAGGTTTTTACCTGGGCCGTATCAATCTCCTCCACCTCCACCGGCACCTCCACATCAAACAGCTCCTCCACACAAAGCTCCAGAGTCACAATTGTCTTAATGCTCAGCTTTCGGGAATTGATCAGAGCCGAAGACACATCCTCAAGCATCCATTTTAGCTGAAGGCTGTCGCCGTCCTTGGCATCCTCCACATTCATCATTTCCTCAAAAGGAATCTGCCCCTGTACACTATGTAATCCGCTCTCCGGTCCTTCCTCCATATAGAGCACGAAAAAGTTCAGAGCGCCCTTGACCTTCACCCGGCCTGCCTCCACCCGGACCTCCCCGATCTCTATACTTCCTTTTTCCTGAATAATCATGCCGGCATCCGGCATATTGTCCGGAATATTATAGTCATCATCCAAAGTCATCTGACTGACTGCTTTTCCTTTTTGTCGGTTCATATGTATATTTCTGCGAACAAGCTCCATAACATACACCTGCTTTCCCATTTCTTTTCTACCAATCTATGCAGAGACCCCTATTGAAATACCACCGGTTTATCCACATATTCCGTCCGCGCCACCAGACAGGGATAGCTCAATACCTCCGCAACCTGCTCCTCCTTGCTGGGACCGATGAGACTGGTGTCAAAATAAATGGCATTTTCCGAAAGATACAGTTCATTGACCGCAATGCTGTAACCGCTTGTCTTCTGCTCTCCGTAACCGATGCACAGATAAAGCTGTCCCTCCTCCTCGTAAGTTAATTTGAATTCTCCCTTTCGTTTTTCCTCTAAAATTGTCTGCAGTCCCTCCGGCGCTTTCCCCTCTTCTACAATGGTATATTCCATATCCCGAAGCTTTTCCCGTTCATTTGTCTGAATACTGCATCCCGAAAGAAAAATAAGGATGCTTCCGATTAAAAGAACCCGTTTCCACATATTCATCACCTCACTTATATTTACGTGGAAAAAGCTTGTATTATCCTTGTTTTTTAATGTTATCTTTATTATAATGGGGAAAGAAGAATCCGGTTACGGCCTCCGGCAGCCTTACGCAGGGAACCATACGCTGCGCACCGCTGTCCGCCCTACCGCGAAAGGAGAAGTACTATGCATTTTAAAACCTCTGCCGATGACCATGTGAATCACAGGTACAGCGGCATTTTGCTGCATCCCACCTCCTTCCCATCCCCTTACGGAATCGGGGATTTCGGAAAAGGAGCCTACGAATTTATTGATTTCCTGGAAGCCTCAGGACAGCATCTCTGGCAGATCCTTCCTCTGGTTCCCATTACCTCCTACGGCAATTCCCCCTACCAAGGCTATTCCGTATTTGCCGGAGAGCCTCTGCTCATCAGCCCGGAGCTATTGAAGGAAAAGGAGCTTCTGACTGCAGAGGACCTGAAGGATATTCCCGATTTTGATCCGGTACGGATAGATTATGAGAAGGTTCGCACCTACAAGTTCGGTCTCTACAAGAAGGCATACGAAGCCTTCCGCCATACGGCCGACAAGAATTTCCTGGAGGAATACAACTCCTTTTGTAAGGCAAATGCGTTCTGGCTCTCTGATTACTGCCTGTTTATGGCTATCCGCGAGGAGCAGGAGGAAGCCCCCTGGACAGAATGGCCGGAGAAGCTCCGCAACCTTTCCGCCAAGGATCGGCCTCTTTGGGAGGAGAAGCTGGCAGACGGTATTGCCTATCAGCAATTTTTACAGTATCTGTTCTATATTCAGTGGTATGATCTGAAAAAATATGCCAATGACAGGAATATTGCCATTATCGGAGACATTCCCATCTTCGTGTCCCCAGACGGGGCCGACGTGTGGGCCAACCGGCATCTGTTCCAGGTCAACGAGGACGGCTACCCGGATTCCGTTGCAGGCGTTCCCCCCGATTATTTCAGCGCCACCGGTCAGAAATGGAACAATCCCCTCTATGACTGGGACGCCCACAAAAAGGAGGGCTACCAGTGGTGGATTGCACGCATCCGCAATCAGATTGATCAGGTGGATTACCTGCGCATAGACCATTTCCGGGGCTTTGAAGCCTACTGGGAGGTAGACGCCAAGGAGGAGACCGCCATCAACGGCACTTGGAAAAAGGGACCGGGCGAGGCGCTTTTCCGTGCCATTCAAAAAGAGCTTGGAGAGGATCTTCCCATCTTCGCAGAGGATTTGGGGCTGATCACGCCGGAGGTGGAGCACCTTCGGGATACCCTTGGCTTTCCCGGCATGCGGATTCTCCAATTTGCCTTTGAAGGCGGTGAGAGCACCTTCCTGCCCCATCAGCTGAATACACGCAACTGTATTTGTTATACAGGCACCCATGATAATGACACCAGTACCGGCTGGTATCAGAATACCACGGAATATGCCCGGGATAAGGTGCGCCGTTATATGAACACAGACGCCTCCAGTATCAGTTGGGACTTTATCCGTATCTGTCTGGGCACCATTGCACGTTACGCCATCTTTCCGCTGCAGGATGTACTGAAGCTTGACAGCGAAGCCCGAATGAATACCCCGGGCGTGCCTCTTGGCAACTGGGAATGGCGTTATAAGAAGGATGACCTGAATTCCGGCATCGCTTCGGGATTGCGGCAGATGACGGAGCTCTTCGGCAGATAGGAGGCACCAATGATACGATTCCTTATAATTGCTCTGATGCTGTTCCTCTATCTGCTTCTGGGTATTCCCGTTCTCCTGGTAGAATGGATCATCGGAAAGTTTAATCAGGAGGCAAAGGACTATAGCTGTCTGCGCATGGTGCAGACAGCCTTTAAGCTGATGCTCAAAGTAGCGGGTGTGCGCCTGACTGTCATAGGGGAAGAAAACGTACCCAAGGATCAGGCGGTCCTTTACATCGGAAACCACCGCAGCTATTTTGATATCCTCCTTACCTACTCCCGATGTCCCAGGCTTACGGGCTACGTGGCTAAGGTAGAGATGCTCCGCTACTGGTTTCTTCGGGACTGGATGAAGGCCCTTTACTGTCTGTTTTTGGATCGAAAGAATATAAAGGCCGGATTAAAAACCATTCTGGAGGGAATTGAATATATTAAAAGAGGAATTTCCATCTGCATTTTCCCGGAAGGAACCAGAAACCACACGGATGAGATGCTTCCTTTTAAGGAGGGCAGTATGAAAATAGCGGAAAAGACAGGCTGTCCCATTATTCCCATGGCCATTACCAATTCTGCGGAAATATTTGAAAATCACCTTCCCTTCATCCGCCCCTGTCATGTGATTTTGGAATACGGCACCCCCATTCTTCCAAATGAGCTGACAAAAGAGGAAAAGAAGTTTCTGGGCTCCTATACCCAGAACCAGATACAGGAAATGCTCAATAAAAACAAAAGTCTGATATAGCCCGGTGCTCTGCCAGGAGATTTGCCATAGGCAGGGCACCGGTTATCCCTGTGTTATGAGGAGTAAAAATTATGAAAATTGTGGTTTTAGCCGGAGGCACCAGTACGGAACGCGATGTTTCCTTAAGCTCCGGCAGTAAGATTTATTATGCCCTGAAAGCAAGAGGCCACCGGGCCATCCTTCTTGATGTCTATCTGGGACTGGAATCCGAAGAGCCTGTGACGGAAGATCTCTTTGAGGAAGAATTTGACTGGGCAAAGGATATCCAATCCATTTCCGAATCCCACCCGGATCTCTCCCGTTTGAAGGAGCAGCGCAAGGACGGGGGCAGAAGCATGTTCGGCCCTCATGTTCTGGCTCTCTGCGAGATGGCTGATATCGTATTTCTGGGGCTGCATGGAGCAAACGGCGAAGATGGCCGCATCCAGGCCGCCTTTGATTTGATGGGAATTCCCTACACCGGAACAGGATATTTAAGCAGCGCCCTTGCTATGGATAAGGGCCTCTCAAAGCAGTTGTTTCAGCAGGCCGGGATTCCCACCCCTGTGGGCATTACCCTTAAGAACGGTCAGCAGGCAGATCCGGCAGCCGTTCCCTATCCCTGTATGGTAAAGACAATCTGCGGCGGCTCCAGCGTAGGCACCTACCGGGTGGAGCGTCCGGAGGAACTGCCGGGCGTGCTTGCGGATGCCTATACCTTCGGGGAGGACGTGATTGTGGAGCAGTTTATCACCGGACGGGAATTTTCCGTAGGCGTGATTGACGGAAAGGCCCTTCCTGTCATTGAGATTGCACCCCTGCAGGGCTACTACGACTATAAGAACAAGTATCAGCCCGGAAGTACGGTGGAAACCTGTCCGGCGGAATTAAGCGCCGAGCTGACCGGGCAGCTTCAGAGCTATGCGGAGCAGGTATTTAAAGCCTTAAAGCTCAGCTCATACGCCCGAATTGACTTTATGATGGATGCAGCCGATCAATCCTTCTACTGCCTGGAGGCCAACACCCTTCCGGGTATGACCCCTACCAGTCTGCTTCCCCAGGAGGCCGCAGCCATAGGGATGTCCTTTGAGGATCTCTGCGAAAAGCTGATTGACGTATCCCTTGCCCGGTATAACTAATATGGCTCTCTTCTTTGATAAAACCGCAGCACGAAACTGTCTTCGATTCATAGCTTTCACATCCTGAATGTTATAATCGGAAACAAAACTTACCTTACTGGAATAGGAACTGATGTTATGAAAGAAATGTCATTAGAGCAAATTGCCCGCGCCTGCAAAGGAATCTATACAGGAGAAGATTCCCGAAGGAACCTGGAGGTATCCGGCGTTGTCATCGACAGCCGGAAAGTAAAGCCCGGGTATCTCTTTGCTGCCATCAAGGGGGAGCGGGTGGACGGCCACAGCTTCATCCCCTCCGTCTTTGCAAAGGGCGCGGCCTGCGTCCTCTGCGAGCAGGCCCCGGAGCATCCGGCAGGCCCCTATATTCTGGTGGACTCCTGCCTGGAGGCCTTAAAAAGCCTGGCGGAATATTACCGAAGCACCCTTTCCATTCCCATAGTGGGAATCACAGGCAGCGTAGGCAAGACCAGTACCAAGGAAATGATCGCAGCCGTACTTGCTCAGAAATACAATGTCTTAAAAACCGAAGGAAACTTCAACAACGAAATCGGCCTTCCCCTGACGATTTTCCGTATCCGGGAAGAGCATGAGGCAGCCGTACTGGAAATGGGTATCAGCGACTTCGGCGAAATGACCCGCCTAAGCCGCATGGCAAAACCCAACCTCTGCGTTATCACCAACATCGGGCTCTGCCACCTGGAAAACCTAAAAGACCGTGACGGCATCCTGAGAGCCAAAACAGAAATGTTCGGGGAAGCACAGCCGGGAGCCCAGGTCATCCTGAACGGAGATGACGACAAGCTGATAACCCTCCAGGAAAGCCGAACTCCCACCCCCTGCTTTTTCGGCCTGGAATCCGCCAACGATCTCTATGCCGAACAGATTGAAAATCTGGGACTTGACGGCACACGCTGTACCTTTGTAACCAAAGCTGGAAGCTTTACGGCTCATATTCCCATTCCGGGCCGCCATATGGTCTACAATGCACTGGCCGGAACCGCCGTGGGCCTGGCCCTGCATTTGACTTTGGAGCAAATCAGAACCGGTATCGAAAGCCTCACACCGGTCAGCGGACGAAACAACCTGATCCATACAGAGAAATGGACCATTCTGGACGACTGCTATAACGCCAATCCCGTTTCCATGTGCGCTTCCCTTGATGTACTGAGCTGCGCTCTGGGCAGAAAAGTAGCCATATTGGGCGACATGGGAGAGCTGGGAGAGCACGAAAAACTGCTGCACTACAATGTAGGCTGTCATGCGGCCGACGCCGGCATAGATGCCGTATTTCTCGTAGGCGAGCTTTCAAAAGAAACCGCCAGGGGCATAGAGGCCAAGAACCCCTCCCTTACCTTCCGGCATTTTAACACCAGAGAAGAACTGACAGCCGCTTTGCCGCTTCTTCTCTCCAAAGGAGATTCGATCCTGGTAAAAGCCTCTCACTTCATGGAATTTGAGGAAATTGTAGATTATCTGAAAAATACCGGAAACATCTGAAGAGACCCGTATCTTTAAGAAGGAAGCAATATGAAAAAATTACGTTTCGGAATCCTAAGCACATCCTCCATCGCCCCCCGCTTTATCAAAGCTCTGCAAGCTACGGGAACCTGCGAAGCCGCTGCCCTGGCATCCAGAAGCCTTGAAAAAGCACGGGAAAAAGCAGCCCTCTGGAATGTCCCAAAAGCCCGGGGCAGCTACGAGGAGCTTCTTTGCTCCGATGATATAGACATTGCCTACGTAGCTATGATCAACAGCGAACACTACCGCTATGCAAAAATGGCCTTAGAGCAGGGCAAGCATGTACTCTGCGAAAAGCCCTTCACTCTAAGCCCGCAGGAATCTCAAAATCTATTTACCCTGGCACAAGAAAAAGGACTTTTCATTATGGAAGCCCAAAAAGTCCTCTTTCTCCCTGTCATTCAAAAAATAAAAGAACTAATCGAAGCCGGCTCCTTCGGCTCCATCAAAATGGCCGACTTCTCCAGTTCCTTTGATCCCGGCTACAACACCTGGTTTTTTGACCCCGAAAAAGGCGGCGGTCCTCTATACGGAAATGCCATCTACAGTCTCCAGCTCATGCAGTATCTCTTCAACTGCAAAGTCACAGGCTGGAGCGGTCTGTGCACCAAGGGCCAAACACCGGTAGAAAATCAATTCTCCCTCTCTCTGTTAATGGAAAACGGCCTGCTGTTCACAAATAAAACAAGTACTGCCGTAACTACCTCCCACACAGCCTATCTATACGGCGAAAAAGGCTTCATAGAGATCCCCGACTACTGGAAAGCCCGCAAAGCTATCCTGCACTATCACAATCAAGCTCCCGTAGTACTTGAATACCCCTGCGACCACGAGCTTATGTATGAAGCCCTCCATGTAGAAGACTGTATTCGAAAAGGCCTGACCCTAAGCCCCGTTATGACAGAAGCCTTGACCCTAGACGCCATAACCCTGCTGACCGCCGTTCAAAAAACCTGGCTGTCCTCATAATCCGCCTCCCCCAAACAGGTCTGTCACAAAATACCGCTCTCCAGGATCTCCCGATGCGCCTTGGGAGCCCCTGCCAGGACTCCGGCCTTGGCTGCCAGTTTCAAATCATTTCCATCCCATCCTGTGATTATGCCGCCCGCCTCCGTCAAAACCACGGAAGCTGCCGCATAGTCCCACACGCAAAGCTTCGGTGAGAGATAAGCCGCTCCCCGTCCGCAGGCCACATAACAAATACTCAAAGCTGCCGACCCTACGCTTCTCATATCCATACAAAGGTAAGACAGCTTCCGCAGCCGTTCAAAAACCTCCTCCCGAATCTCAGGCGTATAAGGCGCCGTATCCATGCAAATAACCCCTTCTCCCAAAGAATGATCGGCAGGCTTTAACAGCTCCCCGTTCAGGAATGCTCCTCCGCCTCTTCGGGCCGCAAACAGCTCCTCCCGAAAAGGATTGTATACCACGCCAATCTCCGTCACACCTTTTACCGCCAATCCCACGCAAATGCCGCACACCGGAAATCCGCAGATAAAATTCGTAGTTCCGTCAATCGGATCAATAATAAACGTACTGCCCTCCGCAATTTTCCCCTGAGAATATCCATCCTCCTCCCCCACAAAGGCCGCTTCCGGTACAAGCTTCCCCAGCTTTTGAATCAGAAACTCCTGAACCATGGAATCGTATTTTGTAACAAAATTAGCGGCTCCCTCCTTGGCTTTCCGCTCCCCCACAGAAGAACAGCCGCGTATCAGCTCTCCTGCCTCTTTAACAATCTCACAGATCTGGTCCAGCAAAATCCTCGTATCCATAAAATTCCTCCTACTTTATAGTCGCTGCGGCACACTTGCTTCCTGTTCTCACTATAAATGCCGCAAAATATGATCTTCCGGCAGGGAATGCCCGTTTTTCAGTTCCATAGGCTTCATCCCTGTCACCCTCTGAAACACCCTGCTAAAATATTTGGAATCATTATACCCGATTGCATAGGCAATTTCATACACCTTTTTATCTGTTTTCTGGAGATATTCCACCGCCGCCCGAATCCGGTAAAAGGTCAGCATCTCCAAAAAGGTGTAGCCCGTGCGGTTTTTAAACAGCTTTCCCAGATAGCTGTCACTGATAAACAAGGCATCCGCCACGCTTTTCAGCGTCAGATTTTCCTGATACCGTTCACTTAAAATCTTCCGGGCGCGATCCAGATATTTATCCTGAATATTCCGGGCATCCAAAGAATCCTCCTGTTCCTCCTCATAACGTGACAATCTCTGACTTAAGGCGCGCTTTCTTAAGACCTTTCCTGCCGCCTGTTCCATGGCCTCTTTCAGCTCCTCATCATCTACGGGCTTCAGCAGATATTCCTTCACTTCCAGATGAATGGCCTGCTTGACCAGGGCAAATTCATCGTAGCCGGACAAAATAATATACTCACAGGCTGTCTGTCCCCGAATCTGCTCGATCATCTCCAGACCGTTCATTTTCGGCATCTTAACATCCGTAATCACGATATCCGGCCGAAGCTCCAGAATCTTTCTCGCACCGTCCTCACCGTCCGCCGCCTCTCCCACAACCTCCATTCCCCACTCCTGCCAGGGAGTGGTCACTTTCAGCCCCTCACGTATCAGTTCTTCATCCTCTACCAAAAGCACCCTAATCATCTGTCCTCCCATACCTTTTTAAGAAGGCCTTTCCACTGCTTTTAAAACCAGAGTCACCGTAGTTCCCTCACCGAGCCGGCTCTCCACGGTAAGACCGCAGGTCTCATCCCCAAACAGTCGTGCCCGGCGCTGTACATTGTTCAAACCAATGTGATGCATTCCTCCCTGCTTAAACTCCAGAACATGGGACAATTCGCCCTCATTCATGCCCATTCCGTCATCCTCAATACGAAATACCACAAAGCTGTCTTTGCCGGCCGAATCCTGCTCCTTTTCCCTGCGCTTTCCCACAATACGGATATGGCAGGCTTCCGTCGAACCGGAAAAGCCGTGTACAATTGCATTTTCCACAATAGGCTGTATCACCAGCTTGGGAATGTAAAGCCCCATGAGCCCTTCTTCCGCCTCTACCTCCAAAGACAGACGCTCTCCGTAATGTTTTTTCTGAATTTCCACAAAGGAACGGATGATCTCCATCTCATAAGAGATTTCAACCAAATCGCTTTTCGTGTTCATCACCCGCCGAAGCACCCGCCCCAAGTGCACCGTAATATCCACAATCTCCTGATTTTTTCCAAGCTTGGCATTCCATTTGATTAAGTCCAGGGTATTGTATAGAAAATGAGGATTCATTTGAAGGCTTAAGGAGCGGGTCTCCGCAATCCAGAGGCTGTGCTTCTCCTCCTCTATCCGCGCCAAAAGCTCCTCCACACGGCCTGTCATGGAGTCGAAGGCTTTGCCGAGCTGCCCAATCTCGTCCGTCCGCTCAAAGTTCAGGCGCACGGACAGATCGCCTTCCTCTACCTTGCCCATGGATGCAATCATTTCTTCAATAGGATCGCTGACCGTTTTTGCCAGACGCCGGGAAAAAATCATTGCCAGGAGGATACTCACCAAAACCCCCACCGCCATTGCCCATAAGAGAGGCTTCATAATAACCGTGAGTGTCCCGGAGGGAATCTCCTGCATAATGGTAAGCTCTGTCAGCTCGCTCCGGCTAAAAGCATAGTTTTCCTCCGTCATACCGCGGGTATCCTCCATATCCCTGGAAAATCCGTAATTTCCGGCCTTTCCAAGCCCCTCAAGGGCTGTTCCCTGAGAGTGATAAATGACAGAAGCGCTCTTATTTACAATTAAAGTGCTGGTATTATATTGATCTGCATCCTCCTTTACAATGGCATCCAAAGTACTTCTGGGAATTTCCACCAGAAGATAGCCCAGAACCTGCCCCTCCTCCCCCCGATATGCCTTTGCCATGCAAAGCCGGTCCTCGGGGCTTAAAAGCGCATCCTTTGCGATAGCATAGAGGGCCACCTCATCCGAAAGCTTCGCCTTGCGGAAGATGCCCCAGTTCGGAAATTCCCTGTTCAGATTTTCCATAGTATCCTTTGAGGTAGAGACACACGCCTGGTCTGACAGGCGTATAACGCTGATGGTAATTCTCTGGGCATAACTGTTCCGCAGCATGTAAAGCTCCTGCATAAGCGCATTTACATCCCGGCCTTCGCCCTTCATAAAGGAAACGGCTTCTTCATCAGACTCCATTTCCAAAAGCATCTCTCTGTAATTCTGTACCGTATTCTCCACGGTCAGCCGGATACGTTCTGCGGTCACCTGGCAGGTCTCCTTCAGGTTGGTTTGGTATAGGCCGTAAAAGACGCTTCCCGTCACACCCCCCATAAGCAGGACAAATACCAGGCAAACCGCAAACATCGACGTAAATATCCGGTAAAAATAGCTTTCTTTTATCTTCTTATGCATATCTCAGGCTCCGTTTTCATGGATTGCTTTCCATTATATAATCCCTGAAATCGCATTTCAACGCTTTCCAATTTAAACGACGCTTTTTCCGCCGGAAATCTTGTGGAATACCAGCAAGCAGAGAATGGTTGCCAGGGTCAAAATCGTGGACAGAGCCGCGGCCTGACCATATGCATCATTATTGACACAGTTGAAAATGGCAACGGGAATGGTTACTGTCTTTCCGGTATACAGGATCAGTGTGGCACTCAGGGTATTGATTACACTGATAAGACTTAATACCGCTCCTGAAATCACGCCCGGAATCATCAGGGGAACCGTCGTCTTGAAGAAGGTCTTCATCGGCGGTACGCTCAAGCTGATGGATGCCTCCTCCACGGATTTGTCAATCTGGTAGAGGATTCCCACACTGGAGCGCATGGTGTAGGGAAGCTTGCGGATGACAAAGGATAAAATAATGATCCACATGCTTCCTGTGAGAATCAGGGGTCCCTGATTAAAGGATACGGTCAGACAGATACCAAGGACCGCCCCCGGAATCACATAGGGAAACATCAGAAGCAGGTCTATGAGATTTGCCGTAAAGCCCTTTCTCCGCACAATCAGGTAGGCGCCCAGCAGCCCTAAGAGTACAATGATTGCCAGGGCCAGAAAGCCGTAGAGGAAGGTATTCGTAATACTCTGTCCAAGCTTATTCACCACATTTCGGTAGCTGTCCAGGCTGAAGCCGGGTACAAAGATCGGCCCGTTGGTTTTCAGGAAAGACTGGATGGTTACGGTAATCTGCGGAAGCACGGACAGGAAGGATACGAAAAATACCACCGCCGTTGCCAGCAGCTTCTTGAGCTTTGGAAGCTCCACCACCTTAGGCGGCCGCAGGCTGGTCATATTGTAGCTCTTGCTGTCCACAAAGCGCTTCTGCACAAAGAGCACCGCCAGGGCTATGACAATGATAATGACGCTGAGAGCGCTTGCAAAGCTGGTATCCGTTCCCACCTCATTTAAAAATTCTTTATAAATAATAACCGGAAGCGTATTGTAGCCCTCGCCAATGAGACGGGGTGTACCAAAGTCCGCCAGTGCGGTCATAAATACCATGAGAGCTGCGGAAAGGATGGTCGGCGTAATCACCGGAAAAGTAATTTTTAAGATTCTTTGTATACCGGATACGCCCAGATTTTCACTGGCTTCCTCCAAGGACGCATCAATGCTGCCCAGCGCACCGGAAACATAAAGATACACCATGGGGTACAGCTTCAGCGTAAATACCAGGACAATGCCCTTGAAGCCATAGATCTCTCCCATTTGGATTCCTATGGAAGCCAGAAGCTTTGTTATAAATCCGGCGCGGCCAAGCAGGGTAATCCACGCATAAGCGCCGATAAAGGGCGGGGAAAGCATGGACAGTACAACCATGATATAGATCACGCGCTTTAGGTACAGATTAAAGCGGGTTCCGATGTAAGCCAGAGGAACGCCCAGACAGGTTGCCAGAATTGTGACAACCGTGCTGATCACAAGACTGTTCCTTAAGGCTTCCTTGTAATAGCGTTTTTGGAAAAACTTTATGTAATTGTCCAAAGTAAAGGCATTGGTGTCCGCATCATGAAAGCTCTGTACAATCAGGTTGAGAAACGGATACACGATAAACAGCAGACAGACAATCAGGATCAAAAGGCTGACAACCGTCCAGAAGTTAAATTTGTCCATATGGAAGCGCTCATGCAGCTTTTTTTTATTTTCCATCTTCGGCTCCTTTCTTCTAGATCATCAATGATTGCTCCGTCTGAGCGTCAAAGATGCTGATCCGGTTCTCCATCAGATTCAGGCTGACCAAATCTCCGGCTCTGCGGACGGTATCCATGTGATCCGTATACTCATTAATCTCGATTATCTGCTTGTTTTCCAGCTGAATTTCATAATTCATAAAGTCTCCCAGGAAAGTTGCAAGTGTGATGGTTCCTGAGAGCTCTCCCTCTTTCGGGTCGTCCAGAAGCACATACTCGGGGCGGATGGATACCTTTACTTTTCCGTCGAAATCCTTTTTCATTGGAAGGGTCAGCTTTTTCTTTCCCAGTACCGTCACCACGCCGTCCTTTGCCGTTCCGTCCAGAAAGCTGGAGGTTCCAATAAAATTAGCCACAAACATGTTGGCCGGCTTTGTGTATATCTCCTTGGGTTCTCCAACCTGTTCTACTTTTCCGTCATGAATAACCGCAATTCGATCCGAGATGGACAGCGCCTCCTCCTGATCATGGGTAACGTAGATGGTGGTAATGCTGAGCTGCTTTTGGATTTTCTTGATTCCGGTGCGCATGGTGACACGCAGCTTGGCATCCAGATTGCACAGAGGCTCATCCATGAGCAGTACATCCGGGTGAATGACAATGGCACGGGCCAGGGCCACTCTCTGCTGCTGGCCGCCGGAGAGCTGACTGGGCATTCTGTCCTTCAGCTCATCAATCTGCATCATTTTCATGGCCTCCATGGTACGCTCTTCCAGCTCCTGGCCCTTAATCTTTCGGGCCTTTAAGCCGTATGCCACATTGTCCTTTACCGTCATATGGGGGAATATTGCATAGTTCTGAAATACCATGCCGATGTTCCGCTTGTCTGCCGGAATGTGATTGATGGCCTTATCGTTGAAGTAAATGGTTCCCTCATCTATGGGGTTAAAGCCGGCTATCATCCGAAGAAGTGTGGTTTTTCCACAACCGGACGGGCCAAGGAGGGTGAAGAACTCTCCCTCATTAATGTCCAAATGGATGTGATCGCAGGCCTTGAAGCTTCCGTATACTTTTGTTGCATCTACAATTTTAACACTCTGACTGCTCATTCGTTCTCCTATTCCAGTTCCGTAATATCCATCCATGTGCACTTATATGAAATCAATTTCCAGCCACAAGTGCATGTGTCTGTAAATCGATTTGTGCACTTGAATGGATATTACTGTTTTCCAGTTCCGTAATATCCAGTTCTATAATATCCGGTTCCTCTTGATCTAGCAAAGGGGCGGCGCCATGCGCCGCCCCTTCCAACCTCTTTATCTTGTAATATAATCATTCCATGTCTCGTTGAACTCTTCTGTGTGGGAAGAGGTCCAGTCAATGTCCATATCAACGAAAGTGATGTTCTCCCAGGCTTCCATGGTATCCGGGTCCTCAACATCCGTACGTACGGAACGGCGGTTCAGGGCTCCAAGCTGGGACTGTACTTCTTTGCTGCTCAGATAGTCAATAAACATCTGGGCGCTCTTGGGATTCTTGCAATCCTTTACGATTCCGCATCCGGAAGGACTGGAAGAGGTTCCCTCGCTTGGATATACGATTGCGATATTGGCGCCGGATTCCATGTATCTCAAGGCTGCTTCCTCATAGGTCAGGCCGATCAGATACTCGCCGTCGGCAACTCCCTTGTACACGCCTGAGGAGGAGCTTATTACCTTGCCGTCCATGTTTTCTACTAATTTCTCTACAAACTCATAACCCTCTCCGTCCGTGCCGTATGCCAGAATAATGGACATAATGCAGGCAAATGCGGAAGAGGATGCAGTGGGATCTGCACATGCAATCTTTCCTTTATACTTTGCATCCAGAAGGTCGCCCCAGCTTGTGGGTGCCTCATTTTCCGGAATCAGCTCGGTATTGTAAACCATTACCATGGGTCCCATGTCAAAACCTGTGTAGTATCCGTTGGGGTCCACGGCTTCAGGCTTTAAGCTTGCGGATTCGGAGCTGGTGTACGGCTGAAGGAGATCCTGATTTGCCCGGTAGGTATCAATTACGCCTCCCCATACAACATCACCCTGGGGATTGCCTGCTTCGGCTTTAATACGTGCAAACAGCGAAGAGGTTCCGTCCTGTACCAGACTTACCTTTATGCCTGTCTGCTCCTCGAATTCCTGAATAATGGGATCCGCCCACTCCGTAGAGTTGGAGTAGTACAGGGTCAGTTCACCCGTATCGGCAAGCTCGCCTGCTGCCGTTTCTTCTCCGCCTTCTGCCTCCGGCGCTTCAGCCTCGCTGCCCTCGCTCTGGGACGGCTCCGCTGCCGCCGGCTCTTCCTTACCGCCGCAGGCGGCAAGTGAGGTCATTGCCACAACCAATGCCATTACAACTGCTATTTTTCTTTTCATACTTCTTCCCTCCATTTTTATTTTATTTCCCCAAAAAGTATCTTTTGCGGTGTACCTTTTGGGTATACTGAACCGGGTTTCCTTGTCTGCCCGGCAAGCATACAATGATGTATTCCAAATATTTCCTATGTTTTTCTTTGTGTCTTTTGACCTATATAACTCAAATTCTTTTTCTTAATTACCGTCATTTTATTTATATTTTATCGTTATTTTATCTCTTTTTTATGCAATTTACAGTAAGACAAAACAGCAAAAAAGGGTAGTAAAACAGCACTCCTTCAAAGAAAGAAAGCGCATAAAAAAACGAATTTTGCAACAATTTCCCACAAAATTCCATTATTTATGCTTGACATTTGGCTTTGGATAGGCTAATATGAATGGTGCATTGAAGTATATTTTTGATGAATTTGATTCACATGTTTTTGTAGGTCATCATTCTATGCATGATGCCTGCGGAACATGTTTTTTTTATCTCGGAGAAGATATGCGGAATAGTACTTAAATTAGGAGGTAACTTTTAATGAACAAAGGTACAGTAAAATGGTTCAACGGCACAAAAGGATATGGTTTCATTACCAACTCCGAAACTGGCGAGGACGTATTCGTACATTTCTCCGGTATTGTTGCCGAAGGATTCAAAACACTGGAAGAGGGACAATCCGTAACCTTCGATATCACCGAGGGGAATCGCGGACCTCAGGCAACCAATGTAGTTGTTGTAGCGTAAGTGCCAAAAGAAAGAGCATCCCGGCAGTTGTTAAGGACCGCCGGGATGTTCTTTGTTTTTCTTATTCTATCTCTATCAACGCTCCGTTTTCTCCTCTGGCATAATGACGCAGGAAGTCCCAGGCTACAAATGCCTTCTGCTCGGTAAGCTCATGCTTTCCTCCCTCTATCATCACCAGTTGGCCAAGAGGCGCCGTATGACCTTCCTTGTAATAGTTACTGAACGTCCAGGCTGTATCCTCAATAACTGCTGTCTGTACCTCATCCGGTTCATATCCCCAGTACTCCGTCTTATCAAAGTCCTTGGCCTCGCCGGATTGCAGAAGGCCGTTAAATCTCATCAGAGATTCAATTCCCCACACCTCATCGTCTATGACACGCATGGCTCCCGAATCCATCTCCAGGGTCAAATCCTCACTTCCCTGTATGATCTGGAAAGGCATCTCATAGGGGGAGCTTAAATGCTTGATAGGCATCATCCAGCTCATGAAGCAGATCCCCGCAAAGGTTCCCGGGTAGTCATTGGTCAATGCCCCCACTACTCCGCCGCCATTGGAAAAACCTGATGCATAGATGCGGGTAGTATCTACAGGATAATGCTCTATGGCATAGTTCAAAATCTCCATCACGCGTTCAGTCTGGCTGTAGCTTTCTGTCGTTTTATATTTTGGAACCAGAAGAAGCAGCCCGGCCTCCTGAGCCTGCTGAATCCATCCTGCCTGCCGGAGTTTTTCCTCTGGATGGTCTTTGAAGGCGCAAGTAACAAGCACCAGGGGACGTTTTTCCTCCGGGTTGTCTAAAGCCGCATCCGGCAGATACATCCACCCCTCTTCCCCTCCTGCCGTGGTATAATTCTCTTCCTTCATCTTTACTTCTTTTTTTCCCGAACAGCCGGCAAGCAGCAATGTCATAATTACTATTATACTTACAAACCGCTTCATCCGTATTCTTACCCCTTTCTCAAAACAGATTGACTGCCGTCATTTTTATCCCGGGCTTAAGCCTCTTTTTCCGCCTCGTCATTGGGCGTCTCACCGGCAAGCTTCAGCAGATCCTCTACCTCTTCCACCGGCATATCCATGTACATGGCCAGTTCCTCCACGGAAACCTTGCGCTCCAGTTCATCAGTCAGCTTTTTAATCTCATCTCTCAGATGATTCAGACGCTGTGCAATGATGCTTCCGGCCTCCTTTTCCGCCCGGTCATCCTCCACAGCCTGAGCCATAGCTCCGCAAATCTCCTGTCTCAGATATTCAAGCGGAGAGCTTCCCGGCTCCCGCATTCCCAGGGTTTCCATGGCAAGCATCAAGCCGATATTTCCTTCCTGTACCAGATCTCCAAGCAAAAGCTCCCGTCCGCGGAAATCATGTGCCAGACGCAGTACCTCCGGCAGAAGCTGTTCTGTAAGCTTCGCCTTGGCAAATCCGTCCCCTGTATCCTCTGCCTGACGGCACAGCTTCAGAAGCTCTGCCTCCTCCAAATACTCCAGACGGTCAAGCTCCGCCTGATAACTTTTAAGGAAGCTTTTTTCTTCCTCCAGCAGCGGAAGCTCCGCTTTCTGCTTTTCTTCCTCCCGCTGTGCCGGTACGTAGCCTTCTACAACAACCTGCCGGGAGGCCAGGTAAGCGAAAATGAGTTCATACTGCTCCTCCGAAAGCTCCATTGACATAAAAAAGCTCCGCACCTGATCACCTGTCAGACGATTTCTGTTCTTTGCTGCCAATTCTCCAAGGTCCGTAAGCTTCTGCTGAAATTCTTCCCGATTCATAGGAGTCTCCTTTGATTTTTGCTGGGTTATTTCTTATATTTAAGAGTGTTTTTCTGCGGGATATGATATTTCATTATATCATATAATATCCTGTTTTCAATTATAGGCTGTTGAAAAAGATGAAGCAGGGATTTTTTTATTATCACAATGTATCAGCAGGGCTATATTCTCTATCCCGGCTGTCTGCGGAAACATATCCACCGGCTGAACCTTTCTTAACTCATAACCGCCCTCACACAAAATCTTCAAATCCCGTGCCAGGGTAGCCGAATCACAGCTTACATAAACAATCCGTTTCGGCTCCATAGAAATCATGGTATCAAGACACGCACGATCGCATCCCTTTCTTGGCGGGTCCACTACGATCACATCCGCCCGGATTCCGTTTTCCCGATACTGCTCCGGCAGAACCTCCTCTGCCTTCCCAAGATAAAACTCCACATTCTCCAAGCCGTTAAGTTTTGCATTCTCCCTGGCATCCTCCACAGCCTGGGGCACCACCTCCACCCCATAAACCCTGCCTGCCTTCTGTGCCAGAAACAGCGAAATCGTTCCAATGCCGCAATACAAATCCCACACAACTTCTGTGCCCGAAAGCCCCGCATAGCTAAGAGCCGTCTCATAAAGCCTCTTTGTCTGCACCGGATTGACCTGGTAAAAAGACAAAGGCGAAATCCGATAATACACATCCCCGATTCTGTCCGTAATATAAGTCCGCCCCCGTACCGGAATTAACTTATCGCCCAAAATCACATTGGTATTTTTCGTATTTACATTCAGTGTAAGGCTCGTCATCCCCGGAATCTGAAAAAGCAGGTCCGCCAATCCATCCACCCCCGGAAGCGCCTCGCCATTGATTACCAGACATACCATCAGCTCCCCCGTAGCAAACCCTTTGCGGATAAGCACATGCCGCACAAGCCCTTCACCGGAAGCCTCCTCATAAGGGGCGATCCCCTCTTTTTCCATAAAGTCAGCAATCGTTTCCAGAATCCTCCGGTTCTCCGGCACCCCCAGAAGGCAGTCCGCATTCGGCACAATGTGGTGGGTCCTGCCCGCATAAAATCCGGTTACAATCCTGCCCTCCCGATCCCGTCCAAAGGGAAACTGCGCCTTATTCCGATAGCGGAAGGGCTCTTCCATTCCCAAAACCGGAAGCACCTCCGGATCGGAAAATCCCCCAATCCGAATCAGTTGGTTCCGTACCTTTTCCCGCTTATATTCCAATTGCTTCTCATAGGAAAGCGCCTGGATCTGACAGCCGCCGCAGGCACGGTGCACAGGGCAGGGAGGCTCCGTCCGGTCCGGTGAAGGTGTTACAATCTCCATCAGCCGTCCATAGCCGTAAGTCTTTTTCGTCTTCAATACCTTTGCCCGTATCACATCCCCCGGCAAAGCATCTTTAATGAACAAAGGAAAGCCATCTGCCTTTCCAATGCCTTCCCCTTCGTTTCCCATTCCTTCTATTTTCAAAGTAAGCAAATCATTTTTCTTCATTCCGCACTCCAATCCCGTTACTGTCACACAGCGGCCGGCACTCTGTTCCTCACCGCTCTCACCTATCGGCTTACTGCTGTCCTCCTGACTGCGGAGCGGACTGAGAGCTTCTGCGGATATTAGACTCAAACAAGCGGTTATAACCAAGCCACTCCTGGCTTGCCCCCGCTGACTTAAAGAGCTCCTTCAAGGTCTCCATCTTAGCATCCGTATTATCCGCCATATTCAGAGCCATCGCCTCAATAAGCGCCGGTTTCTTGGGGGAGCCGTATTCCAGTTCCCCGTGGTGGGCCAGAATACAATGCTTCAGCTCATTCTCAAGGCGGCGCGGAAATCCGGGGATACGCCGGGCCCGTTCCCCCACCATCTCGCTCCCCATAGCAATATGTCCCAGAAGCTGTCCCTCGTCGGTGTAATCATTTTCCGGGAAATCCGACAGCTCGTAAACCTTGCCGATATCGTGGCACATAGCCGCCGTAAATAAAAGATCCCTGTTCAAAATGGGATACGCCTTCACATAATAACCACAGAGCTTGCACACGCTTAAGGTATGCTCCAGAAGGCCGCCCACAAAGCTGTGATGAACGCTTTTTGCCGCAGAATGAAACTTGAAGGCTTTTATAAATGCCTCATCCCTCACAAAAAATTCCTGCAGCAGAGCCCTCAAGTGCGGCTCCTGCACCTGATCCGCAAAGCTCATAAGCTCCCGGTACATCGCCTCAATGTTCTTATCGCTCACCGGCAGATAATCCGCCGCCTTGTATTCGCTTTCCCTCGCTCTCCTGGCCCGCTTGATGTTGAGCTGCAACGTACCCTGAAAGCTCGTAACCTCCGCCATAATATCCACATAATCCAGAACCTCAAAATCCTCTATTCCCTGAGAATTGGGGTCCCAGATCTTCGAGTCAATGGTGCCTGTCTTATCCTGCATAATCACATTTTCGTAGGTTTTGCCGTTTTTCGTTACCGCCGACTGTTTGTACTTGCAAAGATAAACGCCGGAGATCCGGTCACCCTCCCGAAAGTTTTCAATATATTTCATAACGCCCTCCTCATATACTCCCTTTACAATTGCCCGTCACGAGCGTAAGCAGCCCTCTGTCACAGCCGATCAAGCGTCACGCTGCAGGGAATCTCCTTGTACCCCTCTTTCCCCAGACGCATCACAAGAACCTGGATAACCTGCTCTCTGGAAAACTTTAAGAGCATCTCCTGAATCTCAGAAATTCCCGTGATAGTCTGCCCATTGATTTCCACAATCACGTCTCCCTGCTGTATACCGGCATCCATAGCGGGAGAATTCATCTCCACGCCGGTTACATACACACCGGCGGGAAGCGACCGAATCTCCGCTGTCTCCTGGGTTACATCCGCACCCATAATCCCGATATACACCAGATCCTGGCTGTTGGAAAGATGTTCTATTACATCCTTCACATCGGAAATACCATAGGCCGTCAGCGTATCCCGGCTTCCCGGCCCCTGATATCCCTGCTGAATAATTCCCACAATCTGTCCTTCCGGGTTCACCAGAACGCCGCTGCTCTCGGAAGCCTTCGGCATATCTGTGAGAAGCAGCTCATATTCTCCGTCAATGACACTCACCGCATGACCGGAGGATACCAGATTGCCGTAGAGCACGGAGCCTGGTACACCTGCCGGGCTTCCCACCGCAATCACCAGTTCTCCTGCGCGCATATTCCGGGAACCGCCCAGTTCCGCCATCCGGATCTGATCAAGAGTTCCTTCCGGCAGATCCGCCAGATTTACACTGAGCACCGCCAGATCCGTTACCGTGTCGTAATTTTTTAAAACAGCATCAATGCTCGTATGGCTGGCCAGAGTTACCTGGAGCTGATCCGCCGACTGCACGCGGGAATAAATGGTGAGCACCAGAAGCTCCACACCGTTATTTCCCACCAAAATTCCGCTGGTCTGCTCCCTGCTCTCATAGGTCTCATTAAACCAGTCCGTATCGTTGCTGGCCGCCGTGACCGTAACCAGGCTTTTGGCGCACTCATCCGCCACGTTTTTCAGCTTTGTGTAAAGCTTCTTATAATCCTCAAGCTCAAGCTCCACGGACTCCGTTATAATAAGGGGCTCCTGAGGCGGCGCAGGCTCCTGGGGAGCGGTCACCGGCTCATCCTCTTCCTCCCGGGGAAGACTGATCTCCTGGCGCTCTTCCTTCCGAAACCGTTCCTCCATCCAGGGATAGGAAACCACAAAGACAAAGCAGGCCGTGATTCCGCACGCCGCTGCCAGTACAAGCTGAAAGACGACCTTCCGAAACGTCCTATTCTGGTAAAAATGCTGACGCTTAATCTTCTCCTTCACAAAGGAAAATTCCTCTTCATCCCGCTTCTTTTCTTCTGCCATAAGATTTCTCCGCTACTGTAAATCTGCTGACCATGTACACTAATCCTTATTTTAATACATTTTCTCTTTTCTGTCCAGATTTTATGATTGCGAAAAAGCCCTTTCTTTTCCGGCAAAAGTAGGGTAAAATAAGATACATGAACGAGAAAGTATTAAAAACCTTAGAATATGACAAAATTATAGAACAGCTATCCCTTCTGGCGGGAAGCGACGGGGGGCGTAAGCGCTGTCTTTCCCTTGTACCCGGCTGCCGTCTTGACGAGATTAACCAGGCGCAAAAAGAAACGGACGACGCACTGAAGCGTTTATACCGTAAGGGGAGCGTCTCCTTCTCCGGCGTCAGGGATGTGAAAGCTTCCTTCAAAAGACTGGAGATTGGCGGCTCCCTGAACGCCGCGGAACTTTTGCAGATATGCAGTCTTCTGGAAGCGGCCGGACGTGTGAAGCGGTATGCCCGAAGCGCAGAGACAGAAGGCGAAAACGAGGACAGCCTTGATCCGCTTTTTTGGGCCATCGAGCCCTGTACCCCCTTATCTGCCGAGATACGAAGATGTATCTTGTCGGAGGAAGAGATCAGTGATGACGCCAGTCCGGAGCTTCGCCAGATACGCAGAAATATCCGTACTGCCAATGACCGTATTCACAGTACCCTGGCCGGACTGATCAACGGCTCCTCCCGCAGCTACCTGCAGGATACTGTGATCACACAGAGAAACGGCCGTTACTGTGTTCCCGTCCGGGCGGAATACCGAAGCCAGGTCCCCGGTATGATACACGATCAGTCCTCCACCGGTTCCACTCTGTTTGTGGAGCCTATGGCGGTTGTAAGGCTGAATAATGATCTGAAAGAGCTTCATTTAAAGGAACAGGAAGAGATTGAACATGTTCTGGAACGCTTAAGCGAGGAAACCGTTTCTTTTACGGAAGCCATTCTGCAAAATTATGAGCTTTTGACCGAATTGGATTTTATCTTTGCGAAGGCAGCTCTTGCAAAGAATATGAAGGCCGTCTGTCCCGTGTTCAATACCAGAGGGGAAATTCATATCAAGGAAGGACGCCACCCGCTTTTGGATTCGGAAAAAGTGGTTCCCGTAACCATTCGGCTGGGAAGAGATTTTGATCTCCTCATTGTAACCGGTCCCAACACGGGCGGAAAAACCGTGTCCTTAAAAACAGTGGGGCTTCTGACGCTGATGGGGCAGGCCGGACTTCAGATTCCTGCCGCTCCTCATTCGGAGCTTGCCCTATTTGAGGATGTGTATGCGGATATCGGTGATGAGCAGAGCATCGAGCAGTCCTTAAGCACCTTTTCCTCTCATATGACCAATATCATCCGTATTTTAAATGAGGCTTCGCTGAACTCACTGGTGCTCTTTGATGAGCTCTGTGCCGGAACCGATCCCACGGAAGGGGCGGCCCTTGCCATCTCCATTCTCTCCCATTTGCACAAGATGGGGATTCGGACGATGGCTACCACCCACTACAGTGAGCTGAAGGTCTATGCCCTCTCCACACCCAGGGTGGAAAATGCTTCCTGCGAATTTAATGTAGATACCTTAAGCCCCACCTACCGGCTTCTGATTGGAATCCCGGGCAAGAGCAACGCCTTTGCCATTTCCTCCAAGCTTGGGCTTCCCTCCTTCCTGATTGAAGAGGCGAAAACCCATCTGAGCGAGCAAAGCGAAAGCTTCGAGGATCTAATAGCGGATCTGGAGGCCAGCCGCAGAACCAGTATTCAGGAACAGGAGGAGATTCGTCTTCACAAGGAAGAGATCGAACGCCTCCGGGCCGCTCTGGAAAAAAAGCAGGAAAAACTGGAGGATCAGAGGGAACGCATTTTACGGGAAGCCAACGAGCAGGCCCGGAAAGTGCTTAAGGAAGCCAAGGACTATGCGGATCAGACCATGAAGGACTTCCACAAATTCGGAAAATCCAATATCTCCGTAAGCGAGATGGAAGCCGAGCGCGCCCGTCTCAGGGAGCGGCTTCAAAAAACGGAGGAAAAGCTTTCTCTCAAAAAAGAACAGGCGCCCAAAAAGCAGTTAAAGCCTTCGGATCTGCATCTGGGAGATTCGGTCCGCGTATTAAGCCTCAATCTGGAAGGCTCCGTATCCTCCCTGCCGGATGCAAAGGGAAATCTGTTCGTGCAGATGGGGATTCTGCGTTCCCAGGTCAAGCTTTCCGATCTGGAACTGATTGACGAACCGGTGATTACCGGAAAGAACTTCAGCAAAAGCGGCGCCGGAAAGATTAAGATGAGCAAGTCCGCCAGTGTCAGCACGGAGATCAATCTCATCGGAATGACGGTGGACGAGGCTCTGGCTCACTTGGACAAATACCTGGATGACGCTTCCCTGGCCCATCTTCCTTCCGTGCGCATTGTCCACGGCAAGGGAACGGGGGCTCTCCGAAAGGCGGTTCACACCCACTTAAAGCGCTGTAAATATGTAAAATCTTTCCGATTGGGTGAATTCGGAGAAGGAGACGCCGGTGTTACCATTGCGGAATTTAAGTAAGGAGACTGATTGATTATGGTAGCAAAACAGAAAATTCTTATCGTAGACGACGATACAAATATTGCGGAGCTTATCTCCCTCTACCTTACAAAGGAATGCTTCGAAACCATGATGGTCCATGACGGGGAGGAGGCCTTGTCCGTATTCGACAGCTTTGGGCCGAATCTGATTCTTCTGGATCTGATGCTTCCCGGCATTGACGGCTATCAGGTCTGCCGGGAGATTCGGGCCAAATCAGCCACTCCTATTATTATGCTCTCCGCCAAAGGGGAGGTCTTTGACAAGGTTTTGGGCCTGGAGCTTGGGGCTGACGACTATATTATTAAGCCTTTTGATTCCAAAGAACTGGTCGCCCGGGTAAAGGCCGTGCTCCGGCGCTATCAGCCGGCCAAGCCGGAGGCTCCCAAATCCTCTGCCAAGGTAGTGGAATACCCTGAGCTGGTGATCAATCAGACCAACTATTCGGTTCTCTACAAGGGCCGGACAGTGGATATGCCGCCCAAGGAACTGGAATTGCTGTATTTTCTGGCCGCCTCTCCGAATCATGTCTTCACCAGGGAACAGCTGCTGGATCAGATCTGGGGATATGAATACATTGGCGACACCCGCACTGTTGACGTACACATCAAGCGCCTCCGTGAGAAAATCAAAGATCATGCCAATTGGAAAATCAGCACGATCTGGGGTATCGGTTATAAATTCGAGGTACGCAATACATGAAAAAAACTCTCTACCTGAAGTTCATACTGGCCTATTTTATCTTCGGAATATTCAGCTTCATCATTGTCACTACCTTTGTTCCCAGTATGACCACGGAGCATCTGGTGCGAGATAAGGCGGAACACCTCTATATAGAGGCAGTCCGCATCTCAGACACCTATGCCACCGGGCTCTACACACAGGAAATAGACCTGGAAACCGTAAAAGACCAGCTGGATTCTCTGGCGGTCTACCTGGATTCTACCATCCGTATCATCAATCCTTCCGGCAATATGGTATTGGATACGGATCTTCCTTTGAATGTAGAAGAAGTCGTTAACATTGAGAATTTTGATCCCACTGCAACAAGCGGTTCCTACTATATGGTAAATGATTTTTTCGGGAACTTTGAGTCAGATGTAATCAGCGTCTTCTCCCCGATTACCTCTCTCTATATGGTAAAGGGTTATGTAGTCATTCACTGTGATATGGCGAAAATCCAGGCATCCTGCAATGCTATGTTGAACATTTCCTATATTACGCTGGTGATTCTTCTATTGCTGTCGCTGATTATTCTGATCTTTTTTACCGAAATGGTGTATATTCCTCTTCGGAAAATTACTTACGCCACAGAGCAGTACGCTGCCGGAAATATGCATTATGAATTTCAGGTAGAAAGCGACGACGAAATCGGTTATCTGGCCACCTGTCTGAACTATATGGCCAGTCAGATTGCCGGGGCTGAAGATGACCAGAAAAAATTTGTGGCAAATGTATCCCATGACTTCCGTTCGCCTCTGACTTCCATCAGGGGGTATTTAGACGCCATGATCGACGGTACCATTCCTCCCGAAATGCATGAAAAATATCTGAATATCGTGTTAAATGAAACCGAGCGTCTGACAAAGCTGACCAACAGTCTGCTTTCACTGAATAATTTAAACACCAAAGGGATGCTTCTGGACCGCACGGCTTTCGACATTAACCATATCATCCGCACAACAGCCGTTTCCTTTGAAGGAACCTGCCGTAAAAAGACCATTGTTATAGAAATGATTCTCACAGGAGACGAGCTCTATGTATATGCCGATATGGAAAAAATCCAGCAGGTGCTCTATAACCTGCTGGATAACGCCATCAAATTCAGCCATCCGGACTCTGTGATCAAAGTGGAAACTTCAGTGAAAAATAATAAATTGTTCCTGTCCGTCAAAGATACCGGAATCGGCATTCCGAAAGACGATCTGAAGTTAATCTGGGATCGCTTTTACAAATCGGATCTATCCCGGGGACGGGATAAAAAGGGAACCGGGCTGGGTCTCTCCATCGTAAAGGAAATCATTAACTGCCATGGTGAAAACATCAATGTCATCAGCACAGAAGGTGTGGGAAGCGAATTCATTTTTTCTCTTCCTTTGGCCGAGGATGAGGAAGACTAAGCCTGACCGACGCCCGCTCCATAGCCTTACACACAGGACGGTACAGCATCAGCATCAGTACAAAATTTCCTACGCCATGGGCAATATCCCAGGGAATCCCTGCTACCCACCAGACAAATCCGGCCTGCAGCCCACCCAGCCAACCGCTGTCTGTCATTCCGATCACCACATAGGGAATGGCACACAGAAAGCCGAAGGACAACCCGAAGGCTGATGAAAATATGCTCCAGAACCACACTGATTTCTGCTTTCTGAACAGCCAGGCCAACCCGGCCAGCAGGGGCCATGCATATAGATACATGACCCACCAAAGCCCGAACCCATAAAAAGCTCCTTCTATAAAAATAAACACCGGTACCGCAAATAGAATTCTCCATCTGAAAAAAAGCGTAAACAAAATAATCCAAAAACTTGTAAGCTCTATATTGGGCATAAATCCCAAGGCCACCTTGCTTACTTCGATGAGAGCCACCATCGCACCGATCAGAGCGATGTCTCCGGCAGACCTTTTATTCCGTTCTCCTCTTGTTTGCTTATCCATACCATCCGGCACTTCCTTCTGATTACTCTGTCGTATAAACGATTGAAAAGGTATCTCCGTCCGCCACCGGCTGGGTGTCAATTCCATTATTACAATACTCTCCGTTTACATAGAAGGACCAATAAGCCCCGTTTGCATTATAATCGGCAGTCAAACCGTTCACGGTATCCACCATCATGCCATACTCGCTCTCTGTACCGGAAAAGGTTAACCCTTCCGCCTCTTCCATGGCCTGACGCAGGTATTCCGCATCTGTTTTCAGTTGATAATCGTTCGTTTCCTTTTCCTGATTCACTACCTCAATGGTAATTGACTTTTCGCCCTCCACAGGCTTCTCCCGGAATACATTATAGATCACTGCCAGAAAAATGATCACCGCAGCTAATGCTGCTACTCCAAGAATTACTTTCTTACTGCTGCTGTTTTGCTTTTTGGTTTCCATAGCTTCTCCATTCCGTGATGTATGTCACCACAATTTTCTTTCAGTGAATGACACCGGATATCCTCCAAAATTTGCTGAAACTATGACAGCAGGTCAAAAAGCACGCATATAAAAACTCCCGCGCTATCGCAGGAGTTACCGTACTTTAATAATGAAAAGAGAACACTCTTCTTTCCACCTGTCCGTACCAGCCAATTCCTCGTGGCTACCCAGTACACACTGCAGGCAGGTCTTCTGACTTGAGTATCATCACTCCGCTTCGTCTTCCCAGGCTTGAGCCCAGTGACATATAACGCTTTCTTTGGATTTCATTTACCATTGTCCAGTTTGCGTCGGAAACGTAGCTCCTCTCTCACAGCGACGAGATCGTGCAGGTCTTTCACCTGCTTCCCTTTTCACCGAACCAAATAGTATAAAGACACTATTCTCCGGCACCTGCAGTGTTTCTATTCACTTGCGTCACTATTCTAGCACAATGTTACTGCCTTGTCAATCATCTGTACACATTCCTGAACTTTGGGCATATCCGCCTCAACCAGATTCGCCAGCGGTTTCCTGACTCCGCCCAGGGACAGACCTTCCCGCAGATCCATTACTTTCTTTATTACCGCATACATATTTCCATGGCATCCGCACAATGCATAGATGATTCGGCAGGCCTCATTTTGTATCTGCTGAGCCTTGGGAATATCTCCCCTCTTCACCGCATCATAAATCGCCAGATACAATTCCGGCATCACTCCATATGTACCGCCGATTCCGCCGTCGGCTCCGATCGCCAGACCGCTGACCAACTGCTCGTCAGGACCATTCATTACCACATGTCCCTCTCCTCCTGCATCCTTGAACATCTGGATGTCCTGGGTAGCCTCCGAGGAATTTTTAACGCCGATCACTCTGGGATTTTTCAGCATTTCACGATACAATGGCAATGTCAATCTGGTACCGGACAGCTGAGGAATATTGTAGATGATAAAATCCGTATTCGGCGCTGCCGCAGAAATATCGTTCCAGTACTGCGCCACAGCATGATCGGGTAAATGGAAATAAATCGGCGGAATGGCGGCAATGGCATCCACGCCCAGAGACTCGGCATGTGCCGCCAGTTTTTCACTGTCTTCCGTATTGTTACAGGCCACATGAGCGATTACAGTAAGCTCCCCTCCCACTTCATCCATTACGATTTCCAAGATCTTCTTCCGCTCTTTCTTGCTCAGATAAATGCACTCCCCCGAAGAGCCGCACACATATAATCCCTTGACACCCTTGTCCGCCATATGCCTTGCCAGCTCTCTGGTACGCTGTTTGCTGACCTTACCGTCCTCCTCATAGCAGGCATAAAATGCCGGAATAATTCCCTGATACTTTTCTACTTTGCTCATACTCTCCTCCTGTTTCTGTATTTATTCTGTTTCAGTTCCCAATCAATTCTTCCAGGGAATAAACCTTAAGTTCAATGGCATATTCCTCATATTCATACCAGAGCGCAATATCTCCGTTCGGCAGCTCTGTCAGACAGCTATAGTAAAATGGCCCCTGATTCACGGAATAATGATATTTCCAATCCACTTTCCCATTTTCTCCCACCAGGCCCACTGCAATTATTCCGTTCACTCTGTGATAGGGTTCTTTATCGCCTCCGGGATAACTTGCCACCAACACAGGCATGCCGTCAATTCTGCGGGAATAATTTATCACGGAAATCATGCAATTTCCACAATAGCCAAGTCCGGACTCTCTGCTGTATGCACTCCAAGTCTCCCCGCCATCCTTACTGTCCGCATAAATGATCTCCTGAACCATACTTCTGGAGTACATTCGCAGTGTCTTGTCGGGAAGTTCCACAATCTGGGATTCAGAAGATTTGACTAAACTACCATCCTCTCTGTATCCTGTCTCTTTTGCCCGTTGGCCCCGTCTCCAGGTCTCTCCCTGATCCTCCGTAAAAATAACGCCGGAAAATTCTGTCCCCAGATTGTTGTCATAAATGGGAATAAGCACCCTCTCTTTTCCCTCATACTGACAGCAATATCCTCTGCCCGGACATACTGCCGTAAATCCGCGGCTCCCGATCTGACTGCTCACGTCCTGCATCTTCCCCCATGTCCTGCCACCATCCCTGCTGATACGGCACACGATATGAAACGCAGGATATACCTTGATCGGAGCGGCTGCAAAAAAGACGTTTGCATGCACCATGTGGGATGTCTTTCTTCCCTCTCCGTCCAGCTGAGTGATCATCACCTTTTCAAGACTGCCGTTTTGCCGTTTGTATAAATACCATTCATCATCCAGCACATATCCTTTATAGGGTTGTCCATCCCGTATTCGCAGCACAGGAAGATATCCGTCCTCTCCTGGCTCTCCCGCATAATAGGGGTAGGTCTCCTCATTTAATTCCACAGTCTCCCCACAGGTATAAGTCTCTAAATCCTTCAGCGCAAGCCTGCCGTTCGCATGTCTTCCGGATTGCTGACCACACACAATTCCCTCTCCCCAGACTCCGACAAAGGCCGGACACAGATCTGCCAACAAATACAGATTCCCCCGGTCATCCTGCGCAACAACCGGGTCAATGAATCCTGCGCTGAAAATACATCTGTCCGATCCGTCTTCCACATCCTCGAAATGATTGACAAACTGCCGCTCCCAGCTTTCGGCTCCGTCAATAGACAGCGCTGCCACCGTCTCCAGATTCCCCGCAGCATCCAGGCCGTGATTCCAACGCGCATCACAGACAGCTAGCAATGCCCCTTCCTTTGTGGTCAGCATCGCCGGAATCCGAAAACATTTGCTTCCCATACATTCTTTCGGAAAAGGTTCCGTTATATTCCGCCTCATAATCCGCCTCACTTTCCTTAAGCGCCGGTCTATACGATTACAAAATTTCCCCTGCACCGATCCTGTTCAGGAAAGATACAAGGGAATACTGTTCCTGCAAAATACATTTATATTACTTTTACCAGATTCAAGTCCTCATCCGCCAGGAGCACATCTGCCCGCTTACCCGGCGTCAGAGAACCCACTTCATCATAAATGCCAATGCTCTTTGCAGGATTCATAGTGGCTGCGGCAATTGCCTCCTCTTTCGCAATGCCGAAGGACACCGCCGTACGCATACAGTCATAGAGATTGGTGGCCGAACCGGCAATCGTACCGTCTGCCAGCGTAGCCAGCTTTCCGTTGACTGTCACCTGCTGCCCGCCCAAATCATAGGTACCGTTCTCCATCCCAGTCGCCCGCATGGAATCACTGATCAGAACGATTCTCTCCGGGAACAGCTTAAATGCTGCCCGAACCATGCTCTGGTGCACATGGATTCCGTCGCTGATGATCTCTGCCATGCAGTTCTCATCTTCCGCCGCTGCGCCAATCATTCCGGGCGCACGATGTCCCAAAGGCATCATTGCATTGAATAAATGGGTTACATGATTTGCCCCCGCCTCCAGAACCGCCTTTGCAGTATCATAATCCGCCCCGCTGTGTCCGATGGAGACAGATACTTCGTCATGAAGCTCTTTCGTAAATTCTATTGCACCTTCCGCATTGGGGGCTAAAGTCACCAGACGGATCAGATTCCCACAGGCCGCATTGCACTCCCTGAAAAAAGCTACGTCCGGCGCCATGATACATTCCGCCCTGTGCGCACCTTTTTTGTCCACATCCAGGAAGGGGCCTTCCATATTGATTCCGGCCACATAGGACCTAGGAGCTTCATCCGTCTTCTGCTCTTTGGAAAAGCCTCCCATAGCATGGAAAATCCTCCGCAGCTCTTCTTTGTCGATGGTCATGGAAGTAGGGCAATACGAAGTAATGCCATGAGCATACTCATAAGCAAGAATTTTCTTCAGCCCCTCCATATCGCCGTCAGAAAAATCATGTCCCACCGCACCGTGACTGTGGACATCAATCAGACCAGGCAAAACCAACAGCCCTTCCGCATCCACTTCCGTTTTGTCCGTTACCTGATCAGGACTCTCTACAATTTTGCCGTCCTCTATATATAGATCCTTTTTTGCAAAGGTTTTATCCTCCTGATAGACCAGGCCGTTCTTAATTATCATAGATCATATCCTCCCAACCGGTATTCTTCCGGATCAGAGACAATGCGGCTTCATCCGCAATTACCACTACATCGCTGTGAAGCTGAAGCACGGAAGCGGGTACCTGAGGGGTTACCGGTCCGAAACAGGACTCATAGAGAGCCTTCGCCTTCCCCTCCCCTGAAGCCAGCAGCAAAACCTTTTTCGCAGACATAATATTCCCGACTCCCATTGTCAGAGCATGGGTGGGCACTTCGTCTATGGAAGTAAAAAATCTTGCATTGCTCTGTCTGGTCTCCTCTGTCAGGGTTACCACATGCGTCCCTTTTTCAAACACATCGCAGGGTTCATTAAAGCCGATATGTCCATTATTGCCTATACCCAGAAGCTGTAAGTCAATGCCGCCTTCTTCCTCAATCACATGGTTATACCGCTTACATTCTGCTTCCGGATCCTCTGCCAGACCATTGGGCACATTGGTATTTGCCTTGTCAATGTTCACATGATCGAACAGATTGTGATTCATAAAGTAACGGTAGCTTTGATCATGATCGCCGGACAATCCCTTATACTCATCCAGATTTACGCTGTGAATCCTGGAGAAATCAAGATCCCCTGCTTCATGCTTCTCGATCAGCTGTCTGTAAGCTCCCACCGGAGTAGAACCTGTGGCAAGCCCCAACACCGCATCCGGCTTCAACAGAATCTGGGCGGAAATAATGTTTGCCGCCTTACGGCTCATGTCATTGTAATCCTTTGCTGCATAAATTTTCATTCTTACACCCACGCCTTTCTTTTGCTGCATTTTTATTTACATTTTATCATTGTCCCAAACAAGTGTCAATCTCCACCACTCTTCTTCCTAAAAGGAATGAAACGTGTACTTATTCATACAACAGCGAATTTCTGTACAAAATAGACGGTTTGATATATATCTTTTCAAAGGGCGCCTCTTCATGCTCCATCCGATACATGATCTGTATCGCCAGACGCTTTCCAATAAACTCTGTCCTCACATCTGCAGTGGTAATCATTCTTACCACATCATACTCATTACGTCCGTCATAACCAGTCACAATAATTCCTTCCGGAATCCGTTCCTTATGCTCTGAAAAATACAACTGCAGTAAATGCGCAATATAATCACTGGCACAAATAAAGGCCTCCGGAAGTGTCTCCATGGAATCAAGAAATCTGGTTATTTCCTTACTATATGAAAAAATCCCGATCTTATGCGTCAGACAAAATGTTTCCTCCACCGAAAGTCCATATTCCCTCATGCACTGACAAAAGCCCTCATACCGGTCTTCATTGGTCTGTGCATAATGTATATCTCCTATAAATCCGATTTTATTTACTCCCTTTTCGATTATTGATCTGGTAATCTCATAGGTAGTAATACGTCCTTCCAACAAAATCAGATCACCGCTTAATTCATAGGGATCAATCTGCGGCACCGTGTCCAGAAAGACCTTGGGAAGATTCAGCTGATTGATTTCCTTTACCAGCCGTTCGTCATACAGGTTCAATACCACTGCGCCATGAACAGAGCCGCTGGATAATACCGCCGGCATTTTAAACTTGCTGGAAAAGCCGGAGGGCATATAGGTATATACCAGGTTAATATTATGAAAAGAAAGTTCCTGTGCCATTCTATGAATGATATTTGTCCAAAAGGTAGACGAATTGGGTCTGGATACAATCAAAGAAACATTTTTTTCAGGAGCCGTCTTTTCCAATTCTGACAGTCCCTTGTTATATCCCATTTCCCTGGCCTTATCAAGTACCCGTTCCCGAAGTGCCGACGATACATTTGAGTAATTATTGAAAACCTTCCAAACCGTTACTCTGGAAATTCCCAACTCATCTGCAATATTCTGCATTGTTACCTTATTCATGATTTCCTCTCTTTTGTTGACCCGCAATAACTCGCATCAGCAGCTGTTTCGCAGACTCCATCACAAATTTTTAAATTAAAAACATTTTAACATATTTAACATTCAATTGCAATATTTTCCCGTCCTATGACCTGAATTTAGTCTATACTTACTCTCTTTTCATGTATACAAATCATTCAATATCACCATAATCTTCTCTCATATTCCTTATTTTTCCATACAAAAAACCGGACTGAATCAGTCCGGTTTTTGTATGGATATGTATTAATCTAAGTTGATCTGATTGGGAGAAGCCCATGTATTATCGTAATTTGCAGACTTCACATTTACGGAAGCATATTCTTCCCGAAGGCTGAATTTGGATACCAGACTTTTAAGTGTAGCAGCCTGTTCTGAAAGCTCCTGGCTGGCGGCAGCACTTTGTTCAGCAGTAGCGGAATTGGTCTGCACCACACTGGAAATCTGATCCACACCCAGGGTAACCTGTTCAATTGCACCGGACTGTTCTTCAGCTGCATTCGCAATGGCATCTACCTTCGCTGAAGCAGCGCTGACCTGATCTACCACCCTCATCAAAGATTCTGCTGTAGAATTCGCAATCTTCGTTCCTCTGGCTACCGCTTCAATGGAGCTTTCAATCAGCTCCGCTGTATTCTTAGATGCCACAGAACTCTTGCTTGCCAGGCTGCGCACTTCCTCGGCAACCACTGCAAAGCCCTTTCCTGCCTCTCCGGCCCTTGCTGCCTCAACAGCGGCATTCAAAGCCAGGATATTGGTCTGGAAAGCGATATCTTCGATTGTCTTGATGATCTTGCCGATTTCGTTGGAAGTACGCGTAATTTCTTCCATAGCAGCCATCATATCACGCATCTGGGTATTACATTCACCAACCTCATCTCCTGCCGTATTGGCCTGATGTCTGGCCTGCATGGCATTGTCTGCGGTCTCCTTCACCTGGTGAGAAATATTGGTAATAGTGGCAGCCAGCTCTTCCACGGAAGCAGCCTGCTCCGTTGCGCCCTGTGCAAGGGCTTGTGCTCCGTTAGATACCTGTCCGGCACCGGAGGATACCTGATCGGCACTCTGATTGATCTGTCCCAAAGTACTGCTCAAGTCACGATTCAGCTTACGGATAGACAAAAGCAATCCCTGAAATTCGCCTACATAACGGTCTTCAGCCTTGGTACGCACATCAAAATTCCCATTTGCCATCTCGCTCAGAAGCCTGGATGCATCCACAATCACTGCCTCCAAAATAACGGTCATATTTTTAAAGGCATTGGCCAGCTGACCCATTTCATCCTTCGACTGATAGGTCACTGAAATATCAAAATTACCGCCTACGATCTTGTCCGCGGATTTCTCCAGTTCACGCAGAGGACTGGTAATTGCTTTGGTCAGGTAGGTGGACAGGATCAATGTGATAATCAAAGCGACTCCTGCTATACCCAACTGTAGTACAACCAGCATTTTCTGCATGGATACGGTCTCATTATAATCGTTCTCCGCACTCTGTGACACCGCGTTGCTGATACTGATCAGATTATTCACCGCCTCCTGTACCAGCTCCTGATATTCATTCAACAGCATCTCCTGTGCTTTCGCCATATCAGAGTGTGACATCTCAATAACTTCTTGCTGCAGCTCTACCGCTTGCGTAATATTATTGGAAAACGAATTCAATATTGCATCGTCTCCGGTATAATTCGAGAACAGCCAGTTTCCGTTCTCCTGCAGCAAATCCAGCTCCTTATCAATGTCATCCAGATAAGTCTGCTTCTTGTCCGCATCCGCCTCAATGGTAACAAACGCAAGATCCTTTACGATGATCTGCAGACCTCGGCGCATGTTCATTACCTTGTTGGTGATCTGATAACCTACATGATAAAATTCCGAATATTTTTCGGAATTCTGGTTCAGCCCCGTAATTGCAATGCACACTGTCCCAATGAATAACAGAATGATCAACATGAATGTCAGCAACAGCTTCTTCCCAATTCTGAGATTCTTCATTTTCTTCCTCCTTTGCGTCTCCCTAAACAGTTGAGGTCAACCTTTAAAATATGATAATTAGATTATAATAGATATTTTGCATTCTGTCTACTGAATTTCTCAATCATTATGTGCAAAATCTTCCAATAATAAGCCATTGACCTTTTCCCGTAATCTCAAAAGGAATTCCTCTCCCTTCGGATACTGCCGGAAGGACAAATCCATCCCTGCCTCCTGACGAATCAGCTCCATTACTTTTTCCCTGCCGATACGCCCTTCCAGGGCATACAGCGCCCGATAATCATTGATGGCCTCATCCTGCACCATAATCCGGATAGATTCCTCAGGAAAACCATCCCTGCCCGGATATACCAGAAAAGGATCCCCCGCCGGAAACCCGCCGTCAGCATCCACGGACTCATACGGATCAATCTTTTTCCGTGACAGGATGCTGTTGTAAAAATTAAATCCCCAGTGCAGGAAACCGTCTATTTTGAGCCAATATAACAATACACCGTATATTCTGTTACGCCAGGAAGGCATACTGATAAACCGGTTGGGCACTTCCATGGTCTGGCCGCAGCAATAGTAGCTCCACAAAACAGGAGGGCGCTTCTCCAGAAAAGGTTCTATGTAATTCGTTGCACACACCGGAATATCCACCAACCCCTTTTCATAATACTCATACTCGCTCACCGCCTCGATGATAGTGCAGCCTTCCAGAAGGCTCCGCACCGCTCCCTGCGCTGTCCTGTACTGCGATGAGGTCAGATTGGGTTCGTCCGAAATATGGAAATACGTACGCTTCAACAGCCCTCTCTCATCCAGGAAACCCTTGAGAGCAGGAATCAGTTCCCCAAGAAATCTAAGGTATTCCGGATCATCCGATGATGTCTCCCATCCAAAAATCTTCCTGCACACCCCGTTTTCCCATGTCACCACCTTGGGAGCCGCCGTGGCGCCCCATTGTGTAAACAGATGACAGATCTCAAACTGCCGGATTCCCTCCGACTGACAGATTTCCAGAAACCGTTCCAGATTCGCAAAATCAAATTGGTAGTCTCCTTCCCTTCGTTCTATCCGTACCAGCTGAATCGTAGTCCTTTCCCGTCCTGCCTCCGTATCCAGAGGCGGGGTCAAAACGGGGACATAGATCATATTCCCTCCTCTTTTTACATAAACAGAAATAAAATTACGGAATATTCTCCAAAATTCTTCCGAAAACGCCTTTACGCCATAATAATCCACAATCCCGTCACAATGAAACCATTCTGTATGAAGAATCGGCAAAGGGGGAAGCTCCCGATCAATCACTTTAATCTTTGCCGTACACTCGACCTGTGTGCCATCTTCTTCCCGAAATTGAAATGTTATTCTATATAATCCTGCTCTCTCCTGTTTTCCCGGGCAAATATCCACCCAAAGACTTTGCCACTGATCTGTCAGAGGAACCTTCTCTCCCTTTAAATCCCGCAGCAGATCCGGAGCCATTCTGGCGTCAGTGAAGAGATAATCTTCGTCTACAGCCTCCGGATTACAGCTGCAGCGGCACATAACGGGCAATACTTGACGGATACGGACCTCCGGAACATATTCCGCTCCCTTTTTATCTTCCTCCCGTTCTATCACAGTCTCTGTTATTTCACTGATTCTTACCTGCGCCTCTTTCCCGGCGCTCTCATTCCGAAATGCGATCTGAAATGATATGTTTTCCCCCCGAAACGCGCTCAAAAGCATTTCTTCTTTGAAAGATGAGGGGTCTTTCCCCAATCCTACCTTTTCCAATGAACTGACCAGTCTGACCTCCAACATAGTAACCTCCTGTTTTTTCCAGTTCCACACCCGGGTATATAAAAAACAAAGTTCGGGGCTGCCCCATGAAACAAAATAATCTTAAATGCCTCCTGTGACAGCCCCTTACTCTTCCTATCTTTTACGTAATCCTATATACTATATATCCAATCAGCGAATAGGCATGGGATACTTCTTCATCCAATCCATCAGATTATCGACAGTGGTGAAAGCAAGTCCTGTTACGGTATCCGCGCATCCATAATATACGGCGATCCTGCCTGTGTCCGCATCTGTCAAAGCGGCGCAGGGAAATACTACATTAGGTACATCTCCGTTCTGCTCATAGAGCTCTTCGGGAGCCAGGAGATAATATCTGGATCTCATCTTTACCTTCCAGGGTTCTTCCAGATCAAGCAGCGCACATCCCATGCGATACACATAGCCGCTGCAGGTCCGCAATACGCCATGATAAATCAAAAGCCATCCCTCGTCTGTCTCAATCGGACAAGGCCCGGGGCCGATCTTCATAGACTGCCATGCAGACAAATCTCCGGGAACAGTACCCATGACAAATCTGTGGTGTCCCCAGAACTCCATATCCGGACTCTGGCTTAAGAAAATATCTCCGAAAGGCGTATGTCCCGTATCGCTGGGTCTGGACAGCATCATATAGCGCCCGTTGATCTTCCTGGGAAACAGCACACCGTTCCTATTATAAGGAAGGAAAGCATTCTCCATCTGATGGAAGGTTTTGAAATCATAAGTGTAAGCCACACCGATGGTAGGCCCATGATATCCGTTGCACCAGGTGACAAAATACTTGTCCTCAATCTTGACCACTCGGGGATCGTAACGATACTCCCTCTTTGTCACCTCCGGATCCTCTCCCTCAAAAGTAACAGGCTCATGATTAATCTCCCAATGGATGGCATCCTTGCTGAAACCCGCGAAAATATCCATACTCACCGACAGACTGTCACATCTGAATACCCCTGCATACCCGTCCTCAAAAGGCACTACCGCACTGTTGAAGATACTGTTTGCAATGGGGATATCATGACGTCCGATCACCGGGTTATTGGAATAACGCCACACCGGTTTGTCACAACCCTCCGGTCTCTCCTGCCAGGGAATCCCGGGCAATGCATTTCCGATTATCTTACTCATACTATAAACCTCCTGTTAAAATTCCTTTTCCGGTTGGAAAAAAGCGGCGCCGGGGTGCCGACACCGCTCCTTCTCTTTTGTATTTTGTTTGTTTCCTTATCAGCAGTTCCCAACATACTGACTGTTTTTGTATAAAGCCATGATCTGGAATCAATCTCCGCCAAGTCCGCTTCGTGCGGCGCCCTGTACGAAACGCTTCTGCACAAAGCAATACATAATTAACAGAGGAACCACTACCAGCAATGCACATGCCGATATGGTAGCCGTCTGAACAAAAGGATTGGTGGCATCTATGGTCTTCAGCCACACATCATTTGTCTGTGCTGCACTTGTAATACCGGGACGCATATTTCCCTGCAATGTGGTATACTGATACGCCAGATGATGTATGTTGGGATTGAGCAGGCTGGTGTAATAAACATCAGTATAGTTCCACAGGAAGCTCAACACCGATACTGTCAAGATAGAACCTGACATACTGGGAACCACAATGCTGAAGAAGGTTCTCAGGAAACCGGCGCCGTCCACATGGGCCGCTTCTTCCACGGAAATCGGCAGACCTCTCACGCCCTGACGCATAAAGTAAATATACAGACCGCTCTTCACACCCATGCCCGTACCGGCCAGAATAAACTGGGATATGGGCTTGTTGATCATGTTGATTCCGACGCCGTTCCCTTTGATCAACCCTATCAGGCCAAAGATATCAAAGTTACGGAATGCAGCGTACTGGGCCAGCATTAATGCGTCGCTGGGCACCACGATGGTCAAGACCACGAAGAAGAACAGGATATTGCTCCCCTTAAATTTCAGTCTGGCGAAGGAATACGCCGCCAAACCGGTAGAAAGCACCTGCAGGAAGGTCAATACTGCCGTCGTCAGCAATGTATATCCCAAACTGGGCAGATAATCCATGATCTTCTCAGACAGAGCCATCTCCATGAAAATCGTGGAAACCTGCTGGGGTATCCAGGAACTGGATTTATCCCCCAGCATAGCCGGGCTTGTAAACGCATCCTTCACCAGATTCCAGATAGGTGTGATGACTACAAAACCCAGACAAATCAGTATTATGTAGCGGAATGCCGAAGCTATAATGTTCTTTACCTTCTTTTGAATAGCATATTTGGTCAGACGGCCTTTCTTTAAGTCCACCCAAAAGCTGATACCCGCCATTTCTTCGGCTTTCTGCATTCTCTCTTTTCTTTTCAATTTAGTCATAGTAGAACACCCCCTTAGACACGATGCCGCAAACCACTCCGATGGTAACCAGCGTTGCCGCAAAGTAGATAAAGCTCATCGCCGCGCCATAGCCATAGTACTGGGCCTGCCCGTTGAAGGTAATACTTTGAATATAACTGGAGAATGACTGGGTCACCGTCTCACTGACCTTAATCTGTGCACTGGCAAATGATTCGGAAATACTGTACACCAAGCATACCAGGATTGTAGGGGAGACCATCGGCAGCGTAATCTTACAGAAAGTCTCAAACTGGGTACATCCCTCCATCTTCGCCACCTCATACAGAGTGGGTGAGATCGCCTGCAGACCGGACAGGAACAAAAGCACCTGTACACCGCAGGTAGTTACTACCTGGAAAATATTTTCCACATAAGTGACCAGCAAACTCGTCAGTTCCTCCGGAATACCGGAATTGGTAACCAGATTCTCCAGCCATTTCATATCCATGACAGATTCCGCCGCCACGGTTGCCAGAGAAGACTCTCTCAGTTTAAAAGTAGCCACGCCTGTTGCCAGAATAATCGGTATAACGAAAATCGCCCTGAAAAATCCTCTTCCCTTGTATTCACCGTTCAGCAACATAGCAATGAACAGAGCCAGGAATATCTGGAAAGGCACCTCTTTTATCATATTTGTAAATGCCTGAGCCAGATAACGGTTATAATCGGGATTCACACCGGTAACCCATTTGAAATTCTCAAGCCCGATAAAGGTACCTGTAAATTTACCGTTCACCATCTCCATGCTGCACAGTGAGAACCACAGTGTATTAATCAACGGCCTGATAAAGAAGAAGATAAGACCGGTGAGCCAGGGAAGCAGGAAAATGATGCCCCAAAGCGCTGTCTTTTTAGAGAAGTCCATTCTCTTATACCATGAAAGAGCCGACTTTTTTGTTTCTGTTTTTGTTTCTTTCTTCATCTTAGCTCCTCCTTTACTGAATCACATAGCTGAAAGCCGGCACTTTTACTCCGTCGATCTGTTCTTCAAGATCGCTGTAGTTAAAGTAAACTTTTGCTCCGTTGGAGTAAGTCACCACACGCAGTTTGTCATTGCGCTCATACAGCTCGTGCTCCGTGATGGTAGCGCCTTTTACACGATTGTAGAAATTACTGTATTCTTCGTAGTATGCGCCAATCTTATCCTTCCAGTAACTATAATCCACCGCGAAATAGTTCTCCTGCTCCGTACCGGACAGAATAGAGCTGTTCTCGTAGATAAAAGTGAACTTCGGCGCACCGTTACTCTCCAGAACATGCATAAAATTCACATACACATCTGTACTCTCCTGATTCAGAGATTCGGAAGAGTATACCTTATAACCATCCAGAACCATTCCGGTAAACGGTATAGATGCATCCAACACTCTCATCCCGCTGTCCGTCATGGGAATATCTGTCAGGTAGGTACTGTAGGCATACGCATCACTGATCGGGTTCGACAGCATCAGAGTTACGCCCTCCGTAAAGTTTGCCGCCGCTTCCTTCATCAATGCTTCTCCAGTGGAAGGCGTTGCATGTGTATCCCTGTAATTGGTTCCGATAAAGGTAAACAAATCGCTGCTGGCCATCGTATCCAGTCCAATCTTGCTGGAATAGGACTTTTTCACCTTGGTCAAATACTTACTCATGTAATTGGGGTTAACCACATATAAGGGATAATCTGCCTCTGTGTCCACCGAATTGTCAATGGAATCAAAGGAATAAATCTGCGCCCTCTCATTAATGATATTCCATGCCGCCATTTCATTTTTAACATTTGTCTTGGTATATACCGTTTGCAGCTGTAAGTTGGGGAAAACCTGTGCTCCCACGGAATCTGCATAGGACTTCAGATTCTTCAGGCCGGACTTTCCGCCCAATCCCGATACAATCTTTACACCCGATGCCAGTGACCGCTGGTTCATACCGCCGTTTACCATGCCGCTGTAGATCATTTTTACATTGCCCACACCGTCATTTGTCAGATCCTCCAGAATCGACTGCGCCTGCTTGAAAGTCGTCAGCACTTGTGTTCCTTCATAAGGAATACCAAGCGCATATTTGGTCTTGTCCGTACTGCCCATTACTTCCACATAGAAAGGCGCATTGTCTTCCGCTGTCTCTGCGGTCAGCATTCCCTTTTCCGTCAGATACTGTGCATAACAGTTCGCCATATCTACATAGTCTGCATCCGCTCCCAACCAGAAATAACGAATCGTAATGTTCTCGTCATAGACATCGTCGGAAGCCTTGTACATAACGAATTCTCCGTTGGCATTCTTCGCGCCTGAGGAAATCGACTGCTGAGCCTGGATATCAAAAGTCAGCTTCATTTTGGAGAAAGGCTCCGAGTTGTCTGTTCCGCTGACATAAGCGTCCAGTTTAGAAACTTCTGCACCTTCTTCTATTACTCCGAAAATAGTACTGTCCTCATTCTTCATGCCCAATACCGGCAGCATCATCCTGTTGTCCACACTATTGTAGTTGGTAGCACCTACCAGTTTATCTCCGCCGTAATAAGAAGCAGCATAGTGATATTCTTTCGTCTTGGTGCTGTCCAGATAAATCAGAGCGCCGCTTCCATCAGGTACAAACATGTATCCCGCTTCCTGATGATTAGCCGGATTGGAGGTCAGGAAATAAGGAAGGATTTCCAACTGGTTAATGGGATTTTCTGCGTCTGCCTCGATCTGCGTTACATCCAACTTTACTACCAGTTCTCCGTCGTCCAGAGTATACTCCACAGGAATCCGGATTACCATGTTGCTGGGATAATCATCCGGTTCCGCCCCAAATTCCTCCAGATCCGCATAGAGATCTTCCTCTGTGTAACTTCCTACTTCATAAAAGATATTGTAGATCTCCGCCAGAGCCAGGTTACCCAGTCGGTTCTGGGCTCCGCCCTCACCGCCGCCGAAACGCCGCATCCATTCACCGGAAGACAGCTGGCTGTAACGAGTTTCCAAGACTGTCCTCTGCACATCATCCAAATGCTGAAGAACCAATTCCTGCATACGCTCACCAGATATTTTTTGGGGGAAATTCTTATAAGTAATATCGTCATTTCCCAAGGTATAGAGTACACGAACACCATTGTCCAGCTTCTGATAGGACAACTGCTCTCTGCTGGAACACATGGTATAGGAATCAATGGTGCTGACCGTATAGTAGAGCTTATTTGCCGTAGCACTGCCTGAGAAGTATCTTACGATCAAATCAGCCTGCTCCACAGCCGTCAGACTCTCTATATTCTCATCATGACTCATATTGGTGTCCTGATAGACACCTGTCGCACTGTCCATCCAGCGGATTGTACCTGTGGCGGGATTCAGCAGCAGCTGCATCTGCCCGCTTTCCGCGACTTTTACAAAATCGGTACCGCTGAACGAATCAAATGTCTGCGTCTCCCAATAACTGCTCTCCTCTGTATTTCCATCAGATTCTTCGGAAGAAGCGCAGCCTCCCAGAAAGGAAAGGCAAAGGACAGCCGACAAGGCATATGTAAAAATTGTACGCTTTTTCATTCTCTCCGCCTCCTTCCTAGAGTACCATGAATATCTCTCTGACAATCTGTACCCAGTCATTGACAAATTGTGCCAGAAGAGTTGCAAACAACATAGCCACAAAACAGATAATCAACATAGCCACCACCGACAAAATCAATGTAGCCACATTCTTGGTAAAGGTATACTGATTTACCATAATTGTTCCAATAAACATATAGAAGAAGAACAACACGGTCCCAAATACAAACAACGCACTCACCAATGCGGCTTCATCCTCTGATACAAAATTGGAAAGAATGGTTCCCACCAGATTCAACCAGCAGGCCGGATACAGGGAATATCCCACTACCTTGGTAATATGTACCATCTTACCTTTACCGGAAAGGAGAACACCTACCGCCCAGTTGCCTACAATAAAAGCCACATAAGGCAGAATCGTACTTCCCACAATCAACGGTACATTCACATTGTCTATATCCACAAAATTTACCAGGAAACCGGTGTATCTGTATTTTATCAGGCTGATCCAGCCGAACAACAGAATCACCACCACACTAAAGACAAGAGATCCATCATCATAATACTTTACATCATCAAAGGCCTTGAAAGGACTGGATAATACATAGCCGGGCCATTTGAACAAAGTAAATTTCGTCTTCTTCCAGAATCTGGCAAGTTTCGTATCCTTGGGCTGTGCGGGACGGAATTTCCTGTAAATCTTCCATCCGACGATCAGAACGATCACTGCGATCAATATTCCCAGAATAATACCGAAATTGCGGTCCATCCATGCGCTGGAAACCTGCTTATAAGCATTGGAATAATAGGACCTGTCGCCGCCGATATAGAAATTGTCCTTAGCCGCCTCGTATTCTCCGATACGCATCTGATGCTTTCCAAGACCCAGGTTCGCATAGTAGAAATTGCTGTTGATATCCAACACCTGCTGCCAGTATCCTGCCGCCGTCTCATAATCATACCTGGACTGCGCTTCCAGACCGGAATTAATCAACGCGCCATAGGTAGTGGGCGCAAAGATTTCGATGGACTGGTATACAATATCGGTTACAATAATCTTGTCATCCATAAAGCAGAATGCGGAAGGAGAGTTCAGCAATCCTTCGGCATTTCCGGAACCTGCCAGTTCATACATCAGATAGCCGTCCGGGCTGTAGACGAAAAGTCTGGAATAATTTGTATCCAACACTGCAAATCTGCCGTCATCCGCTACCGCTACGCTGCTCAAGTTGGACATGGATTTTCCGTCCTTGTAATCGCCCATGGGATACACGCCGAATTCACTCTTGGTCATAACATCCTTACCGGAAGAATTCAGCTTCTTCACAGGCTGTTCCACCGTGGAATCCGCTACACTGGCGAAAATAAAACCGTCCTCATCAATGGCCAAGTCACTGTAAGAAGTGGGCAGCCACAACTCGCCCCTGGAAAGCTGTTCTTCTGTGGAAAGTTTTCTCCAAAACAAATCCAGCATGGAATAGGTCACTTCCGTAGCACCTACATAGCGGTTAAACTCTCCCTCAGGATTCAGCTCCGCAAATCCTTCATAGCAGTTCTGCACCAACACATAGATACGTCCCACACTGTCTACCACCAGTTTTCTGGGTCTGTAGGCAGTAGTCAAACCGATACAGTTGGGATCACCGATGGCTCTCACATAAGCACCGTTCTCGTCAAACTCGATAATCTCCCCATCGTTTGGTTCACAGATATAGATATGACCTTCCTCTGTGACATATATTCCGGAAGGGGCATTGACGGTACTCTTTGTGCCGTCTTCTCTCACATATTCCTTAATATAACTTACATTCTCAAATTCCTTGTCGGCAATGACGATCATACCATTCATAATGAGATATACTTTCTCATCCCGATAGAATACGCCGGAAGCTGTAGCCATATTGTCAAGCCCCAGATCCGAGCCGTATATCGTCCGCTCTAATTCATATGCAGCCGGTGCAGCCACTACATTACCCCAGATGTCATAGGAATAAGATTCCGCCGCATAGGACACCGTGCCAAATCCAAGGATGGCACATAATACAAGAGCAAGCCCGTTCAGGCACCTACTCCAAATCTTTTTTGATTTTTGCATACGCCACCTCTTATTCTTTCATACCGGATGTTGCCATCGTAGATACCACGTTGTTCTGCATGATCAGGAACACAACCAGCGGTACGGCAAACATGACAACGGCTGACGCAGAAGAAATACCCGCAAAGGAGCTTCCCACACCGGTAATCTTACCGCTTGCCAGCTGGCCTACCACATAGGCAAAACCTTTCTGTGCCTCTGTGTAAATAAACTTATCGCCCGTATTGGTCCAGAAAGCCTGGAATACCATGATAAACGCCGTTACCAGCGCAGGCTTTACCACCGGCATTACGATGGTAAAATGAATACGGACATAACCTGCACCATCGATCTGTGCCGCCTCCATCAAGCTGTCCGGAATCTGTTCCATGAAGTTCTTCATCAGGTATAATCCCAAAGTGGAAGCAAAACCGGGAATAATGATAGCCCACTGCGTATCCAGCATTCCCAGACTGGCAATCGTCAGGAAGTTGGGAATCATGGTAACCGATGCATTAAACATCAGGGAATACACGATCAGCTGGTTAAAAAATCCGCAGCCGGGAAATTTGTACTTCGCCAAAGGATATGCGCACAGGGAAGCCAGAACAATATGTCCCACAGATCCGATCACAACCACAAACAGAGAGTTGAACAGGGATCTGGTCACCGGCACTACCGTATTTGCAAGAACGTTGACGAAATCACGATAATTATCCGTGGTAGGATCCGATACCAGTATCTTCGGCGGGAACAGGAACATCTCATTCATCGGTTTCAGAGACTGACTCACCATGTATACCACCGGGAAGAAAAATGCGAATCCCATCAGCAGAAGGAACAATCCCAGAATCACGTTTCCCCAGAAACTTCTCTTGGATTTTTTCACATGGGGTGTAAAATTCTTGGATCTCTTCTTTGTCAAATAGTTTTGATAAACTCTTTTTAATGTCTCCATATTCACCCTTCCTCTCTCCGATCAGGTTCCGACCTTGCGCAGCAGCCTCTGGATCAGCATGTTGCACAAAATCATAATCAGGAACAGGATAACGGCAATTGCTGATGCGTAACCCATCTCCATACGGATGGAACCATAGTCATTCAGATGATTGACAATGGTATGCGTCGCGTAATTGGGACTGGGGAAGCCTACCAGACTGTCACCGATACTGCCTACGGACAGAGAGCTGGTAATCGTCATAACGGCGCCGAAAAGCAGCTGAGGTTTCATGTTGGGAAGCGTGACATACCACAACTCCTGCCAGCGGTTCCTGATGCCGTCGATGGCGCCGGCCTCATACTGTGCCTCATCCACACCCTTGATACCGGCTACGAAGGAGAGGAAACCTACGCCCATACTCATCCACAATGATGCCAGGATAACCACCACAATAATCACATCGGCATCGGACAGCCACAAAATCGCTTCATTGGTGATTCCCAGGTTGCGCAGGATGGCATTCAGGTAACCGTTGCTGTCGTTGGAGAAAATCTGTGCGAATACGGTAATAACAGCGGTACCGGCCATACTGGGCGCATAGAAGATCACCGTCAGAACAGTACCGATCTTATGAGGCAGCTCATTGATCATCCACGCCAGCAGGAAGGACATAATATAGCCGCCCGGTCCTACGATCACGGCGATGATAAAGGTATTTTTAATCGCAGTGATAAATGTACTGTCGTCCAAAAACAGCTTTTTATAATTGCGCAATCCTACGAAGTTCGCTTTCTCCAAAACATTATAGTCTGTAAAGCTAAACCAGATTGCCTTCAAAACCGGATATACAACGAATACGAAAAACAGCAACATAAAAGGGGCAATCATTGCATACAAAGGGATGCTTCGCTTCATGTCCCTAAGGGTCAGTTGGGCCCTTCTTTTAAAAGAAATCTTATTTGCAGCCATCTCTCCCCTCCTATTCTGCCGTGTTTAAGCCAAATTCGGTGCGCTTACTCGTAATTTCGTCATTGATATCATCCAACAGAATATACAAAGTATCCACCGGATCCGTATTTTCAGTTACAACCGAAGTAAATGCATTTCTGATGACACGTCCCGTAATATATCCTCCGGGAATCTGGGGCTCCGCTCTGAGATCATCCAGCAGAGACAATACCACCTGCTTGAATTCTTCGTTCAAACCGCCGTTTGCAATCGCATTTACATTGGAAACAGGGAATTCGGACGCTTCGCCGTTCTCTGCCTTCAGCTCGGTAGAGTAATTTGTCTGTGTCTCCTCGCTGGTCCACCATTTCAGGAATTCCCATGCCTCATTGGCCATGCCGTCCTTTGCCACAGTGGAGGAAACGATGAAACAGGTACCGATCATGCAGGCTGCGGAATGATCTACGCTGCCGTCTGCCTGAACCGTTCCCGGAATCTTTGCAATGGACCATTTTCCGGAAATTTCAGGTGCAGATACATTCAGGGTATTTACATAAGTATAATCCACTACTGCCAGAGGAATCTCACCGGTACGGAATCTGGTTGACAGGTTAATGGAATATTTCAAGCCCTGATTGGTATAGTACTCCGTCCAACCTTTAAACACTTCCATATGATCTACCCGATCCATTAGAGAGTAGGTATGGCTCTCGTCATACAGCTCGTAACCCTGCTGATATAACATGGACAGGAAAATGCTGTTCACTGGCACCGTGGTAGAGCTTGTGCCGCCGCCCAAAGTAAGGTATTCATTACTTGCCAGATAAACGCTCATATTGTCTGCTTCCAGATAAGGAATAATTCCAAGTAAATCATCCCAGGTCTCCGGAATTTCCAGACCCTTGGCCTCCAGAATGTCTTTCCGGTAAATGATCACAGGGAAAGACAACTGATCCGGCAGTCCGTATACGCCGCCTTCATACTCAAGAAAGGCCCTTGTGTCTGCAGGAAAACGTTTAAACACTTCCTCAAAATCGCTAAACTGTGTCAAATCATAAGCAGCAGAACGGTATGCAAAGTTGGTAGGCTGGCTGTAGCTTGACTGCAGTACCACATCCGGACCTTCCCCGGCCACTGTAGCAGGCAATACCGTATCGCCGCTGACCATACTTAAGTTCACCTCATAGCCCGAACCCTTAAAATGAGCATTGATCATTTTCTGAATAATCTCATACTGCGCTCTGGCATCCACTGCCACCCACACATCAAGCTGCTTCATATTTTTCGTATCGGAGCCTTGTGCATGCACCTTGAAGTCGTTGGTAAAAGATCCGATAAATGCGTTCCATGTGTGTGCGATATTTGCAAAGAAACCGCCTTCTGCCTTCGGAAGGCTGTAGCCGTCTCCCGTCACCATGAGATAATCCAGTTCCAGAGGCAGGTTATTGATACCGTTCACCCACTCTCCCAGAGCGGAAAGCTTGGAATTGAAATCCTCCAGATGCTTCGCCACATCGTCAGCTTTCTTGATCAGCTTGACCATGGTATTCATCATATCCACGATACTGGATGTCTTGTTAGCGGACTCCATGCTCTCTCCGAACATCTCCACCACCGCATTCAGTCTCGTATACTCTACTTCCAAAGTACTCACCATATCTGGTACATAGCTGGTAATCTGGTAATCACGGTATTCGTCCGGATCCGCGCCGGTTACCGCCGTAAGCTCACGGTACAGATTATTCAGATTATCAACACTTGTATTCACCAAATCCACTGCATTGGCCAGATCTCCCAATGTGGCATTCATGGATATGGTATTCTCTCCCTCATTGAGATAGAAGTAGTAATCCCCGTCCTCTCCTCCTACATAAGCTGTCTGCCAGTCCGGCCCGTAATAAAATTCAACCTGTCCCGCCTCTATAAAAGGAAGCTCGCCGTTGACAGTCAGATAACGTGCAGAATAGAATCCTCTGTTCAGATACTGTTTGAATCTGACACCGATCTTGTAGAGACCTGCCTGATCCACTTTCACATTCCAGGTAATGTTCTGTCCTGCAGTTGCCCAGTTCTCCCCTCCAATCGTATTGTATACGATATATGTGGAATGATAAGGCTGTGTTGCCACGGATGTACGGTCATTATTCGGAGATATGGATGAACTGGACTTCACGGCTGCATCCTCTGCCTGAATAATTACGGCTCCATCCTTAATATTATTTGCGCTGATCTTCTCCGCATCCAGGTTCTCCTGGCATGCCTCGATATATTTATCATAACTCAGAACTTCTGATGCAGGCACCAAAGCGATCTCACTGATTCCCAGCTTTGCCTGTGTGGATTCCAATGTCACCGTATTGCTGCCTTTTTTGAAATAGAACATGTAGTTCCCCAAGATATCACATTCGGAAGAATTCACATATGTAACCGCAGGCCCCTCCATCTGTACCTGTGTAGGTGCAGCCTGATTGCCGCTGGTATTCATAAGCCAATCCTTGTTGTCATCCGTCCAGAGACGATTGATTGTTATATCCTCGCAATCATCAAAAGGTAATTCCCCATTCACATACACATTGCGCAATATAGTCTGTGTGCCGGTGGTATCCGGATAATATGTTAGCTGGATATTGTACAGGCCGGCTTCCGCTACATCGAAGTCATAAGTAATAGAGCCGCTGTCCTGTGTCCACACAATACCGTCCGCTTCCTGAAGACCACTCATATCCGTCTCGGAATATTCCGAAGCCTTCAGCGCGATCTTATCTGCTCTATCGTTCACATATTCCTTGGAATGCTGTGCCAGATAAGCGTCATAGGTTACTGCAGAGGCATCTTCATAGCTGAGATATTTTGCCAGAACTGCATCGCGGGTATCTGCATATTCATCGCTGGAGGCCAAATTATATGCAACCGCTACTACGATAACCAATACCACCAGAATGCATATATTGCGAATGCGGGTTTTATTCTTCTTCTTTTTCACCCCATCAGCCCTTTCGTTTCTAATAATATATGTGGCTGCGGCCTATTTTCATAGAATCCACAGCCACACAGTGCAATCAATCTACTTTACTTGTATCAATAAAGGCTTATTTAATCAGATCAGCCAGATTCTGATCGCCTTCGTTCTTGAAGCTCTCGCCTGAAGATCTTGCGTCACGGCCTGCTGCAATTACATAAGCAGCATTCCTGTTCACACGAACCAGAGAGTTTTCATTCATGCAGTGACCCCAGTCAACTACAACTCTTGTGTGCAGCCAGTCATACAGCGCAGCGTCTTCCTCTGTGCTGAACGAACCAATAGTTCCGGGTGAATAGCCAAGATTCTCATAGGTCTGTCCTGCCTTCTCAGCTTCCCATGCGGCATGTCTTACAGCAGCGCCTGCGGGATTGTCCAGATCCATATAATCGCGGGCGATCATATGCAGTACGATGTCAGGAATCTCCTTAGCGCCTTCGCTTCTGTACTCCTGCTTTGCAACAGTCATGTCTGTCCAGATAGACTGTGCAACATAGTAATTGTCGCTCAGAGTAGTATAGTCGCCTTCACAGGTTACAGCAGAACCCCAAGGCCAGGGAACGATGCCCCACTCGCCGACGCCGTCCAGCAGACCTTCCATCTGCCATGCCTCAACCATGGTGATAACAAAGCTCTTCGCCTCGGTATGTCCGCACATATCTCCGTTGCCGTAAAGCTGCGTAGAACTGATTCCGCCGCTCTCCTCATCGATGGTTACATCCGTGATGGGAGCTGCCAGACCCAAGTCAATGAGCTCTCTGTAGAACTCAAGAGACTCAATATAGTTGTCATCCGTCAGATGAATACCGCCGTTGGAATCAACGGAAACCGCTCCGTTGGCTGCAGGAGCCATACTTGCCCAGTGATTGGTATGTACGCCCATAGGATAGGTGCCTTCCGGAAGCTTTGCCTTCAGCTCGGTCAGATAAGCCTTGCACTCGTCATAGCTCCACTCGCCTGCCAGGAACTTCTGGGTAGGAGTTACATCCATACCGATGGATTTCAGATAATCACGGCTGTATGCCATTACGTATACGCTTCCCATATTGTCGAAAGTCCAGCCATATACATGACCGTTCCATCTGCCGGGCTCTACATAAATATTGCCGATCTCAAGCTGATCAACCGTATCCGTAATATCAGCCATGTAATCCTTCAGGCCGAGGATGATATTGTCGCCGACTGCCATAATATCTGCAAAAGCCTCGCCTGATGTGAAAGAACTCAGGATCAATTCCTGGGTATTGTAGCCGTCGTCACCTTCCAGCTTCACATACTCGAACTTGATGTTGTACTTCTGCTCAACCTGATGCGCATTGTCCCATTTCAGTTCATAGTCAGGATTGGTCCCTTCATTCTCAGGATTCAAAATTCCCCATGGTCCGCCGTTTACTTTTACAACAGCGCCGCCGAAGTCATAGGTCTCGCCGCCTGCGGCTTCTCCTTCACCTTCTGCTTCTCCGCTTTCTGCCGGAGTCTCTTCGGAGCTTTCATCTGCCCCCCCTTGCTCCTCAGAACCGGACTCGGCAGGTGATTCAGCAGAGCTTCCGTCTCCTGCACTGGATGAACTGCCGCTGTCGTTTCCGCAGCCGGCCATCGTGCCTACCATTGCCGCTGTCATTGCAATGGCGCAGATTTTCATTGCTAATTTCTTTCTCATCAATAATCCTCCTTTTATTGATTTTGTTAGTTTATACAGCTCTCTTAATAGTATTTATTAAGATTATTTATAATTCTATATTCTACTGAACAATTTGTCAACTAATTTTTTAATATTTGCTTCACTTTTTGTTAATTATACCCAAGCAAAATTTTATCTTTTGTTAATTTACCCTTTTCTACTCTATTTACTTCCTTGCAGCTACATGCTATAATGTTAAACATCTTAAAATACATAAAAAATTTAAAGCGAGGTTCAAAGCATGAGTGTTAATTACCGCATACCGATACCGGTTCTGGGATTCCGGCCGCCCGTTTATACCTGCCGCTACAATGACAAGCCCTTTCATCTCGACGGAAACCTGGAGAAGGATTTCTGGAAGGACATTCCCTTCACGGAAGATTTTCCTGATATTGAAGGCGATATCCGCCCGATTCCCAGATTCCGTACCCGGGCCAAGCTGGCATGGGATCGGGAAAATCTCTATATAGGCGCCGTTCTGGAGGGAGACGAGATCTGGGCCAATCTGACGGAACATGACTGTGTCATCTTCCATGACAATGATTTTGAGATTTTCATTGACCCGGATTCCGATACGCAGGCTTACTTCGAATTTGAGATGAACGCTCTCAATACCACCTGGGATCTGCTGTTGACCAAGGCTTACAGAGATAACGGCAAGCCTGTGAACGGTCTGGAGATTCGCGGCATGCGTACAGCCGTTCATATTGACGGAGAACTGAACAATCCCGAAGCCCACAGCCGTTCCTGGTCCGTGGAAGTGGTCATGCCCTTTGCCGCTCTGCAGGAGTGTGCCGCTGAAAACCGGCCTCCCGTTTCCGGGGAGTATTATCGTATCAACTTTTCCAGGGTACAGTGGAAAGTGGACGTAAAAGAAGGTGCCTTCCGGAAGCTCTTGTCAGAAGAAACAGGCCGTCCTCTTCCGGAAGATAACTGGGTATGGGCCCCCACCGGCGTTATCAATATCCATTATCCGGAATTATGGGCTTTTGTATTTTTCGCCGGTGAGGGAGAAGATGAAAAGCCATTCTCCATACCGGAAGACGAATATCGCAAATGGGAGCTGCGCAAGCTCTATTATGCCCAGCAGGCCTGCCTGGACGAAAACGGGCATTATACGGACAGTCTTGATGAACTGAAGGAAATCCTGGCAAGAATCAGCCCCTGTGAGGAGAACCGGACAGTACAGGATCTGGAGTACCGGCTGGATACCACATCTCATGGTTTTGAGATTACCTGCCCTTCGGCTGACGGGAATCATTTTCTGGCTGTTTTTTCCGACGGAAAGACTTCAGCATTTCCGCTGTAAAGTACCTCAACGGGCTATATACCAGTAATCTTTGATATTAATAAATACAGGACAGGGTATCTTTCAAATCAAGAAAGTTTCCCTGTCCTGTATTATAATCTTACGAAACCAGAATCTTATACAGCATATCCGCAAGTCCTACATTATATCCGGAATCACTGTAAATGCATTCCTGCTGCCCGTTTAAGACTACGGCCAGGGGAAGTTTTCCGGGTTCCTGCCCGACTTTTTCAGCCAGGCGGCGGTAATTTTCTCCGAAATCGTCCAGAAGAGTATGAATCATAGGCAGCGCCTCCAAAGTCCGGCTCAAGGTTTTATTCTCCAGATCTTGCGCCGATCTCAGAATCGCATACACCGGCGTCTTCAGAGACTTAAATATCTGCTGCCTGTCATACAGCTCGTTGAGTATGTGCTCTGTGGGTTCTTTGGTCACGCCAAGCCAGAGGAACAGCGCCTTCTCCTCCCCTGTCAGAGCGGACAGTGTACAGGCATCCCCTTCCATGGTTTTAACGGAAAAGTCTTCCACCTTCATATTAGTCAGCATATCCGCCAGAGGAGTCTCCCGCATGGACAGGATCAGCTCACGGCTCTCTTCGTCCTGTAATTCAAATACCATCATCCTTGCCAATTGGTCGCCGTCTTTTTTACGGTTTGTAGTCACGGCACGGTAGATCCCGGGTCTTACCTGGAGTTCCAGTCTTCCGTCCTTCAAATTAGACATCTCTCCCCATAAGCCCAGACGCCGGAATCCGTTCCCATCAAAGTGCTCCAGAGAGTAATGTTCCCAGTCGGTGAGCTTCAGGAAACCGTCCTCCCGTAAAATCAGCCGGCAGTTTGCCCCTGTTTGTTCCTCCGGGCAAGCCCCGCATGGAACGAACCCTGCGCCGCCATCCTTTCCGCCCCGGTAATATTCCACCCTTCCGTTTAGATAGTTCAGCCGTGCGGGAATGCCCAAGGCACGGTACAGGTTCACACAGAACACCTCTATGGAAAGTTTGCTGCCGATACCGCCGCGCAGACAGCCCAGGGATGAGGTAATCAGACTCTCATATTCCTGTTCCGGCATAGAAGTAATCCATCTGCCCGCTATCTCCGGAAGGCATCCGGGATCTCGGAGCAATGTCTCCTTTATATGGTCATCCGAATATTCTTCCCAATATTTCTTCAAAGCCATCCTACAGGGCCGCAACAGCTCCAAAAACACCCTGGGACAGAGCAGATATTTGTAAAATACATCCTCCGGCACAGTTTCCATATAGGAAAAAGCATTGATACAGCAGTCAGTCAGGACTTCCGCCTTAATATCCCAGTAATCCTTCTCCCGCAGAGACTGCAATACTTTCAGCTTCCAGCCTTCCCGGGAAGCGCCGGAAGGCTGGAGCCAGTCCGCATCCCATTCCAGAAAACGGACAATCTCGCCTATATTTCCATTAGCCATATGGAGGATTTCCTTTACCTTTTCCCGGTCTTCCCCGTCAAAACGACCCAAAACCCTTTCGGCTTCCCTTCCGTCATAGAAGCTTTCCGACTTATTCTGGCGATATTGCGCAGCCTGTGCCAGACGTTTTTCACCGGCCTTCTGCTGTTCCTCTGTCAACACACTGTCATATCTGTCTCTGAGCTTCGGTGCGTGGATATCTATCTCTTTCCATTCATTCCGGCATTCCGGCTTTTCCTTCAAAGTAATTGTATATTCTCTGCATTCCCTCTGTCCCTTTGCTGATATAGGGTATTCTTCACTCCCGTCTGCTTCAACCTGCCTTTTTTCAGATGATTTTGCCAGATTGACCATCCCTTCTCCATACAGCTTCCTGCCGTCTGCATCAACTCCGCCGGCGCTGACATACAGATCCCCAAACCCGGTAACAAGACTGGCCCTTCCGCAATTCTCTCCTTCCGAGCCTGCATATACCAAGGCAACAGACCCAAAACATCCATGATTCAGTACCCGGAAATCTATTTTGGCGTTGGGAACGGGCATTCCACGGTCATCCACTACCTTAACGGTCAATTCCATGGTCTCAGCATAGCGGTCAGTATGGTTCAGCACTATAGCCATACCCCTGGGTCCCACCTGCACTTCCTCCGGAGCATCCTTTCCGAACCACCTGGAATGCAGCATTACGCCGCGGGAAGCAGGGCCGGTAAACCATCCCCGGTTCATCTCCTCCTCAGGTTCGCAGGCCCCCAGGAAATACCACTTTCCGTCACACCATAGTTCTACCCAGGCATGGTTGTCGTCACAATGAGTCCAAAGAGGAGCATAGACCTGGCGGGCCGGAATCCCGATGCTGCGCAGAGTCGTTACCGCGAATGTAGACTCTTCTCCACAGCGTCCCGCAGCCGTATTGTACATGGTACGGGGATTCTGGGTTCTTCCGTCCGTGGAACGATAGGTTGCCTCCCTCGCACACCAATAATTTGTATCAATCGCCGTATCATACATGCTGCCGGATACGGCTTTGTCCAGATCCACGGCCTCCTTCACTCTGTCATAGAAAAATCCCCTGGTATCGGCGATATCCTCATTGTTTACCCTGTGATGGAGCACGTAATTGGCAAAAATCTTCTCCGGCACCCGGCCCGCAAAAGGTCCCTGATTCCACAGAAACACTCCGTGTCTGGCATACGCCAGAAAAAGGCTTGCCGGATAATCCTGCAGATCGCTTAAGGGCATGGCACTGTACAGGAAGGTCAGGGACTGGGCTTCCTCCTGTGTACATCTCTCCAGAGTGTCCAGAATTTCTTTCTTTTTTTCTGCAAGAAGGCGTGCCGTCAGGGCGTTTATTCCCGCATCTTCTCCATGGGCTTCCTGCCCCAGCTGTCGGATTCTTTCGTCGGCCAGTTCCATTTGCCTGTCAAAAGCAGCTTTTATTTCTTTATAATATTCCGGTGAAAACATCATTTCCTCCCATTCACATAGCCCGGGCTGCCTCCAGATTATGTCTCATTAGAAGCAGCCCTGAATTAAAGTCTATCCGTTCATTCTCTGATACAATGTGTCAAGCAATGTCCTGGTTTTGTCACATTTATGCTCCCAGTAAAAAATGCCTCCGTAACCTTTTTCCTTCACGTAGTCCACCTTTGCCTCCAGGGAACGGGAATCATCATAAGATAGGAAGGTTGACCCATTGAACAGATAGGGCGCTTTTGCTTCATCATCCCAATATTCCACATATCCGTTTTTATTGATATAGTCATCAACCAGGATATCGTAATCCGGACCGTATCCGCCTCCCTTGGGGCTAAGCTCCAACAGGCCATGATTCTCATTATCCTTCAAATCCTCCCACTTTCTGGAGTAAAAGGCCGCACCCATCAAAAGCCTGTCAGCAGGTACTCCATACTTCTCAAATAATTCCAGGGCCTGGGCACAGCTGTTCATAAATACGTCCGCAGGCTTGGAGAACAGAGATGTATGATGACCTGCCAGCGCATGAAAACCGCATTTCAAGTCATAAGTCATAATATTAATATAATCCAGATATTCCATCAGCTGAGGAAGCTCCACACAATTTACATAGTATAAATCCCCTCCGGCAGCGATTGTAAGATAATATTTCCTGCCGCCAACGGCATCCAGTTTCTTTCGGATAGCTGCGCAGAATAGAGTAAAGTTATGCCTGTCCTCCGGAGAAACTGCGCTGTTGTTAGAAGGCACGCAGGGATATTCCCAATCCAGGTCTATTCCGTCCAGATCATATTTTACGGCTGTTTCAGCCAATGCCTGCGCTGCCTTTTCTCTCATTTCCTCTGTCCCGCAACATACGGTAAAGGCGTCCCTGTCAGCCTGAACCATGGACAATACAATCCTTAAATTGGGATTCCACTTGCGGATCTGAGGAATCATTTCCACTTTATCCCTACATCCGTTACATGTGACACTTCCGTCATTATGAAGTTCTCCAAAAGCCAGATTGATTCCTGTCAGCTTTTTAGCATCTTCCTGTGTAAATTCACCGCTGCCCACATATCCTATGATTTCATTCTTCATTTTATTCTTCATTCCTTTCAAACTTTTCTCAACACATCCGCATACCAGCAGAATACTTCTGAAATTCTTACAATATCTCCCTCTTTGCTGTTCTCTCTCCAGATCTGCTGATAATAATGCAGGCAGCTCTCCAGTCTGGATGCAATTTCCATGCCATGTTCAGGCTTCTCCCCTTTACGGAGCTGTGCCAGAAATACGCCTACATCATTCCATACCTTCGTCATTTCCAGGGAAATATGAGTATATTCCACAATTCTGCGCTTTGTACTGTCCATGTTGCGGCTGATATTACGGAGCATAATCTCCAGCTCATCAATCCTTGCATTCCTCTCCGGCGCCTTAGTCATATCTTCTTTATCAAACAGTTCCTCAAGCTTGCTGCGCTCCACTCCCTTCATAGCCCATTCTCTTAAGGTAACCGCATTATACCAGCTGAAAGTCATGGTTGCATTGATTTTATCCAGGCAGCTTACCAGCTCTCCGGAAGCATCTCCGAATTCCAAGATGGAAATCTGCCTGTTCAGCTCTTCGCAGGAAGGTATCTTCTCCCCCCATGAACATACGGCTCCGTAGATAATACCGGGGATAGAGAAAATCGGATGATTAATATGACCGAAATCACCCCAATCCGTATTCAACATACCGATTGCTTCATGTTTTCTGGCATAACCGCACATTCTGGTAATATTCCGGTAACCGCCGCTGATCATATTGACCCAGGTATTCCAGCCGCGTACGCCGGGACACAGGTACTGCGTAGCTCCCACACTGTGAAGGATTTCCGTCTCCCTTTCAGGCTGGTTGTCGCCGTATCCCCAGTTCAGACAGATTACCTGGCTGGGAAGCTGGGAATATAATTCCGGATGCCCGCAGATAATATCTCCCCAGAACATGGGCGTCTTCCCTTTCTCAATCAGGAAATCAAACAATTCTTTGATATATTCCATATACAGACGTCCCGTGCCTTTTTCTTCCGCCAGGGCAGCGCTTCTCCCTTTTCCGAGATCAAAGGTTTCATCCGCGCAGATATTGAACTTATCAGTCCGAAACAGCTGCATATATTCCACAATCATATCCTTCACTAATGCCATTGCATCCGGATCGGATACATTTACCGTATGATGGTCCATCCTGTCCCTGAAACCGAACTTCTGCTCAAAGCTGCCCGGCAGCTCACAGAGATGCTCATAGGTCTTTGTCTTCAACAGTTTATACAGATGACCGAATGTAGCGATGGAAGGCACCAGTTCCACGCCTCTGTCATAGCAATACTGATCCAGCTCCAATACTTCTTCTGCAGTCATGGGAGTCTCATCTCTCCACAGTTCCGTCATATCGCGGAACAGATATGTATGCTCAACATAGAGCTGAAGCTGATTCATTTTATAGAAAGAAAGGGTATCCACTAATTTCTTCAAATTTTCCAGGGTCTGAATACGGCCTCTGGTAACGTCATGATAATAGCCTCTGTTTTTCATATCCGGCTCATCTTCAATGATGATATAAGGAATCAATCCGCCGCTCTGGCGCACGATTTGACGAAGTGTCTGTACGGCCCAGCCAAGTGCCGTCAAACTTCCGCCACTCAAAAATGCTCCCTTTTCTTCCACCTTCAGATTATAATGACTCTCTTCCATGGAAGAATCTATCTTCAGACAGATATCTCCATTGCGGAATGTGCCTCTTCCGATCTCCACGGTCATACCTGCCCAGGTGAGAATTTCTTCCTTCAGCTGACGGGCATATACCAGAGTCCCCTGAGGACAGGAATCATCCATGACAATCATGGTGTTCATCCGAAGCATCAGATTTCCCTCTTTTTCCTCCATTTGTTTCGGTAACGGTAATAAAATCATATTGAAACCTCCTAAACGATACAGTTTACTTCCCTTGGAGTATAACAAATATTTTCATCAGATACAATCAAATATTTTATAAAATGTATAAATATTTTTAACATATCTTTCTTTTTATACTGCATTATGTATTATTGTATTACTGTATACAAATATGCTTTTTCACATTTTCTACAAAAGACGATATCCTCTGCCTAAACGGTATCTTCTGGTTCCCAAATGGTAAAAAAATTTTTTTACCCATAAAAACAGCGCCCAAACGGTATCAAACCATTCAGGCGCATCAGTATTATATCCGTTATTCATGATCCGGTTTTCCTGCGCTCATATCCGTATAACAGTCCAACAGACCCACTGTCTCATTTGCCGGGCGGCCATACATATTGCAGCACTTATGAGAAATTTCGCCCCTGTCTCTCTCCTGATCATCCATTTCAACGCTCATGCGCATTACGCCCATCTCCGTCTCCTGGTCCAGATGTCTTAAGATATCTTCAATCATTTTCTCCTGATTCATCTTTATACCTCCATATCCGCCAATGGCAGGAACTAACTTTTGGAAGATTCGTAAATTCTGGTGCTCTTAAGTTTATATATCCGCAGCAGGAAGGAAAGAAAGGCAGCTCTTCTGCTTTCTTCCGGGGATCAACCGGACACCGTCGGTATAGCCTTCTTCCCTTCCTTCTAATTCCCTGATTAGAATATTCCGCAGATATGCTATTCTGTCCTGATATTCCGGATCTCTTATGGCGTCATGTAGCTCCTGCGGATCCTGGTCCAAACGGAAATACTGTTCTCTTCCGCTTTCCATAAACCAGCAGAATTTATCTTCCTTTGTAACGATATACTGATTGCCCAGATCTCCCCCGCTATGCTCTCCGTGGAGATATTCCCGATGATTCTCATGGAGCAGGGAGACGCCGTCTATTCCTTCCGGGGTCTGGCCTCCTGCCAATTCCACCATCGTAGGCAATATATCCCTTAATTCCGCAATTCTGTCACACACTGTCCCCGGCCTGGTTCCGGGTGCTTTGGCAATGATAAGGGGAATGTGAATACTTCCCTGATAAGGTCTTGTTTTCCGGAAGGTATAATGATCACCGAGCAATTCTCCGTGATCCGATGTAAATATAATGACGGTATTTTGATAACTATTATCATCCTTCAGCGCGTCGATCAGGCGGCCGATCTGATTATCCAGATGAGAGATACATGCATAATAGCCAATCTGTGCCTGTCTCATCAGATCCGGATCCACAGAGCCGGTATCCGCATCCGTCAATCTGCCGAGACGCTGCAGGCGTTCCTCATCTGCCCAATCGCCCATTGCCGGCGGCGTCAGGTTCTGATTGCGGTAAAGCTGAAAAAAGGCCTCCGGCGCATCAAAAGGCGGATGAGGGCGCAGATAGGATGCCATCAGGAAGAAAGGTTTTGAACGATCTCTGCGGCGCAGAAAATCAATGGATCTGTCTGTCACCCAATTGGTTGGATGCAGCCTTTCCTCATACATCCATGGTCTGGCCGTAAAGGAATTACACTCCAATCCGCCGTCCGTTACATCTCTATCTATTCCGATCTGTGTTTTCAGCCAATAAAAGTAATCATCTACGATTCTTTGATTCTCCGCATAAGGCACGCTTCCGTTCCTATAGGCATGCAGATAACCGTCATGCAATTCAACATGATGAAATCCCATTAAATTGCGCAGCGGATGGACATGCATTTTTCCTACGCACTGGGTGTAATACCCGTTTTTGGACAGCTCTCCTGCCATAGTTACAGGATATTCCCATGGTATTCTGTCCTGATATCCCACACGGCCGTGATGCTCCTGTTTCAATCCGGTATGCAGAGCACATCTTGCGGGAATACAGCTTGGACAGGCCGTATATGCATTTGTATATCGAACGCCTGTTGACGCCAGATGATCCAGATACGGGGTTTTCACATCCGGATGCCCGGCGATTCCCATACAATCTCCCCTCATCTGGTCTGTCATAATAAACAAAATGTTGGGCCTTTCCTCTGTTGAACTGTTTTTCATTGACAACCTCCTTATTCTACTCCATTCTATGCTGGTCATATTGATCTATCTCTGCCCTGTCCGGGGATTCCGCAAATTCCAATTGCTAAAATGGCCGCCTGCGTTCTGTCACAAACCTCCAGCTTCCGAAATATACTGGAAAGATGATTTTTTACCGTACGCTCGCTGATGCTTAAAGAATCTGCAATCTCTTTATTTAATTTTCCCTCAGCCGTCTGAAGCAAAACTTCCCTTTCTCTCCTGGTCAATGTCTTCCATTTGTTATTTTCAATAATCTGTGATGATTTCCAGTTTTGTGTCTGAAAATATTTTTTACCTTCTTTTATCATCCGAAAGGCCCTTGCCAATTCGGACGGTTCCGCATCCTTTCGAAGATAACCGTCCGCTTCCATATCCATTGCCTTTCTGAAATATTCCATGTCTCTGCAGACAGTCAAAACGAGAACCCGAACCTCCTGCATGTCTCTCTTTATTTCCTTCAGGATCTCAAATCCGCTTTTTCCCGGCAGATACAATTCTGTAATCAGCAACAGAAGAGCCGGCTTTTCCGCTCTCACCTCTTTCTCTCTCAAATCCTTTACCATTTCAAGACAAGCTTCTCCGTCTCCCGTCTCTCCTGCAACCTCTGCTCCCTCCACAGATTCAATCAACAGTTTGATTCCTGCCCTGATCAAAGGATATTCCTCTGCCAAAATAATCTTCATTTCCATCCTGATATACTCCTACACAATCCATACAGTCTCCCTCATTTTATCTACCGTCTTCTTCAGGCAGCTGCCAATCACAGCAAAATCCTGCTTTGCCTGTATTGGATTCATTACGATCTGAGTACTGCTCAACTCTATCTTTTGTACAATTTCATCCAGAGTCTGTATGGAGGAATCATGCAGCTCCTGTGCCGCTACCGGCTCCTTTACCCTATTTGGGGGAGGACATTTCAGAATATTTTCCAATATAGGAATATATTTTTGGAAAATACTCTTTCTGTTTTCTAATTCCCTGTCCCTTTCTTCATAAGCTGCCTTTTCTTTCCGAAGCGCTGTAATTTCCTCTCTATGAAGGTTTTCCATCTTTCTGGGAGAAAATACCTTGAAATCCTCCGGTTCCGCATCGGTAAAAGCCTGTATGCTGGCTTCTCTATCTCTGATGCATTCCATATCTCTCTGAATTTGTTCTTCTATCGTATTTACTTCCTGCCGAAATTCCGAAAGGATTTTCTGTAAAGCATCATATTCTTCGATAACCATCAGGATTCCTCCGATTTCTTTTCTGTATCACTTCCATTGTCATAAAATGAACAGCCCTGGCGTCCTCTTTCTTTTGTCACATACAGAGCGGCATCTGCCTTTTTATAGAGATCATCGTTGAATCCGGAGGAAGAAAAAGCGACTCCCACACTGACGGATGTCTTCGGCATGTTATTTTCCGGATTTGTCAAGACATTATTTATCTTCTTTATTTTCTCCTCTATAACGGCTTTCCGATCTTCCTCGACCTCCGGCAAAATCACTGCGAACTCATCTCCTCCGATTCTGGCCGCATAATCCGAGGAACGGAAACTTTCTACCAGCAGCTTTGCCACTTTCTTCAGCACCTTATCTCCCATTTCGTGACCATATTGGTCATTCACTGTCTTGAATTTGTCCACGTCCACAATCAGCAAAGCTATGGGAATCTGCTTATTCTTCAGAAACTGCCTCAATCTGTCGAAAGCGCCTCTGTTAATAATTCCCGTGAGAGCGTCATGTTCCGCCCGATAGCTGAGCTTTGCTTCATTGGCTGTATTTAATTCATATATATTATTATAGGTCAAAGCCAGATATTTGAACTCATAAGAACCTGATACAGTCAGCTTTTCCTTATCTTCTATGTTTTCGATATAAATTTTAAGCGGTTTTATCACCAATAAGATAATCAACAGAAACATCAGTATATTCTCAATAAATAAGATACTGATCAGTATTTGCTGTTTTGTCATTGTATATTTTAAGTCCAAAGCGCTGTTCTGCTGCTTTTTCAACGTATCATCCACAATACTGTCAATAAAATATGAAATATTATCCGTAATCAGCGCTTTCATTTCCTGATAAGAAGAACCGAATACAATCTCCCGGGCCTGAGCAATCATTTCCTCCTGCTCCAGCATACGGTCCTTTTCCGTAAGCTCCATATTTTTTACATCTTCCGGAAGACTTTCTTCATCTATTTCTAATGCTGCTGTAATCAATTTCATGGCATATATCTCGTCTGTCATCAGACGATTGGAATAGTCTAATGCCGTCTGAAGATAACTCTCTATTTCCTCTTCCACATCAAATGATCTCATATGTTCCAGCGCCTGATCTCTGCGCCTTACTGTATAAGCTTCCGTAAAATAATCCTTCATGCATTCTATATCCATGGTAATTGTATACAGTCGTACCTGTTCCGTAAGATAATCGGATCCTTCCATTATAAGAGAAGCATCCCTTTCACAGGAAATATAATCTTCTGTTGCGGAAATCATGGCATTGTATCTGTCTGACGCATAGATAGTAGCCCCTATCAAAAAAATATATAATATGCAGGATATCATCATCATATAGATATTGATATTCCTGATCTTGATTCCTTTTATCTTCTTTTTGCTCTTCTCCTCCATTATTCCTTACCCTCATAACAAATTAATATTTAAGAAGATTATACTCTAACTTTTCCAAGAATGACAGCCTGTTTTTATTTTTATCAGCAAATTGGTTCCTTCCCCGGCAATCCGGCTTTTCTGGGATATTTAGCAGGTGTGGGCCTTTCCTTTCTGATGACAAAAAAAGTTCTGGAAATATCGGAATATGGCAGATGAAATTCCCGTATTTCCTCTGTTTTTCCTCCCATAACGGCAATGGCTTTTCCGGCTGCTGCCATTTCCTCCGACGTCTTTTCCGCTTTATAGGCGATGAATAAGCCCCCAATCCTTACAAAGGGCATACAATACTCTGTAAGGGTTGACAAATTTGCAACAGCCCTTGAAACACACAGATCATAACACTCGCGCAATTTTCCGGGTCTGGCGAAATCCTCCGCCCTGCCGTGAATGGCCTCCACCCCTTCTAATTCAAGCCTTTCTATTACAGCATTTAAAAAAGAAATCCTTTTACTCAGAGAATCCAACAGGGTTACCTTCATCTCCGGAAATGCAATCTTCAATGCCAATCCCGGAAATCCTGCCCCCGTCCCCACATCGATCAGAGAGATATTTCTATCTTCATTGATGACATTAACCAGAGACAGGCTGTCCACAAAATGCTTCTTCATTACTTCATCATAATCTGTGATAGCCGTCAGATTCATTCTCTGATTCCATTCTGTCAGCATTTCATAATATTGAATAAAGCGGCATATCTTCTCCTGCGTCAGCGATATACCCATATATTTCAAATCTTCTTGAAAAGACTCCGTATTATATCCTTCTGTCATTCTGTCACCTGCGTTTTGTCAATAAATATCTTTAATCTCTTCATAAATCTGCTGCATCTCAAGATCCGCATGAAAAATACTCTCTGCAATATTCGTAAGACGCGTCCTTGTAGAATCAGATACTTTGGCCGCTGTCTTATACCGAAGCTGGTGCTCCAGGCTGGCCCAGAAGTCCATTGCAATAGTCCTCATTTGAATTTCAACAGGAATAATCTGTTTTTCAGAAGAAAGAAAAATCGGAATAGCTACAATCAGATGATAACTTCGATATCCGTTCGGCTTTGGATTGGCAATGTAATCTTTCTCCCTTACAATCAACAGATCATCCTGTTGTTTCAGCATTTTCACAATATCATAAATATCGTTTATGTAAGAACAGATCACCCTTATTCCGCCGATATCCGTGATTTCATCCCTCATGGTTTCATACTCCAGAGGGAGATTTTTCTGAATCATTTTATTGCGGATACTGTCTGTCTTCTTTAGTCTGTGTGTGATATGCTGTATAGGATTTCTCGATTTATTCAATTCAAATTCCTGACTTAAATTTTCCAGTTTTGTACAAATTTCCCGCATGGCACAGGAATAAAGCATGGTCATTTCCTTAATCTGAGAGAAATTAGTGGGAAACCCCTCCCGCAGATCATCCATGCATCTATTTTCTATTTCTTCCACTTTTTTCACCTTTCCGTTTACTGTAGTATGTGCATGCGCTCCAGCGCATATGGAATCAAAAGTTGACTTGATGCTCTTTCAAGTCAACATTATACCATAAAAAATTATTTATCATGCGTATAACGAAAAAGTTAATAATTTTTTCAGTTTCTGTCCCTTTCAAATTTTTCCAGATATACCAGAAGCACAGAGATATCCGCCGGCGACACTCCTGATATCCTGGAAGCCTGCCCGATGGAGGCAGGACAAAACATCTTCAAATTCTGCCTGGCCTCCAGACGCAGAGAAGAAACTCCGTCATAATCGATATCCTGAGGAATCAGCTTTTTCTCCATTTTTTTAAATTGTTCCACCTGGCGTCTCTGCCTGACGATATACCCCTCATATTTTATTTCAATTTCAACCTGCTCTATAACTGTCCGGGGAAGCTCCTTTCTGTCCTGATCGATTTCCTCTATCAATTCATAATTCAGTTCCGGACGGCATAATAATTCTGCCAGACTGGCAGCTGTTTTCAACAGAGAGCTTCCATGTGCCTCCAGAAACTTCTGAACTTCCCTGTTAGCTCCCACATAGGTATTTTTCAACCTTCTGACCTCTTCCTCTATCAACCTTTCCTTTTCCGACAGAGCCCGGTATTCTTCTTCCGATATCAGTCCCACTGCATATCCCTTTTTCCGAAGCCGCAGATCCGCATTATCCTGACGAAGAAGCAGCCTGTACTCTGCCCTGGAAGTCATCATCCGATAAGGCTCCCTGTTTTCTCTGGTCACCAGATCATCAATCAATACCCCTATATATCCTTCTGATCTATCAATCAACAGAGGCTCCTTTCCCAAAATGGACATAGCCGCATTCACTCCCGCCACCAGTCCCTGGCAGGCAGCCTCCTCATATCCGCTGCTGCCGTTAAACTGTCCTCCGCTGAACAGCCCCTTTACATTCTTAAATTCCAAAGTAGAATAAAGCTGCCCCGGACAGAGACAGTCATATTCTATGGCATAGGCATTCCGCACGATTTTGCAATGCTCCAGTCCCGGCACAGTCCTGTACATGGCAAGCTGTACGTCCTCCGGCAGGGAAGAAGACATTCCGCTGATATACATTTCATTGGTGTGGAGTCCTTCCGGCTCGATGAAAACCTGATGGCGCTCCTTTTCTGCAAATTTAACCACCTTATCCTCAATAGAAGGACAATATCTGGGACCGGTTCCTTCTATAACTCCGGCATAAATAGGAGATCTGTCCAAATTTTCCCTGATAATCTCATGGGTCCTTTCATTAGTATATGTAAGCCAACAGGAAACCTGCTCTTTCTGTATACTCTCAGAATCCGTGGAGAAAGAAAAAGGGGTAATATATTCATCCCCAAATTGTTCTTCCATTTTGGTAAAATCAATACTTCTTCTATCCATTCTTGCAGGAGTACCCGTCTTGAAACGTCTGAGCCTGATTCCCATCTCTCTCAGAGAATCTGTCAGATGAGCAGCGGCCTGCAGGCCGTTGGGTCCCGTGTAAGTGATGGATTCCCCGCACAGGCATCTGGCTCCCAGATAGGTTCCCGTACATAAGACAACGCTTTGGCATTCATAAATCATACCTGAAACGATTTTTACACCGGTCACCCTTTTGCAGCCTTCCCCTGCTTCTTCCCATAAAATTTCACTGACTTCCGCCTGTTTTATGGTCAAATGCTCCTGATTTTCCAGAACCTTCCTCATTGCTCTCGAATACTCTGCCTTATCCGCCTGCGCCCGCAGAGAATGAACCGCCGGACCCTTGGATATATTCAGCATTTTGGACTGAATGAAGGTTTTGTCTATATTTTTACCCATTTCTCCGCCAAGGGCATCCAGCTCTTTCACCAAATGTCCCTTGGAGGACCCCCCTATATTCGGATTGCATGGCATCAAAGCGATACTGTCCACACTTACAGTGAAAATCACCGTCTCCAGCCCAAGTCTGGCACAGGCCAAAGCCGCCTCACATCCGGCATGCCCCGCTCCTATTATACATACGTTCACCTTTTCGCGAAATTCTATCATATTTCTTTTTAACCTATTTTCCCATACAAAATTTTGAAAATATCTCTTCTACCAGATCATCTCCCACTTCTTCCCCTGTAATTTTGCCCAGGGAAGTATAGGCATCCATCAGGTCAATAGAATAGAAATCTTCCGGCATCCCGTCCTCCACACTCTTCCTTACCAGTGATAAGGAATGATAAACCTCCTCCAAAGCCTCTCTGTGTCTCATATTTGTAATTACAATTTCCTGGCTACTCGCGATTTTTCCCCGGAAAAACATATCCTTTAAGGTCTCTTCAAATATATCCATTCCGATTCCTTCCATGAATGATGTCTTAACAATAGAAAATTCTTCAGAATCCTGCCCGGAATCAGCAAACATCATTTTGACATCTTCTTCTGTCACTCTATTGATCATATCGCTCTTATTCAGCAATACAACTTTCTTTTTATTTCCTATGAAAGAAACTATTTCCCGGTCATTCTCATCCAAAGCAATCGAAGCGTCCACCACGTAGACAACCAGATCCGCACTCTCAGCATACTTTAAAGCCCTCTCTACACCTATTTTCTCTACTGTATCTTCTGTTTCGCGTATTCCTGCCGTATCCACCACATTGAGGGATAAATCTCCCAGTCTGACAGTTTCCCGCAACACATCCCTTGTCGTTCCCGCCACATCTGTCACAATGGCCCTGTCCTCTCCTACAAGACAATTCAGAAGAGTTGATTTGCCCACATTTGGCTTGCCGACAATCACGGTATCTATCCCTTCCTGAATCAATCTGCCGTTTTCCCAGGTATCTATTAGTTTATTAACTTCTCTTGACAACTTATCTATTTTATTATGAAGCCTTTCGGTATATCCCTCCAGGCTGAAATGTTCCGGATCATCCAGGGCCGACTCAATAAAAGCTACCTCATAGAGGATTTCATTCCGCATTTTCTTTATCTTATCTGAAAGAACACCTCTTAATTGTCTGACGGAACAGTTCAGGGCATATTCATTCTGTGAACGGATCACATCCATCACAGCCTCTGCCCGGGCCAAATCAATTCTTCCGTTCAAAAAGGCACGTCTGGTAAATTCTCCGGGATCTGCCAGCCTGGCTCCTGATTTCAGAGCCGTTTCCAGTATTTTCTTCATCACAAGCACACCGCCGTGACACTGGATTTCCACAGTATCCTCTCCGGTAAAGCTCCTGGGAGAGCGCATTACCACAGCCATCACTTCATCTATGATAAAATCATTGTCCGCATCATACGCAAAACCGTAATAAAGCATGTGGCTTACTGCACTATCCAAAATCTGTTTTCCGGAAGGAGCACGAAAAATAATATTTCCTGTTTCAACTGCATTCTCGCCGCTGATTCTCACGATACCGATACCTGAATCTGTCAGTCCTGTGGCAATTGCAGCTATCGTATCCTTTTTCCACATAAATTATATCCTCATAAAATACAACATGGTAAAACCGGATATAAATATATATCCGGTTTTACGTATACTTTTTTATCTCTTATAAGTAACAACAACTCTCCTGTAAGGTTCGTCTCCCTCGCTGTGCGTAGAGATATACTTGTCATTCTGCAAAGTCGAATGAATAATCCGTCTTTCATAGGGATTCATAGGTTCCAGAGAAACCGGCCTTCTGGTCTTCTTTACCTTATAGGCAATATTCTTAGCCAGATTTTCCAATGTCTCCTTTCTTCTCTGACGATAATTTTCCGTATCAATCTTGACTCTGATGTATTCTTCCATTTCCTTATTTACCACCAGAGATACCAGATATTGAAGAGAATCCAGCGTTTGTCCGCGCTTTCCGATCAAAACCCCCATCTCATCTCCCGAAAGCTCAATATCCATGGATTTTTCTTCTTCATTGTACTTTACATCTATCACTACCTGCATATTCATTGCCGCAAATACATCTTTCAAAAAGTTTTTGGCAGTATCTTCGGCCGATACTTCCTCTATTTTGGCAGACGCCTTGATAATTGCAGGTTTGGAACCGATTCCAAGAAATCCGCTGGAACCTTCCTCTATCACCTGATACTCAAGTTTGTCGCTTGTCACACCCAATTTCCTGCAGGCTTCGGTAATAGCCTCATTCACAGTCTTGGCAGATACTTCGATAAATTCCTGCTCCTTCGCCATTTTAATTCTCCTCCTCAATTCAGTTCCGCAGTTCTTAATTCCTGTTATTATTTCTCTCGTTGTAATCCTTTACCATATTGGCCTTTTCCATCATGCTTCCCGGTTTTGCATTGCTCCTGCTGTAGGTGCCCTCCGGCGTCGTATTGACTTTCGCCTTATCAGCCATACCGGTACTTTTGTCCACATTCGCGGGCTTCTGAGCAGTCGACTTATTTTGAATGTTACGTGTATTCATATTTGCATAAGCGTTCATTCTCTCCTGGGTCTGCTTCAGCTTTTCCATCTTTTTCGCACTCTTGACGGAATTTTTTGCAATGACTTCATCGAAATCCATTTTGTCAATATGTCTGTTAATGACTACCTGCTGGATACTTCTCACCACGCTGCCGGCTACCCAATATAAACCCATACCGGAAGGAAATGAAAAACAGAACCACGCAGACATTAACGGCATAAACATATTCATGGTCTTCATGGATGCAGCCATGGAAGAAGCCTTCTCATTTCCGTTGGAAGGCTGCTGGGGCATCAGCTTTACATTGATCCACTGTGTCACTGCAGAGAGAACAGGAATCATCACGGCTCCGACCACAATTCCCCAGGCCCCGATCTCCATGGCACTTTTAATCAATGCGCTTGGAGAATCTCCCATATTCAGACCGAAAAAGTTATTGTAGGTATCCAGCAGTCCCCGGGTACTCTCATTGCTGAGAATCAAATGTCCCTTATAAGTCAGCTGACTTAAATCATAATGTCCGGCAACGGCAGCCATATCCGCAGAGGACAATTTATTCAGGACGTCAATGATTCCGTTGGTCAGATCCCCCTTTGTCATAGACTGGCCATACATACTTACTACGCTTGAAATACTTTCAATACCTGAATTCTGAAGAAATCCTCCATTGTCGTTCTGGATGATATGCTCCGCCAATACCTTGAAGGTATTGCCGATCTGCGTAACATAGGCCGGCATACGGTATATTACTTGATATAATGCAAACAGAATAGGCATCTGGATCAAAAGCTGTACACAGCTTCCGCTGGCAGACACGCCATATTTTGCATATACCATCTGAACCTCCTGATTTTTTGCCATCAGAGATTCCTGGTCTGACCTTCCCTTATATTTTGCTTCAATTGCCTGAATCTCAGGATTCATCTTCACTTGAAGCTTGGAGAATTTCTGCTGCTTAATATTCAATGGCGTCATTAGAAGGTTTACTACGATAGTAAACAAAATAATCGCCAGACCGATATTCGGAATACCTATAAAATCGATGACATAAAAGATACCGTTCATGATTTTACCCAGCAGCCACGCGACCTGCCCTATAATGGGAGTCGTATTCTGGGTCAATAAAATTAAACTCATTTATTTTCTATCCTCTCAGTCAGGTTTGCCGGTGATTCTTTACTTAGGAACCGGATCAAATCCGCCTTTAGAAAAAGGATTACAGCGCAGTATTCTCCATACAGCCAGCATACTTCCCTTCAAAGCTCCGTGTCTCTCAATGGCCTCTAAACCATACTGGGAGCAGGTTGGAATATAGGGGCACCTGGTCCTTTTCATAGGTGACAGATATTTTTGATAAAATCTGATACCGGCAATCAAAAATTTTTTCATTCTTAAAACTCAGCCTCTGTGATATGATGAAGCTTACCAAGGTGAAGCAGCGCGCTTTCCATCTCAGCATAACCCACCGAAACCGCATTCTTCCTTGCAACGATTACAATGTCCAAACCACTAT
>OFHM01000104.1_pt1 | contig 80489 bp, 61 predicted proteins | sample 1521311 | NCBI WGS metagenome assembly OFHM01 (sample SAMEA3504083, study PRJEB24116) | mouse gut metagenome | biome: mouse gut; feature: mouse-associated habitat; material: faeces | place: Denmark | collected 2011 | reverse complement strand
TGCCATTGCGGGTAAGATATACTGGCTGATTCGTGCTTACTTCTTTTAACACTTCAGTATAGTTTCTTAAATCTGATATTGGTTTTATGTTTGGCATAGTCATCATCTCCTTCTAAAATTTATTATATACAAGACACATAAAAATAGCAACGCAAATATGCACGTTAATTTACAGCGTTATTCTTCAGTAAATATTTCTCCATCCTGCTCCTTTTTTTCGCCTAAATATGTTGCATAATCACATGTCCCTGGATAAATAAGATTGAGGTTTTCGACAACACTATACATGCCAACGAAATAAGACCGGGGGCAGCAGCATTTCCTTAATGCTCTGCCCCAGGCCTTTCATTCTGGCTGATATTGTGTAGGCCTTCTGATTCCTATACCAATTCTAAGCCGGTTAAATCTCTCACAATTTCAATCGGCAAATCGGCATCCTCTGCAATTTCTTCAACAGTCAGCTTACCTCTTGCAATCATGCGGCGTGCAGACGCTTTCTTTTCTTCCAGAGCCCGTTCTTCTGCCCGTTCTTCTGCCCGTTCTTCTGCCCGTTTTTCCACTAAATCTTCAAATATTTGACACATAATTTCTTGCCCTCCTTCCGTTTCCTTAAAATATTTCACCTGTCTGGCCAACACTGGATAGAACATATCCACAGAATTTAAACATCTAAAGTCATGCATCAACCTTCCAATCGGATCGGTGTCATCTTTATAACTGCCATTCACGTATAGGATATGGGAGCCGTCGCCGAAATATGTACCGGTTTCCTCGATTACCCGATTGACATGATATAATGGACATCCTGCACCTATGGCATCATTTGCCGTAATAAATATCACATAGGATTCATGAATTTCTTTAAATTCCTGTCCGGATCTCAACATTTTTGTATCAATCATACTGCTGTGAAACCTTGCCCTGCGGACGTTTGCTCCGGCTGAGGCACGCTGAACTTCAATGTCATAGATTTTACCTTCTCTATCCCTCGCGTAAATATCTATGGTAATAGAGCGTCCGCCGGGCAATGGATTTTTATATTCCCTCTGCCCAATTACCTCTAACACAGCTAAATCATTCCGCTCAAGGATGACATTCAGCAACAATTCCGTAGCTTCGATATTTCTGTCAAATACTAAGGTCATCAGATTATCATCTAAAAGGCATAATTTCCCTATTGCGTCCAGGGTCTCTTTCTTTTGCAGGTCTGTCTGGCTTTTTGAGTCCATTCATTCACCGCCTTTTTATTTTATATCGTATCATAAATCTGCTTCTTTTACAATTACATTTTCGTTTTGCAGATAGAGAGTAACGATAGAGTGTGGAGACTTTTCGCAGGAAAACGATAGACAGATGTGCGAAAAAGTATACTTTGATTCCTGGTTCTGATAGAGATAGGAGCCGGCCATATGTAATCTATTTCCAAAATCGATAATTTTTTAAAGTTGGAAAATAGGGACCATACCGTTCTTTTGAGTTTCGCTTTTCCGCTTGTCATTTCCCCCAAATCGTGGTATTCTTAGCCCATGTAGAGAGAAGACAAATGAATTTACGGCGAGCGAGTTGCCTGTTTCCAGTAGAGCAGGAAAGGGAGCCGTGAAACAACGTAACTGGATATTCCAGTTATGTAACTAAATTTCGGGTACAGAATAATGGCTGGGGAGATATGATAAGAATGGATGCGGCAAGGCGAGTAGAATATAACACAACTGAAGATATCTATAATTTACCAGACGGTCAGAGGGCAGAATTGATTGATGGTAAAATGTATATGATGGCGGCGCCAGGGAGAGCCCATCAAGGACTTGTAACGGAATTTACCTATTTGATCAGAGATTACATCAGAAATAAGAATGGAGATTGCGTGATATACCCATCACCCTTTGCAGTATTTTTGAATGCCGATGATAAAACTTATGTGGAGCCGGATATTTGTGTCATTTGTGATAAAGATAAGCTCATAGACGAAGGATGCAAGGGGGCGCCGGATTGGATAATTGAGATTGTTTCGGCTACAAGCGGGCGGATGGATTATTATATAAAACTTTTTAAATATCGTACAGCGGGTGTCAGGGAATATTGGATTGTTGATCCAATGAAAAAACGTGTTATGGTTTACAATTTTGAGCATGATACAATTGAAGAATATTCGTTTTCTGATAAAGTAAAAGCTGGAATATACAAAGACTTCGAAATCAATTTTGACGGGATAAGTATAGAATAATGTGGCTGCATCCGCTCTGCATGCCACCGGAGGGGCCTTTGGAGATACGGACTGAGAAGATGGGAATAGGAAGCAGGTATGCGTAAAATATTATCTGCCCTGATCCTCCCATAGATCGGGGCAGAATGGAAAACAAGCAACGTCCAATCAACAGCCAATCAGCACCCTCTTCCCGCAAAAAGCAAACCCATATCTGTGGATTTTCTCTTTCGGAACGCCCTTTTCTACCAACATAGTCTCATACTTCATTTTCTGAATTTGTTTCAATGCCTCATTTACAGTATCGGAAAGCGTTTTTTCCTCTGTGTTGTCCTGTACTTTAAATTCTATAATGATACCCTTATCCCCTGCTATCCTGGGTTCCAGCATAATGTCATAGCGTCCGAAGCTGCTTTCACGATTAGATGTGAGTACATATTGATCAGCAAGTTCTACCATCAACCCCAGTACAAAACCATGGTAGAAGCGTTCGGGTTCTTCGTCCGAAGGATTTTTCCCGGTATCAAAGTAGCTGAAAGTTGTCAGGGCTACCTTATTTATATAAAGATTCATGCCTTTCACATCATCAAGCAACAGTGCTTTGATAAAATTATTATAGTTATACGCTACCGGATCAAACCAGCCCCGGACCATTTTACGGAACATGACACGCACTTCAAAGTTTGTCAGGGCCAGATCATAGTATTCCTTCCATTCTCCGTATTCTGTGATGTAGGTGTGAAAGTTCTTCACCTTTAGATAGCCGCTGGCAAGCAGGAGGCTCCATATTGCGGTTTTTTCCGAAGAAAGCTGAGGATAGACGATCTGCTCATCGATCTCCATCCGGATAGTTTCTCCCCGCAGCAGATGCTCAAAGGTTATCTTTACATCCGGGCTGCCCTCACGCACCAGTTTACCAACCAGACTGTTGGAGCTGGTATTGGCCCAGTAAGTGCTTACGCTGCCTTTCTCAAGAAAATTAATGATAGACCAGGGATTATAAATATCCTTTTTCTGCCCAAATGTGAAACCGTCATACCAGTCTTTCACCTGCTGTTTTCTATCAGAGAGCCCAAATTCATCCAGGGCCGCAAAGACTTCTTCCTCTGTAAATCCAAAACAGTCTGCATATTTGGGGGAAGTAGTTGTTACCACTTCCAGATTATTTAAATCAGAAAAGATGGACTCTCGGCTGATTCGGGTAATGCCTGACAACAGTGCACGCTCCAGACAGGAATTGGTTTTAAATGCGGCATTAAACATACTGCGGGTAAAGGAAACCAGCTCGTCCCAATACCCGTTGACATAGGCTTCCTGCATTGGCGTATCATATTCGTCTAATAGAATAATTACCTTTTTTTCATAATAGCGGGACAAGTAGATGGATAGCTGGTGGATTGCCATTGTCGCAGTGGTTTCATTCATATTTACATCTACGGATGCAAAAAAGTTTTTTTCCTTTTCATCTAAAATTCCGGATTCCATTAGAAACTTGTTTGCAGAATATAGATTCGTTAATATTTGATTTATTCTGGATACAGTCATTTCATAGTTTTTTTCCTTTACTGTTGCAAAAGACAGATTAATCACCGGATATGTTCCCTGAAGATTTTGAAATTGCTCATTGTCCCATATAGTAAGGCCCTGGAATAGATCATGCCTATTTGCATACTGAACGGAAAAGAATTTTTCCAGCATGCTCAGATTCAGAGTCTTTCCGAAACGCCTGGGGCGGGTAATCAGAGTCACATCATCTTTGGTTTCCCACCATGCCCGAATGAAGTCGGTTTTATCGATATAAAAGGTGTTTTCTGTCCGAATCTTTTCGAAATCCAGCCTGCCGATTCCCACTGTTCTTGCCATATCTACGTATCCTTCCTGCCATTTGCTGATTCGTGTCTCTATATAAAAGAATTGCATTCTGACCTTTGAGATGATTATATTATTTTGCCCTCCGATTAGCAATACATAAGTTACAGATTTTACTTACCTGATATCAAAACCGGATATCATAAAGGGCCAATGCCCGTCCTCTTCTGTCGAAGAGCTCAGTCATTGGCCCTCAATTTATACTTGCGCCTGTTTCTCGAAAAACTCATCCACAGTCGCCTTAATCTCCGGCGGCCTGGTGGTCTTGAGCAGATATCCGGCCGGTTTCAGGGGAAGAAGTGCTTTGAGGCGTTCTTTATCCACTGTGCCGGTGAGGAATATGACCGGAGTATCGACAAAAGCTTCCTCGGCCCGAATCATTTCCAATACCTGTTTTCCGTTGCAGACAGGCATCTCATAGTCCAACAGAACCAGGTCCGGCGCATTCAGCGTCATGCTTCTGATGGCAGCCACGCCTGATTTGGCAGTTGTAACGTCATAATCCTTGTCAAACAATTCTTTCATAACCTGAAGGATCAATGCGGAATCGTCTACGATCAGGAGTTTCTTTTTTTCCACATTTTCAGCGTCATTTTCGTTCAGGTATTTCAGGATTTCCTCCATCGCATTTTCCGCACAGATGGAAGGCGGGAGAGAATCTTCCTGAAAGTCAGGTGCAAGCATACAGTAGGCGAAATACCCCTTCCCCGTATCGAACAGCAGGCTGCACTGTGGGTTGTGCTGGTCGAACATCCTATCGAATTGTTTGTAAGACAGGAGATTTTCTTCTTTCAATTCTAAATTGTCCATACTGGGAAAATGTGATATAATGCGTCCTATAAACTGTTTGGCAATGTACCTGGTGGCATTCATCATCATCACATTTACTTTATCGGCGTCGCCTTCCACGAGATCGCCCACTGTTTCTACCAGCAGCCGTTCTTCAAAGACCAGGAGGAATTCGTATTTTTTGCCTTTTTCCGAGGAGTAGAGCAGGCGGTAATAGATCCCGTTGCCGAATTTCTCTCCGCCGTAACTTTCGCTGATTACCTTTGCATCCAACTGGAACAGCTCATAGAGCTGCTGAGTAATGGCCTTCTTAATGGCTGCCTGCTCTTCTTCCGGCAAAAGATCAATCCACCGGCTGGAAACAGTGCCCGTGATGGCCCGATCTTCTGTCATGGTGTGTCCGATCAGCCAGCCGGCGCAGACACCCAGGAAATGTTCCACTGCCTCAGGAGAATAATGGGTGGCCATCAGTTCTTTTTCGATTTCCGGGAGCGTTTTTTTCCGGAAGACATCATGCAGGCGTCTATGGGTATCATATCCTTCATAGCCGATAGAAGCCATGTACATTTCTTCCTCTGCGAAATGCTTCATAGCGTGGCCGCGGAAGAATTTGATTCCTTCCTGATAGGCCCAGCGGCTTTTGGAGTCGTTTTCATCATAAGAAAATAATTTGTTCATAATACTGAATAACTTTTTATGTTCTCTGTCAATGACGTCTACCCCGATGTTATATCTGTCATGCCATACAAACTTCTGATCGTTCATTTTATGCCCCCGATTCCATATAATTAATAAAGTTGGGAAAATGTTTCATTCATTTATCCTGCCCTGTTATAAAATTATAGCTTTTTGCGAGGTATATTTCAATACCTTTTACGGATTTTTTCAATTGGGCTGATATAGGGTATTATGATATTGTCGACTTTTGTCGATGAGATTTTCTTTACATGAAGACGATGATGTATTATAATATGTTTTATAAAAGGGGATTCGAAATTGCGGCTTTGCTATATGCGGGGCCGTAGTTTCATGTTCTGTTGTCTTTTACGTTTTTTGTCTGGCAGTTGATTCTGTACGTTCTGGCATTCGGATCAGAATATATTCCATAAGATTTCATGATTTCCCGGGGCAGCTGATTTTTTTATTGGCATTATAAGAGGAATCTGTTATAATGGAAAAAGTTTGAAGGATTTGGAGATTGTGCCAATCGTGAGGAGAGCATGATGAAATATGACTACTTGATCGTAGGCGCCGGGCTGTATGGCGCAGTGTTTGCCAACGAGGCAAAGAAAAAAGGAAAGACCTGTCTTGTAGTAGATAAGAGAGCGCATATCGGGGGAAATATTTATACAGAGGAGATTCACGGGATTCAGGTTCACAGATATGGCGCGCATATTTTTCATACATCGGACAAAAGAATCTGGGAGTATGTGAATCAGTATGCTGAGTTCAACAATTTTATCAACTCTCCGATAGCGCGTTATGGGAATGAGCTGTATAATCTGCCTTTTAATATGAATACTTTCAGCCGGATGTGGGGAGTGGTTACGCCGAAAGAGGCGCAGGAAGTGATTGCGGCGCAGATTGCGGAGCTTCATATTACGGAGCCGAAGAATCTGGAGGAGCAGGCGCTGTCCCTGGTGGGACGCGATGTCTATGAGAAGCTGATCAAGGGGTATACGCAGAAGCAGTGGGGGAGAGATTGCCGGGAGCTGCCGGCTTTTATTATCCGGCGTCTGCCGCTGCGGTTTACCTATGACAATAATTATTTCAATGACCGCTTTCAGGGGATTCCTGTGGGAGGCTACACGGGGATTGTGGAGAAGATGCTGGAAGGGGCAAAGGTGCGCCTGAACACGGATTATCTGGCAAATCGCGGGGAGTTGGACGGCCTGGCGGAGAAAGTTGTGTACACAGGTATGATCGATCAATTTTACGACTATTCTCTTGGTGTATTGGAGTATCGTTCTGTCCGGTTTGAGACGGAGGAGCTGGAGACGGAGAACTACCAGGGCAATGCGGTAGTGAATTACACAGACCAGGAGGTACCCTATACCAGGATCATTGAGCACAAGCATTTTGAATTCGGAAAGCAGCCTACCACGATCATTTCCAGAGAGTATTCCAGCGAATGGAAGAAGGGGGACGAGCCCTATTATCCGGTAAATGATGAGAAAAACAATGAGCTTTACAGGCGTTACAGAGCCATGGCCGACAGGGAGAGCCGCGTGATCTTCGGCGGCAGATTGGGCAATTATCAGTATTATGATATGGATAAGGTGATAGCGGCGGCTCTGGAGCTTTGTGCGAAGGAGTTAGGAGACAGATAAGAATACGCGGAGGCGTTTGGCATGGAACAATTGGCAATTTTTGGAGGGACTCCTCTAAGGAAGAAACCGCTTCATTATGGGCGGCAGTATATTGATGAAGACGACATTGCAGCGGTGGTGGAGACCCTGAAAAGCGATGACCTGACCTGTGGACCGAAGATCACGGCACTGGAGGAGAAGCTCTGTCAGGTGACAGGGGCAAAATATGCGGTGGTGGTGAGCAACGGTACGGCGGCGCTTCATATCGCGGCTTTGGCAGCAGGTTTTAAAGAGGGGGATGAGGTAATTGTGAGCTCGATTACCTTTGCTGCGTCTTCCAATTGTATTTTATACTGCGGAGCCAGGCCGGTATTTGCGGATATCGATCCGGAGACTTATAATATCGCGCCGAAGGCCATTGAGCAATTGATTACGCCTCGGACAAAGGGGATTGTTGCGGTGGATTTCACGGGACAGTCCGTGGAGCATGACACTATCGGAGATATCTGCCGCAGGCACGGGCTGATACTGATCGAAGATGCGGCGCACGCCATCGGCACGAAATACAGAGGTAAGCCCGTCGGAAGTATTGCGGATATGACCTGTTTCAGCTTTCATCCCGTGAAGACGGTGACATCCGGGGAAGGGGGCGCCGTGACTACCAATGACGAGGCATTATACCGCAGGCTGGTCCGGCTGCGCACTCATGGAATTACGCGGGATCGCGGGGAGATGGTACATCCCACGGATGCGCTGTGGTATAACGAACAGGTGGAGCTGGGGTTCAACTATCGCCTCACGGATATTCAGGCAGCGCTGCTTTTGAGTCAGCTGGACAAGCTGCCGGTTTTTGCGGCGCGTCGGCAGGAGATTGTGGAGAAATATAACGCGGCCTTTTCCGGTATGACGGAACTTATCGTACAGAAAGAGATCGAGGAATCGCAGACCGTAAGGCATCTGTATATCCTGAGGCTGAACGGGGAGAGGCTGAATTGTGACCGGCGCCAGTTTTTTGATGCACTGCGTGCGGAGAATATTTATTCGCAGGTTCATTATCTGCCGGTATATTGGCATTCTTATTATGAAAAACTGGGATATGAGAAGGGCTTATGTCCCCATGCGGAGCAGTATTATCAGGAGGTTATGTCCCTTCCTCTATATTATAGTCTGACGGATGATGATGTAGAAGACGTCATTCGTACCGTGAAGAAACTCATAGCGTATTTTCGGAAATAGCGCTGTGCCGGGAGGGAAGCGATTATGGATTGTACAAAGAAGAGCGGACGGAAAAATCAAATCATAGACGGGGTAGTTTTTACCGTGATGCTGGCGGTGATTATGGCGGTCACTCTCAAGCTCTTTTATATGCAGACCCTGGGGGATGTAAATTCGGACATGAAGGCTTATATTTTGGAGATGCAGGGGCTGGAGAGTGGGTATCATTTTCCGTACCCTGTATTTTTCAAATTTGCCGCGCTGCTGCACCTTTTTGTGTCGTCGGAGATGTCGGTGGCGCTGGCCCTTACGGTGATGAACGGGCTGGCTATAGTGGTGACAAAGCTTGCTTTTAACCGGTTGGTCTTGCCCGCGGGAGAGGGAGATTGGAGGACGGGAATATTTGTCAGTCTGGTGTCCGGATCTTTGTTTTTTATATCCATGCTGTATTTTCCGGAAGGCATTTATCTGCCGGGAATTCGTTTCTGGTATCTGGGGGTGTTCACGGCAAATCCTTTTCACAATGCCACTTTTATGGCGGCCAGACCTTTTGCAATTCTGGCCTTTCTGTGGTATGGAAAGCTTCTTCCCGTATATGAGCAAAAAGGCGCAGCCATAGGGGATTATGTGTTGTTTTCTCTGTTCCTGTTTCTGGCTACTATGACCAAGCCCAGTTTTACGTTGGTGATGGTCAGCGGGGCAGGGTTATTGATGTTGTATCGGCTGATTCGGGCCGGATTCCGGAATTTCCTTCCCACGCTGCAGCTGGGGCTTTGCTTTATTCCTACTTTTCTGGCTCTGTTGTATCAGTATGCCGGTGTTTTTGTGCCCCGGGACGGCGGGGAAGGGGGAATCGGCTTCTGCCTGGGGGAAGTGTGGGCAGAGTACTGCGACAATATTCCGCTGGGGATTTGCCTGGCTATGGCATTTCCTCTGACAGTATTGATTCTGAATCGGAAAGAGGTGAAGCGAAATGCTGCTTTCCGATTTGCCTGGCTGCTGTATCTGGTGAGTTTCGCAGAAGCATTTTTTCTATATGAAAAAGGGTTCCGGAGGGTGGATTTCAATTTCTCCTGGGGATATATGTACGGCATTTTCTTCTGCCATTTCAGTTCGCTGCTGCTGCTGACGCGGCAGAGTATCCGCGCTGTGAAGGACAGGGCGTCCTGCGGGAAGAGAAAGCTGTGTCTGCTTTTGCTGCAGTGGATGGTCTATTTGTGTCACCTGGTATGCGGCCTTTTTTACTTCCGGGATGTGCTGGTGGACGGAACCTACTATTGAGAAAGCGGAAGAGAATACGAAAAACATATTTACTTACGAATACAGGAAAGGAATAACTGTCAATGGATAAGATCGCAGTACTGATTCCCTGTTATAACGAGGAGCAGACCATCGGAAAGGTGGTGAAGGATGTCCGGGAGGCATTGCCCGAGGCAGTGGTGTATGTGTACGACAATAATTCCACGGACAGGACGGTGGAGTTGGCCGGGGCGCAGGGGGCGGTGGTTCGCCATGAGTACAGGCAGGGGAAGGGAAATGTAATCCGCAGAATGTTTCGGGAGATCGACGCGGCCTGTTATCTCATGATCGACGGGGACGATACCTATCCTCTGGACTGCGCCAGAGAGATGACGGAGAAAGTGCTGACAGACAATGCGGATATGGTGGTGGGGGACAGGCTTTCCTCCACATATTTTACGGAAAACAAGCGTCCTTTCCATAATTTCGGCAACAGCTTCATGCGGGCCGGCATCAACGGATTATTTCATACGGATATCAAAGATATCATGACCGGTTACAGGGCTTTCAGCTATGAATTTGTGAAAACCTTTCCTGTGTTTTCTAAAGGCTTTGAAATCGAGACAGAGATGACGATCCATGCGGTAAACTACAATATGCAGGTGGAAAATGTGGTGGTGGAGTACAGAGATCGTCCGGAGGGCAGTGTATCCAAGCTAAATACCTACAGCGACGGACTGCGCGTCATACGGAAAATGCTGCAGCTGTACAGAAATTACCGTCCGCTGCATTTCTTCGGCGGGATATGTCTGGTGTTGGTAGCAGCCGCATTGCTGTTTATGATTCCGATTTTCGGCGAGTATCTGAGAACAGGGCTGGTTCCCCGGTTTCCTACGCTGATTGTCTGCGGGTTCATGGTGCTGGCGGGGATCCAGTCCTTTTTTGCAGGAATGATTCTGGAGGTCATGGCGGCAAAGGACAAACGGGATTTCGAATACCGCCTGGCCAGAGTCAATGCTCAGAAGAGGGGAAAACAGGAGACAGTAAAGGCGGAAGGGGATTTTGACCGATGAGAGAATATATTGACCGCGCGGCGGGTATTTATCTCCGTCTGATGGAAGAAGCCGATACGGATCTTATCATTGCCTGGCGCAACAGGGAGGATGTGCGGAGAAATTTTATCTATCGGGAGCCGTTTACCAGGCAGGGGCATGAGAATTGGGTGAATACCATGATTCGGCCGGGGCGGGCAGTGCAGATGATTATCGTAGATTCGGCTGATGATACGCCGTTGGGAAGCGTCTATATCCGGGATATTGACAGGGGACACTTAAAGGCAGAGTACGGGATCTTTATCGGGGTACCCCAGGCCAGAGGCAGGGGGATCGGAACTGCGGCGGCAAGACTCATGCTCCGGTATTGTTTTGAGGAAGAAGGACTGCATCGGATCTATCTGCGGGCCCTGGCTGGCAACCGGCAGGCAATCCGCAGTTATGAGAAGGCCGGATTTGTGAGGGAAGGCTGTCTGCGGGAGGATGTGTGCATAGATGGGGAATTTTATGATATTGTATGGATGGCTGCGATTCGTCCGTGAGGACGGGGGGCATTACAGTGATATTCATAGGATCGCAGAATCTGGAAAAAAGAGACATAGCCATGCGGTGCGGCAGTTTCAGGGTGCCGGAGATTGGCCGCGGGCAATGTGAGGTGTATATGAATCAGGTAAAAAAGGTAAGTTTTGTCATTCCCTGTTACCGTTCGGAGCATACGCTGCCCCATGTGATAACGGAAATAACGGAAAAGATGAAAACCATGGAGCAGTATGAATATGATATTTTTCTGGTGAATGACTGTTCACCGGATGATACCTTCGGTGTCATCAGAAAACTTTGCAGGGAGAACGGGAAGATCAGGGGAATCAATTTTGCGAAGAACTTCGGACAGCATTCCGCATTGATGGCAGGACTGCGCTATTCGGACGGAGATTATGTGGTATGTCTGGATGACGACGGGCAGACGCCGGCAGACGAGGTAGACAGATTGCTTCGAAAGCTGGAGGAGGGATACGACGCTGTGTATGCGAAATATGACCACAAACAGCATTCCGCTTTTCGGAATCTGGGAAGCAAGCTGAATGAGCGGATGACCCGCATGATGCTGGGCAAGCCGCCGGAGCTGTATTTGTCCAGCTATTTTGCGGTAAAGAGGTTCGTGGTGGAGGATATGGTCCGCTATGAGAATTCTTATCCTTATGTTATCGGGTTGGTGCTGCGGGCCACCGGGAATATTACCAATGTGGAAGTGAATCATAGAGAGCGGGAGTCAGGCGTCTCAGGTTATAACCTTAAAAAGCTGGTGGGATTGTGGTTTAACGGATTTACGGCATTTTCGGTGAAACCTCTGCGGATCGCCACCGGCGTGGGAGCCGTCAGCGCAGCGGCCGGTTTTCTGTATGGATTTTACACGATTATAAAGAGATTGCTGCGGCCGGATGTACCCATGGGATTCAGCTCTACCATGTCGGCGATTGTGTTTTTCGGCGGGATGATTATGCTGATGCTGGGGCTGATCGGGGAATATATCGGAAGAATTTATATCAGTCTGAACAATTCGCCTCAATATGTCATCCGGGAGAAGCTTAATATGGACGGAGAGCGGGATGTATCGGATTCGGAGGAGCAGAAAGGGTAGCGGAATGAAGAAATGGAGAGACTGGTGGAGGGCGGAAGGGAAGTATTGCGCAGAGCGGCGGTATGTCACATTGCTGAAGGCATTGCTGCTGGCCATGCTTCCTCTGGTCTGCTGTCTGGTGTATTGCGGATCTCAGGGCCGCAGCCTTGGAGAGGTGTATCTGCCTTCTTCGGAGTGGAATGATGAGCTTTTTTATTATAAACAGGTGGAAAGTATACTGGAATTCGGATATCCCCTTGGGTATTATGGATTTAACGAGAGCCATGCATTGAAGCTGTCCTTTGCGGCCTGGAGTCCGGTGCTGGTGTCTCCCTGGATTCTGTGGGGGCTTGTCTTCGGGTGGAATCTGATGTCGCCGGTGATCTGTAATATTTTCCTGCTGATGCTTACCTGTTTTGCGTTCGTCTGGCTGGTGCGTCCTACCTGGAAGCAGCTGGGGGTTTTGGCTTTTTTGTTCTGCCTGTATACCCCTTTTGTCCGCTATATGCTTTCCGTGATGCCGGAGATTATCTGCTTCAGTATGGTGATTGTCTTTTTTTCACTGGCAATCAACTATCTGAGGAGAGAGCGGACTTACAAACTGGTGTTTCTCTTTGCCATGTCCGGCATGATGACGTTGATGAGACCGTATTTGCTGTTGTTTTTGTTGCTGCCCTGTTATCTGTGGATTCGCCGGGACAGGTGTCATGCCTTTCGGTGGGTGGGAGCGGCAGGTTCTGCGGCGGTTCTGGGCGTGGTGCTGGGGCTGTATGCCTGTATTAAGCACTTCTTTGGAGCAGAGTATTTTGCACCTTTGTTTTTTACAGAGTGGATAACCGCTTATTTTGAGAGAGGGCTGATCGGGGGAGTCCGCTATACGCTGGGAACCTTGTATTATATGGGAAGTGATTTCCTGCGGTATATGGTTCAGGGCTTTCGGACAGGACTGGCGTCGGGAGCGTATTTTGCGGGATATCTGGTCTGCATGGCAGTGCTGATTGCACAGAGTTTTCGGGATTGGAGAAGGTGGAAGCGGCTGGGACGGATACAGGCGCAGAGCGAGGAGGGGGCGGAAGTCCGGGCGGAGGATGTGGCCCGTGCGGAAGGCATGACCCGGACGGAGGACGTGGTTGGTGCAGAAGGCAAGACTCGGGCGGAGGACACGGTTTGTGCGGAAGGCAAGACCCGGGCGAAGGGCATGGTCAGAGCAGAGAGTAAGTCTCGGACAGGTGACATGGCCCGTGCGGAAGGCAAGTCTCGGACGAAAGGAAATGCCCAGACAGAGGATAACATGCAGGCGGAAGGCGCGGATCTGCAGGATGTCCGAGCCGCGGAAGAGGAGCGTACAGCTCTGGGGAATCGGCTGATTATCCAGGTCCATCTGGCTTTCAGCTTTGTGGCCATGCTGTTTGCGTTGCTTCTCATGTATAAGCTTACGGAGGGCAGCAAGCATCTTCTGACCTTCATGGCGGCAGCAGTGTTCATTGTTTCTTTGATGGAGACAAAGTTTTATAAAAAGGCCGTGCTATTGGGAGCCACCTTTGCCTATTTCTTTTTCTATATGGCGCTGGATCCTTATGATTACGAGGCTCCCTTTGTGCGGGAGGATAGGAAGGCAGCGGTGGAGGCCTGCGGGGCGGCTCTGGAGGAGGAACTGACGCTGGAACGGGAAAATGTACCGAATTATGAGAATGTGGTGATTTGGGTTTTCAGCGATATGGTGGATGGCAGTTCAGTCAATACCTCCTGGCAGCTTTTATATGCGTTACCGGAGGGCTTTGGAATCAGCTGCTGTATGCGGGATTATGTGGTGGAGGAATTTGACACACTGCAGAGCAGGTATCTGATAAGCCCTGCGGGGGGAGAGATCGATGCACTCTGCCGGGAAGCCGGCTACAGACGATTGTATGAGGATGACGAAACTGTTTTCTATGAGAGAACCCGCTGATTTGGCGGGTTCTTTTAGGTAGGCGCACCGGGCGGGCGCATGTTCTAAACGGGTGAAAGTCCCGAGTCCGCCCGACAGTGGGAAGGATATAACCGAACACCAAGGTTCTTGCCGTATAGAAGTATATCCGGAAAGTTTTAACCTTGCATTTCCTAAAGCCCTGCCTTATACTATTGTAAAGAACGGAAATCGTATCACTTTTGCGCGGAAGCCGTTATAGAGAGAGGTAGCTTATGTTAAATACGCATGAAAAGCTTTATACGTCAGAAGACTACTGGAACCTTCCGGATGGAGAGCGGGCGGAACTGATTGACGGAGTTCTCTATGGGATGGCGCCTCCCAATTTCCGTCACCAGAAGTTGGTTAGTGAACTTCATCATGTTCTGATGAGCCATGTGAAATCGCAGAAAGGCAGGTGCGAAGTCATGCCTGCGCCTTACGCGGTAAATTTGATGGCTGATAATAAAAAATGGGTAGAACCTGACATAAGTGTCATATGTGACAGAGATAAATTATCTGACCGCGGCTGTGAAGGAGCGCCGGACTTTATAATCGAAGTGGTATCCCCGGGCAGCCGCCGGATGGATTACGCGGTTAAGATGAACCTGTATGCCGACGCGGGGGTGCGGGAGTACTGGATCGTTGATCCCATGAAAAATCGTACAACTGTCTACTTATTTGAAGAAGATTTCGCTCCGGTGGTATTTCCCTTTGATCGGGACATCACGGTGGGTATATATGGAAGCCTGAGCATCAATGTGGCATTGCTTTTGCAGGAGCAGGAGTAAAGAGCAGGCCGACAGGGTACGCGGGAGTAGCCTGCCGGCGTGGCTCATCATGCCAGTACTTTTCTAACGAATCAATTCTGTCAGACTCTCCCCGATCAGAAAACGGAAAGCCGCATTGGGATGGACCTGATCGGGTATAAACTCGCTCCAGTTCTCTTTATTGATTCCGAAACCGTGAAAGGTATCCAAAAGTTCCGTCTGCAATTCCTCCGAGAGCGCAATGACTGCATCCGCATACTGCTCCAGAATATATCCGCCGTGAGGCTCCGTGCCATGATTGAACTGACGGCAGTAGTTGGGCGTGCAGAGAATGATCTGTACATCCGGCAGACCGGCGCGGAGGGTGGCTACTGCTGTGCGGATGGCGCCGGCGTAGGTGGCGATATCGTAAGGGTCTTCCTCCGAGTCGACCTGGTAGCCTGCGAAATAATCATTGAGGCCGTAATAAATTACCACAGACATTTTCTTATCTATGGGAGGATTGGCCAGGTAGGAGGAGATCCCGCTGTACACCTGTGTGCCCTCCGGCAGCAGGGAAAGGTCTCCGTCTACCAGAGCCTGGGAGATTCCGGGCAGGGCGGTGGGGCATTCTGGGTGCATGGAGGCGCTGTTTCCGCCGTAGCCGCAATTGAATACAGATGCGTTCGACACAGCGGCAACTACGCCGGGGATGGAGAGGCTGTCCGTAAAGTTTCCGATGACGCTGTCCCCCAGGAAGACGATACAGTGGTTAGACAGGTCAGGCCGCGCCGGGGCAGTTCTGATTTTTCCGGTCAGTTCCGTCAGCTGTCCGGAAAAGATTTCCGCTCTCTCGGGAGTTACCAGATATTCGTGGATGGAATCACTGTGGAGCATAATTTCCCTGGCGATATTTTCTGCTACAATTCCATCCTCCCGATAATTATGGGGATTGGCGATCAGCCATGCCTGGGAACCGTAAAAATAGAAGCGCAGATTGGGCTTTTCTTCCACGGCGGAGAGAAAATCGCAGTAAATGCCAAGCATCCGCGTGTATTCCTCCTCCGAAAGGCCCTTCCAGTATTCGGCGGAAGGGTAGGACAGAATGACTTCAAAACCGGCGGAGGGGTAGAGCTCAGCCAGCTCCTGGAGCTCTGTGGGGCTTATTTTGTCCGGAAAGATGCCCAGGTATACCGTGGAGATACTGTTGCCTGACTTTGCCACCCGCTTCATATATTGCTTCAACACGGAAAAGTCGGGAATACAGTAGGAGGTCTTTAACAGGGTCAGTTCTCGGTATTTTGTGAAGTCCTCCTCCTGATAGGTATCCAGCGGATACATGGAAATAAAGACGGAATCATAGTCTTCGGAGGAGATCAGACGATAGTCTTCCTGCTGTGCCTTTGGTTTTCCGAACAGGAGAACGAAAAGCGCGGCGGCTCCGGCGAGGAGGAGAAGGGCGATACAGATTCCTAATTTCTTTTTCTGAGTTAATTTGGTCATTTGGGTTGTCCTTTCTATTTTGAAATCGTTTTGATTCTGGTTAACAATTTATTCAGGCCCGTAATCTTCTTCAGCCATTCCAGCAAAACGGAATAGAGCAGGCATGTTGTCAGCAGAAGGAGCCAGGTAATAAGGGCGTACTTAAAATAATAAACAAATTCACGCCAGAGCGTCATATAGAAAAAGGTATGCACGAGATAGATATTCATGGAATGCTTTCCGATAAAGGCCAGCAACTTTCCCGCAAAAGGGATACTGCCAAGCAACGCCGCGGCCAGCCAGACCAAAAACAGGGCCATGGGCGCATCCGTCAGGTGGATGAAATATTCCTGTACCACGATATTTTGTCGGATGAGGATACATAAAACAAAGCCCGGTATGCCGATCAGCCATTGTAGCACCCGGGGCAGTTTTAAGGTAAGCAGCCTGTGGGGCCATTTTCCGTAAGCCGCGCAGACACCGAATACAGCGACAAACAGATAGCGCTTCAAATCCGGATGGAAGGTGACGGCAAAAGGGGCGAAAACGGTAAACAGCAGAAGCGCATATCCGGTCTTCTGTACCAGCCATGTGAGCAGCGGAACCAGGAAGATCAGCAGGTAAGCCAGTTCCATATACCACCAGGTTTCATTCAGGGTAGGGGTGTCAAAGGGAGCGGACAAACCGGTGGCATCCGTCAGAAAGAAGAGGATTCCCTGCTTGCCGGGGCCGTACAGGGAGCGGTAGTCGAAACGATGCCACCACAGCAGATTCACACTCAGGAAAAGGGCTGCAAATTGAAGGGCAAGCGCCAGAAAACGTCTTGCCGCCTGCCTGCAGGCATCCGCAGGGGAGATACCGCCTGCGGGGTGGACAGAGCCGGATAGAGGCGAACTCTGGCCGGAGGCAGATTTGCCGGCTGAAAAACCGCCCTGAGCCAGCAACCCGGAGGCGATACCGAAGGCCGTCAGGAATACAAATACGGCCACGCAGATATTGCCGAAACTGGTAATCAGGAGAAAGGCCTGGAGAGGAAAGGGCGCATAGTTCACATTCATGGCCGTAACCAATGCTTCGTTTTCGAACAGATGATAGGCCAAAAGCAGGAAAATGGCAAGTCCTTTGGCCATATTGGTGTGGTTTATATCAAAATTTCTGTACATAATCGCCTCATTTCTGTGCCGCCGGGGATTCGTCCGCTGATTGCGAAGCAACATATTCCTTATTATCCCGGGCAGGGGAACTTGTCAATGTAAAACCGTATAGAAAGGGAAGGGAGAAGAGGATGGGGAAGGCATATCTGGGATGCCCGAAAAAGCAGGGTGAGACCATACAGATCAGCAGGCTGACCCACAGGGGAAGGCCGGCCGGGAGAGCTGCACGGTTCCCCCGTCTCTTCTGATAAAAGGTAAGGAAGAACAGTCCCCATACGGCGGCGCCGATATTTTCCAACAACCCCAGCAGGCTGATCCGGTTCGCAAAGCGGTAGTAAAAGATCAGCAGTTTATCCGCATTGGGAAACAGGCCGCCCTGCCGCACTGTTTCATAGCCGTCGGTCTCGTATCGGATGGCGTTGCTGACAGAGGGCGTAAACCATCCGTATATATGGACGAAAAAGGCATCGAAGTAGGGCCCGGGATGCCTGATCAATCCCCGGAACCAGGCGCGGAAGTAGGCGGCCAGTTCCGTACCGGAGGCATTTTTATGATACAGCGCTTTCACCGGATCTGCGCTGGCCGGATTATAGGCGGCGGCTACGGTTTCCGCATCCCCCAGAACCGCCTCGATTCCGGCGCGTTCTTGTGCATCGATCTCATCGATGTGGAACTGAAGATATCTGGCTGTCTGTTGGAAGGGGACGGACAGCATCTCTCCCACGCTTCCGGAGACGGCCGAGGTTCCCTGAACCAGAAGGAAAAGGATAAGCTGCGCCGCCAGGATACTTGCACCGAAGGAGGCAAGCAGGCAGAGGAGCTTTTCGCGGACGCCCCTGTAATTGCGGAACAGAAAAGCAAAACAGCTTATGCCGGATAGCAGGACTACATACAGGCCGTTGTTGCGGAAGAGGATCACGCCGACCTGCAGGAGGAAAAACAGGACTAGAAAGCGCCGGCTTTTCAGCCTCTCCGGCTGTTCCAGGAGCAGAGCCAGAGCCATGGTATAGCCAATGGTAAAGGCCGTATAGGGCACATCCTTCACAGCGGTGGAGGCCATATTTGAATATACCGGCGTAATGCAATAGATTGCCAATAAGCACACAAGCAGCCGAAAATCTGCGCCTCTTTTCGAAAGAAGGGCAATAGTAGCAGCCAGTGCACAGATCAGAAGGGTATCCTGAAACAGCATGTAAAGGAACAGGCCTGCTTCCGGAGAATGGAGCAGCATGCTGCCGCCCTTGATGAAGCCTCCCATGATTAAGCTGTGCAGCAGAGGGTGATGGGTGCTGTAGGGCGCGCTGCCCATAACCTGCTCGATCTGGCCTATGGCATCCCAGCACAGGTTTCCGGGGAAGCTGAGGAGTAAAAAGGGCAGATAGGCGGCAGACAGGATCAAAAAGGCTTTCCGGAAGCCGTGGCGGGAAAAGAAATGCGTTTTCTGAGAAGTGAAACAGCGAGCATCCAGAAAGGCGCAGCAAAGGCGGATCAGCCGGCGGAATAAAAGGGAAAAGCCGGTGAGCGCCAGAATAAATTTCAGGACATTGACAACGCTTCCCAGACAGCAGGAGGCATTGCCGGCCTGGTGATAGCTTTGTCCCATCAGCAGACAGAAGGAAAAGAAAACGGACAGCACAAGGGATTTATCCTTTGAGAATTCCACTGGGCATACAGTGTGGATTCCTGCTTTTGACAATTGCGAAGCACAAGTTACTTCTGCACAATTCCGAAAACCATAGAAACCAATACTGAGAAGCCACAGCAGCATAAATTTCAGATCATATTCCCCCAACAGCTCATAGACAGAGGCTATAACATAGTCCAGATCTGTCTCGTAGGAGGAAGGGATCAGCGGGGCGTGAAGGGTTGCGGAGAGTGCGTATGCAGTCAGAAAGCCTTTGAGAAGGATTTTCATATGCGGTGATTTTATAAAGGTTGAGATATTTTGTTTCATAATTGACGACTCCCTCGTTATACATTTCGTCTGGCAAATGTTTTAGACCGGGTATATATTCAGCCCATCATAAAGTAAGTCTCTCCCGCCAGCAGCCTGGCGAAGAAATAGATGCCGCAGAAAAGCTGGTAGGCCAGGATGCAGCCTGTCCCCGCGAAAAGGATCCGGTAGAACAGCACATGTGTTTCTTTTTTCAGAAAGAGCACCCATTTTTCAAAGCTATACAGAAAGACCAGAAAGATGGCAAAGCAATATCCCCAGAGGAAATTGCCGTCCCGGGAACGGCTGCCGGTCTCCACCAGGCATAGAGCCTCCAGAAAGCCTACTCCAGTCATCCCCCAGACGAAGAGGTATTTCCGATCCTTCGGAAGCTCTCTCAGGGAAAATAACAGGATAACCAGAGGAAAGGCAATGGAGCAAAGTACCGCCACTTTGGTCCTGTTGGCGTGAAGCGAGAAGGTATACCAGGGGGAGAAGGCCATACCATTGCCGGTATCCGCTCCGAAGAGTACCATATTTTGCCACAGAATTACGCCGCAGGAAGGCAGCACGGTACTGCCCAGCAGAAAGACCTGCCTGAAGGGAACCTTCCGGAACAGGTCCGCCAGCAGCCTGATGGCCAGAACAGGGGCAAATACGGTCAGAAAGCTGGGCTTAATCCCGGTAGAGAGAAACAGCAGCCCGGCCAGGGTGAACCACTGGCGTAGAGATATTTTTTCCTTATAATGGCTTTCCAGCTTTTCATAATATAAAAAGGCTGCCAATGCAATCAGCTTCATACACTGGTAGGTGGAATTGTGCCACAGATTGCCTGACTGGTAACTTACATATCGATACTCTCCGGCAAAGCGCCAGAAAAAGGGCATCACCAGATTCAGAGCGAAGGCTGCACCCAGTGTCAGGGCGTCCGTTCGGTCCCGTTTCAGAATCAGACGAAGCAGACGCTCGGTAAGCACGATGCAAAGCACTGTCACCGCCGCCAGAAAAACGGCAATCAGTACCGTGGTCCCCCGCCCCAGCCAGTGCAGCAGCTGATATGCATAGGCAGTGAAGCTGTAATACCATCCGTCGTCGATAATCATGCTGATGTGATAGGGCAGATCGGACTGAAAATATCGGTTGTCATAGTCCAGGGGCTGGATGGACTGCATATAAAAAAGGTAGAGACACAGCAGGCCGTAAACCGCAATCCCGGCCCATAAAAGCCAGACTGCCCGGCGGTTTCTTTTATTATCCGATGCGTTCATAACATTTCTCCTCGATATCCTTTCCCCACAGGAATTCCTGACTTTCAGGCCCGGGGCTGTATAAATATTCTAAGTGTCATTCTAGCGAAGTCAGCCCCCTTTTGTCAAGCACCATCATATTGACTTTTGCCAGTCAGAATGGTAAGATTGTGTGAAATAGACCAGTTTCTTCCAAAGGAGGAGCAAAATATGCAGACAGGACAGGAAATGTACGATTTTGCCGGAAAACTTTTCCCCATAGGCAGGAGCCTCACAGGAGAGGGTGTGCGGGAAAGTCTGTGCCTGCTGAAAGAAGAGGTTCCGGAGTTGGAGATCAAGTCCGTGCCCAGCAAAACGCAGGTATTCGACTGGACCGTGCCTCAGGAATGGGAGATCCGGGAAGGCTATATCGAGGATGCCAGGGGGAGACGTATTCTGGATTATCATAAAAATAATTTGCACATAATGGGATATTCTACGCCTGTAGACCGATATGTGGAGCTGGAGGAGCTGCTTAAGTATATCAAGGTGGAAGAAAATCAGCCGGATGTAATTCCCTATGTGACGTCTTATTATGCTCCAAGGTTTGCCTTCTGCATGTCCAAAAATCAGAGAGACGCCCTGACGCCGGGAACCTATCATATGGTTATCGACAGCAGACATTTTGACGGTGTGCTGAATTACGGGGAGATTCTGCTGCCGGGAGCTTCCGCAAGAGAGGTGTTACTTTCTACTTATATCTGTCATCCCTCTATGGCAAATAATGAAGTATCCGGCCCGGTGCTGGCGGTATGGCTGGCAAAATGGCTGAAGACCTTCGACAGAAATCTTTCCTATAGAATCGTGATCGTCCCGGAGACCATCGGCTCCATTGCCTATCTGAGCAGAAATCTGTCTGCGATGAAGACCAAGACCATCGCGGGCTTTGTATTGACCTGCGTGGGAGATGACAGGGATTATTCTTATCTGGAGACCAGGAAAGGGAATACGCTGGCGGATCGGGTGATGCAGAATGTGCTTGGGTTTGCCCATCCGTCCTATAAAAGGTACAGCTATCTGGACAGGGGGTCCGACGAGCGGCAGTACAATGCGCCGGGGGTGGATCTGCCGGTATGTGATTTCTGCCGTTCCAAGTATGCGGAATATCCGGAGTATCATACTTCCGCTGACGACATGTCACTTATTTCCCCGGAGGGGCTGGAAGGGTCATTCGACGTGATGAAGCAGGTTCTCCATGCCCTGGAATATAATCATTATTATCATGTTACATGCCTGTGTGAGCCGCAGCTGGGCAAGCGGGGGCTGTATCCCACGGAGAGCCGCAAGGGAATCTATGAGGAGGTTAAAAAGATGACAAACCTTATCGCCTATGCGGACGGCACGGAGGACCTCATCGGGATCAGCTCGCGGATCGGCGTGGCGGTGGAGGAGCTGATTCCTATCGTGGACAGGCTGTGCGAGGCGGGATTATTGGAGCGGATCGGGTATTAAGGGCAGCAGCGGAACTATAAAACAGCGGATGCCCGATCAAAGCCCAGAGCTTTTACGGACACGATTTTGTGGCCGGGAAAGCTCTGTGGGGAATGGCTTTGAGCGGGCAGTAGCGGAACTTTAAATAAGAAGCCTGCGACAGGAGAGAATATGCTGAAATCGGTATTGAATTATTTAGAGCGAAGTGAAGACCGTTTTCCGGACAAGGAAGCGGTCATAGATGAGCGGGGCAGCGACACCTATCGGGGCCTGGCGGAGCAGGCCAGACGGGTGGGAACCTTTCTGGCGGAGAGGGGACTTAAAGAGAACGGCGTGGTAGCGGTGCTCATAGGCAAAAACAGGGCGGCCCTGAAAGCTTTCTGGGGAGCCGTTTACGCCGGGGGAATTTATGCGCCGCTGGACTGTCATGCCCCGGCCGCCAGGCTTAAATTGATTTTGGAGGTACTGCAGCCGTCTTTTTTGCTGACGGATGCGGAGAATCGGGAGAAAGCCATGGAGCTGGCAGATTCCGGAAAGGTGATCGGGCTGGAGGAGGCGCTGGAGACGGCAGCGGACAGACCCCTCTTGGAACGGATCCAGAAAAGGCGTATCGATCTGGACCCTGCCTATATTATCTGCACTTCCGGCTCCACTGGGATCCCAAAAGGCGTGGTGATCAGCCACCGGGCGGTGATCGATTTTACGGAGGAGGCCAGCGAGGCCATGGATTTTTCGGAGAAGGAAATTTTCGCCAATCAGGCGCCTTTCTATTTTGATGCCTCTGTGCCCGATCTGTACTGCAGTGTCAGAAACGGGGCCGCATTGCATATCATACCGGAAAAGTGGTATTCTTTCCCTATCAAAGTATTGGAGTATATCCGTGCCCATGAGGTCAATGCCATCTTCTGGGTACCTTCCGCACTGATCGTGACGGCCAATCTGCGGGCGCTTGGAGAGGTGGATGTGAGCTGTCTGAAGAAGGTGATGTTCTGCGGGGAGGTCATGCCCACGAAGCAATATAATATATGGAAAAAATATCTGCCGGGGGCCAGATATGTGAACTACTACGGCCCTTCGGAGACCACCTATGCCAGTACCTACTATATCATAGACCGTGTGTTTTCCAACGATGAAGCGCTTCCTATCGGACGGGCGGCGGAAAACACGGGCGTACTGATACTGGATGAGGAGGACAGGCCCTGCGGGATCGGCCAGGCGGGCGAATTGTGTATCAGAGGCTCCGGCGTGGCTCTGGGGTATTATAACAATCCGGAGAAGACGAAGGAGGTCTTTGTCCAGAATCCCCTTACCCCCTGCTATCAGGATATCATGTACCGCACAGGGGATCTGGTCAGAGAGAACGAAAGCGGAGAGATCGAGTATGTGGGGCGGAAGGATTTTCAGATCAAGCATATGGGATACCGCATAGAGCTGGGAGAGATCGAGGCGGCGGCCATGGGCGGCAAAGGGGTGAAACGGTGCTGCTGTCTCTACAATGAACGGAAACAGAAAATCCTGCTGCTTTACGCAGGGCAGATCGGTCAGGAGGAGCTGAAGGAGGTTTTGAAGGCCCGGGTGCCGGAATATATGGTGCCGGGAGCCATCGTGAGGCTGGAGGAGATTCCCATGAACGCCAATGGCAAAATCGACAGAAAGCTGCTGGGAGAACAGTATGGAAAGTAAGATTTGTTATGAGAAGGTCACAGTGCTGGGTTCCGGAAAGCTTGCTTACCAATGCGCCGGGGAATGCCGGAAATATATAGAAGATGTGGAAGTGCTGGAATATAAGGTGACGGAGAGCACGGTCCTGGAGAAATTATGCGGAAGAGAAGGGATTCCCTATGCCTGTCTTGACAGGAAAGGGCTGTATGGACAGCTCATGGGAGAGGCGAAGAAGACATTGGTGGTCAGCGCAGGGAATACCTACCTTTTTCCGGGGGATGTGATAGGGAGGGAGAATCTGGAGATCATCAACTGGCATAATGCCCTTTTGCCCAGACACAAGGGAAGGAATGCGGAAGCCTGGAGCATCTATGAGGGAGATGAGATAACCGGGATTACCTGGCACCGGATCACGGAAGAGGTGGATGCAGGCGATATCATTGTACAGGAAGAAATTCTGATTGACAGCAATATGACGGCACTTTCCTTGTATCAGAAACAGTGCGAAGTAGGAGGGCAGGTCTTTGGCAGGATGGCAGGCAAGATCCTGTCAGGGCAGGTAAGCTATCGAAAGCAGGAGGCGGACGGCAGTGCCGGAATGCACTTTTCCAAGGAGATTCCTAACGGCGGCTATCTGGATACCAGATGGGAGGGCAGGAGGATCAGCTGCTTTCTGCGGGCCATGGATTACGGCGGATTGCTTCTTTTAGGGGAGATGCATGTGATATGGGAGGACAGGCATTATACCTTCCGCAAGTACAGGATTTCGGAAGGCGCCGGGCCGCAGGAGATCTTTTGGCAGGAGCGGGATCTGATTCTGCGCAGGGACGGATATGAGTTTGTTTTGAAAAATTTACATGAGGAGTAAGGACATGAGAGAGGGTATATTGAAAGCGTTAAAGGCGGTAAACGGAGACGGAGACTTTGAGAATTCCCGGGATTTTATTGAGGATGGGCTGCTGGATTCTTTTGAGATTGTGAATCTGGTATCCGAGCTGGAAGATATTTTTTCTCTGGAAATACGGGGGGCCGATATCCTGCCGGAAAATTTTATCAATTTAGAGGCGATTACGCGGCTGCTTCAGGGGTATAAGGAGTAGAATTATGGCGGAAGAGAGGTTTACAGGCTGGCTGAAAGGGCTTTGCTGGATTCAGCCGGGGGACTGTGTATATGTGGTTTCCGATATGCTGGAGCCGGCGAAGACTGCCAGGGCCCGGGGGCAGAAACTGGTTCTGGGAGAGCTGATCGACGGGCTGCAGACATTGACGGGAGAGACGGGGACATTGCTTTTTCCTGCGTTTAACTGGGATTTCTGTAAAGGGATCGGCTTTGATTATCGGAAGACGCCTGCCAAAACGGGAGCTTTGCCAAAGGAGGCTCTGGGGCGGAAGGATTTCGCCAGGACGGCCCATCCGCTGTATTCCTTTGCCGTATGGGGGAAGCGCAGGGAGGAGCTGCTTCGGAATCAGGCGCAGGATGCCTTCGGACCGGGGACGATTTTTGAGCTGCTTTATAAGTGGGATGCGAAGGTGCTTGTGATCGGGATGGCGGCGCTGGCAGGGACTACCTATATTCATCATGTGGAGCAGGTTGTGGGGGTGCCCTACCGCTACAATAAGGAATTTACGGCGGATTACACGGATGCCGCGGGAAGGTGCGAGAAGAGGACCTGCCGCATGTATGTCCGGGATCTGGAGATGGATCCCCGCCATATCGACGGATTTCGACCGCTGGAGGAGAAGATGCGGGAAGAGGGGAGCATCCTGACTGCGTATTACGGAAGCGCGCCGGCGCATCTGTTGAAAATCCGGGATCTGGATGAGGCTGTGCGCAGAGATATCCTGGAAAATGATTCCGGGAATATGTATGTATATCGGAAGTAAGGAAGTGTTACGAAAAAGCATGCAGAGCTGCCCGGTGCATGGGAGACGTACAGGCTGGAGCAGGGCGATTGGCGGGACCTGCAGGCAGCGCACAAGTCTAAGCTTGATATGGAAAAGCGGGGTAAAGGAAGGCCTGGTGGGATGAGAGAGAGAATTTACGTATGTCACACCTATTATCATGTATATGTGACTTATCTGAAAGAATTGAATTTACCGGCAGACAAACGGGGCGGAGCAGATCTTTTGCTGAGCAAAATGTCCATTGACTTTGAGCACCTCAAAGAGCGGGTAGAGGCTACGGGACTGTTCGGCCGGGTTCTGGAGTATGACGAGAAGCGGGACGACGCCTTCCCGGAGTTGGCCAGGTATAAGGAAGATAAGGGAAAGATTGTCTTCAATATGTTTTACAGGATGCTGTACACGAAGAAGCTGGCCAAATTCAATGCGCCCTATGTGCCGGTGGATTTTAAAGAATATGGCGATATCTATGTCTTCTGTGACAGCGATCCGGTGGGGTATTACCTGAACTGGAAGCATATTCCCTATCATGCCCTGGAGGACGGACTGAATTCCCTGGTGCATATCGATGCGGCCCGATATGATAATCGGGGACACTTTGGCCTGAAGGCATTTTTTTCCCGGAAGCTGAATTTGATTTTTATCCAAAATGGTTACGGAAAATATTGTATCGACATGGAAGTAAACGATATTGCGTCCATACCCTATCCTTGCCCCCAATACAGAGAGGTTCCCAGGCAGCAGCTTGTAGACCGGCTGACGCAGGAGGACAAGGATCTGATTTTACGGGCTTTTATCCGGGATAAGGAAACGTTGGAGAGGCAGATTGCGGACAGCAGCGAGGTAGGGGACAAGATTCTGATTCTTACAGAGCCGCTGTGTACGCTGGATGTGCGGGAGCGGATTTTCCGGGATTTGACCGGACACTACAGCGGGGAAGGTCAGATATTTCTAAAGCCCCATCCCCGGGATGTATTGGATTACCGGAAGTTATTTGCAGAATATCCGCAGTTCGATCCCACTGTCCCCATGGAAATGCTGAATTTCTTCCCGGGGCTGCGGTTTAAGAAGGTGGTTTCGGTCCTTACGGAAGTAGGGGCCATACAGTTCGCCGATGAGACAGTGCGGCTGGGCCCTGATTTCCTGGACAAGTATGAGGACCCGAAGATTCACCGGCAGAACGAACAGATCGGCTGAGATGCCGCAGAACAGAAAACGGATGTGGATAAGGGAGAGCAGTCGATGGCACAGATTTTGAAGAAATTAGGCGTATTGCTGGATAGAAAACAAAAGGGAACCATGGCGGGGTTGATGGTGCTGATGGTTTTGGGCGCTTTCCTGCAGACAGCCGGGGTTGGGATGCTGGTGCAGGTGGTCAGCGTGGTGGTAGATCCCCAGGCGGTGGAGAAGAGCGAGCTTGTGGGATGGTTTTATCATTTCCTGGGATGCAGGGATTTCCAGAGCTTTTCCGTTACGGTGATGGTATTTCTGATTGTCGTTTTTGCGGTGAAAAATGTGTTTCTGTTCGTGCAGCAGAAGCTGACCTTTGCCTTTGTGTATACCAATCAGTTTCGGACTTCGGAGCGGATGATGCGCAATTATCTGCGCAGAGGCTATGAGTTTTATCTGAATGCGGACACTGCCGTAGTGCAGAGGAGCATTACCTCCGATGTGAACAATATGTACGCCCTGATCCTGGCGCTTCTGCAGCTGATGTCCGACGGGGTGGTCTCTCTGTTTGTGGTAGCCTACTGCCTGATGACCAACGGCTTGATGACCATATTGCTGGCAGCGTCGCTGGTGGTGCTGATGGCGCTGATCAAGAAGATTTTAAAGCCTGTCATGTATAGGGCGGGCAAGGAAAATCAGGATTATTACAGCAGCCTTTTCAAATGGATCTCCCAGACGGTGCAGGGGATCAAGGAGGTGAAGGTCACCTGCAAGGAGCAATATTTCGTAGATGAGTACTGCCGGTGCGGGAAGGGATATGTCAGTGCCGTACAGCGCAGGGATCTGTATAACAATGTGCCCAAGCTGCTGATCGAGACGGTCTGTATCGCGGTGATGATGGGATATATGATTGTGCTGACCGTCATGGGGACGGGCACGGAGAATATGCTGGAAGTGCTGACTACATTGGCGGCAGCGGCCTTTGTGCTTCTGCCTGCGGTAAACCGGATCAATAATCAGATGAATGCCATTTCCTATTGCGAGCCCTTCTTCATGGGGGTCAGCGATAATCTGCAGGAGGAAATCGGGGATGAGAAGGTGGATATGTCCTTTGCCACTGATGAAGAGGAGAAGCTTCCGCTGAAGAATTCCATCGAACTGAGGGATATTGTGTATGCCTATCCAAATACGGATAAACGGATTTTTGACCACGCCTCGCTGACGATTCCCATTGGAGCCGCGGTGGGTATCGTGGGGACTTCCGGCGCCGGGAAGAGTACCATTGTGGATGTGCTCCTGGGCTTGCTGGAAATGCAGAACGGCGCTGTCTGCGCGGACGGCGTAGATGTTAAGACCCAATACAGGAAATTCCTGCGGAATATCGGCTACATCCCGCAGATGATCTTCATGTTGGACGATACCATCCGCAGAAATGTGGCTTTCGGCGTGCATGATGATAAGGTGGACGAGGAGCGGGTCTGGGAGGTGCTGCGGGAGGCTCAGCTGGACGAATTTGTCAAATCCCTGCCGGAGGGGCTGGATACCGGTATCGGAGAGCGGGGAATCCGGCTTTCGGGAGGACAGCGCCAACGTATAGGGATTGCCAGAGCGCTCTATTATGATCCGGAGGTATTGATTTTGGATGAGGCCACATCGGCGCTGGATAATGATACGGAGGCGGCCATCATGGACTCCATCAACCGCCTGCACGGGAGGAAGACATTGATCATCATTGCCCACAGACTGCAGACCATAGAGAAGTGCGAGCTGGTCTACAGAGTGGAGGACGGGCAGCTGGTAAGGGAGCGCGGCTGATGAAATTAAGTATCATTGTTCCCGTCTATAATATGGCGGCGGAGGGAAAACTGGAATATTGTATGGATTCCCTGGTGGGGCAGACGGCAGCGGATTATGAGATTATAGCCGTGGATGATGCCTCCACAGACGCTTCCCTGGAAATCCTGCGTTCCTATGAGGCCGGATATCCGGAGAAAGTAAGGGTAATCGCCTCCCCGGTGAACGGGCGCCAGGGGACTGCGAAGAATCGGGGACTGGAGGCGGCGCAGGGTGAATGGATCGGCTTTATCGACAGCGACGACTGGGTGAGTCCGGATTATTATGAAAAACTGCTTGGGAAGGCCCGGGAGACCGGCGCCGATATGGTGGGCTGCGATTACAGCCTGGTGCGGACGCATACGATGTCGGTGGGAGAAGTGGTTCCGAATAATACGAAGGATCAGACAGGGATTCTGGGGGAGGAGGAGCACAAGAAGCTGCTGCTGTGTCCCGGAAGCATGGTGGTGAAGATTTACAAACATAGCGTGATAAGAGAACATCGTCTGCGGTTTCCGGAAGGGATCTTCTATGAGGATAATTGCGCAGGCCCCCTCTGGTCTCTGTACTTTACCCATTTTGAGAGGGTGGAGGAGCCTCTGTACTATTATTATCAGCATGGGGCATCCACGGTGCACGGGATTACGCAGGAGCGATGCCGGGACCGTATGAAGGCGGAGGAGATCTTTCTGGAGGAATGCAGGAAGGGAGGGTTCCTGGAACAATATGAGAAGGAGATCGCATATCGCTTTACGGAGCTGTACTATGTGATTACGCTGTTTTCCTATATGCAGGGAGTGAAGCATCCGAAGCTGTCCTTTGTCAGGGAGCTGCGCAGGGGCCTGACGGCGGTATTTCCGGATTTTGAGCAAAATCCCTATTATAGAGAGCGTATCGGCGAAGAAGAGCGGAGGCTCATTTCCCTGCAGGGGAAAGCGGACTGGAAATTTTACTGGTATTACCGCATGAAGCTGTTTGTGCGCAGATGCAGGCGGCAGTGAGGTCTCCGGGACTTTGAAAGAAAGAGAGGCAGATAAACGGATGAAAAAGGCGGCGATCATTACAGCCAGAGGAGGCAGCAAGCGGATTCCCCATAAAAATATCAAGGAATTCTGCGGAAGGCCCATACTGGCCTATTCCATAGAGGCGGCTTTGAAGTGCGGCGTGTTTGATACGGTGATGGTATCGACGGAGGACGAAGGGATTGCGGAGACGGCCCGGCGGTTCGGGGCAGATGTGCCCTTTTTCCGGAGTCCGGAAGCGGCCGGCGATTTCGCTTCTACGGCGCAGGTGGTGCTGGAAGTGTTGGAGGAATATGAGAAGAGGGGCAGTGCGTTTGATCTGGTTTGCTGTATATACCCCACGGCTCCGTTTCTCACACCGAAGAGATTAGAGGAGGCTATGACATTGCTGGAAAATTCCGGGGCGGACTGTGTGCAGCCGGTTGTAAGGTTCAGCTTTCCGCCGCAGAGATGCCTGGTAGAGGAGGACGGGCTGTTGAGATTCAAATGGCCGGAGTATCGCAATGCCAGATCGCAGGATCTGGAGCCGTATTACCATGATGCAGGGCAGTTCTATTGTTTGAGGACAGAGAGCTTTCGCAGACAGCAGGCTCTGGTAATGGAGAAGACATTGCCGTTTATTTTGTCGGAACTGGAGGTTCAGGACATCGATACGGAGGAGGATTGGAAGCTGGCAGAGGTAAAATACCAGTTGTTGCATGAAAAACAAGGGGAATGACATGGGTGTCATTATGGAGGCAGAAAGATGGCAGACAGGAAAAGAGATTTTATTGAGATTCAGGTTGGAGATCGGCTCATAGGAGAGGGGCATCCCGTCTATATGATTGCGGAGATGTCGGCCAATCACGCGGGCAGTCTGGAACGGGCGAAGGAGATCATACACGCGGCGGCAGAGAGCGGTGCGGACTGTATCAAGGTGCAGACTTACACGCCGGATACGCTGACCATCGACTGCAGCAATTCTTATTTTCAGGTGAAAAACGGCACCTGGGAAGGGGAGAATCTGTATCAGCTCTATGGAAAGGGGTATATGCCCTGGGAATGGCAGGGGATCTTGCAGGAAGAGGCCAGAAAGGCGGGAATCGATTTCCTTTCCACACCTTTTGACAAAACTTCCGTGGATTTCCTGGAGGAGCTGGGCGTTGCGTTTTATAAGATTGCGTCGTTTGAGATGGTGGATCTGCCGTTGGTAGAGTATGTGGCCTCCAAGGGAAAGCCTGTCATCTTATCTACCGGCCTGGCAACATTGGAAGAAATTCATGAAGCCGTGGACGCGGTCTACAGTACAGGGAACCGGCAGCTGGCATTGCTTCGGTGTTCCAGCGTCTATCCGGCGGATCCGGAGCGGATGAATCTGAGTACTATTCGGGATATGGTGAAGCAGTTCGGGATTCCTATCGGTCTCTCGGACCATTCTCTGGGGACCATAAGTGCAGTGACGGCAGTGGGGCTGGGAGCGAAAATCATCGAGAAGCATTTCTGCATCAGCCGGGAAATTGAAAATCCGGACGCCTCCTTTTCCATGACCCCCGGAGAATATAGGGATATGGTAACGCAGATCCGCATGGCGGAGAAGGCGATAGGGCAGCCTTCTTACGGCGTGGCGGAGGAAGAGAAGAGCAGTATGGTATTTCGCAGATCCATATTCGCCGTGAAGGATATCGCCAAAGGAGAGACATTGACAGAAGAAAATATCCGCATTATCCGGCCCGGGTACGGATTGAAACCAAAGTATTACAGGGATATCTGCGGAATGAAGGCGGACAGAGATCTGGAGAGAGGAACGCCGCTTTCCTTTGAGGCGCTGGAAAAGGGGGCCATACTGTTTGCAACGAACAATGACAATACCGCTGATCTGCAGGAATGGCTTGCGTCAAAGGAGGGGAGAGTCTTCAGAATCGAGAATAAGCTCACTGTGGAGATGGTGCGGGAACTGCAGCCGTCCTTTGTCATCAGCTTTAACTACCGGCACCTGGTTTCCAAAGAGGTACTGGAGCTTCTTCCGGACAGAGTGATCAATCTTCACATCTCTCTGCTGCCTTACAACCGGGGATCCAGTCCTAACTTTTTCAGCTTTATGGACGATACCCCTAAGGGCGTCACCATACACCTGATGGACAAGGGACTGGATACAGGCGATATTCTCTGCCAGAAGGAAGTGAAATTCGACGAATCACAGGAGACATTCACTTCCTCTTACGAAAAGCTAATGCAGGAGGTCAAGGACCTGTTTAAGGAAAACTGGGAGGATATCAGGGACGGCCGCATCACGCCGGTGAAGCAGAGCGGCATCGGCACTTACAACAAGATGAGAGAGCTGGAAGTGATTCAGGAACAGGTGCCTTTCCAATGGGGGGAGCGGATTGCCGAATTTAAGGAGCGGTATCGGAAGGAGATGCCATGATCTGGATTCGTGCGGATGCTAACCGGGAGATCGGCACAGGGCATGTGATGCGCTGTCTGTCCATTGCTGCCGCGCTGAAGCAAAAGGGAAAGCAGGTGTGCTTTCTCACGGCGGACGAGGCGGCGCTGCCCCTGCTTCAGGAGCGAGAGCAGGATTATCGGGTGCTGCATACCGATTACAGGAATCCGGAGGGAGAACTGGAGATACTGGAATCCGTCCTTGCAGGAGGGCAAAAAGGATTTTTCCTGGCAGACTCCTATTATGTGACAAAAGGGTATTTTGAAAAAGCGGGGAAATGGATGCCGGTAGGCTATATGGACGATATGGGCCGGAAGGAACTGCCGGTGGATGTGCTGATTAATTACAACATTTTTGCGGAAAGTTCCCTTTACGGAGAGACGAAAGATACCAGGTTGCTCCTGGGGCCGGCCTATGCGCCTCTGCGGGAAGATTTCCTGGAGGCGCCCTATGAGGTGCGTCCCCGGGCATCCCGGGTGCTTGTGACAACCGGCGGAAGCGACAGGTATAATCTGGCGGGGCAGTTTCTGGAAAGAGCGCTGGAAAACCCCGGGACGATGAGGCTGAACTATTCTGTGGTCAGCGGGGCGTACAATGTTCATCTGAGGGAGCTGCAGACTTTGGAGAGGGCGCATGGAAATGTGCGGATCTACAGAAATGTCAGAAATATGAAGGAGCTGATGCAGGAAAGTGACATTGCTGTCACAGCAGGCGGATCTACAATGTATGAGCTGAGTGCGGTGGGAGTTCCTCTGTTATGTTTTTCCTTTGTGGACAATCAGGAGCGTATCGTGGAGGGATTCAAAGAGCGGGGGCTGACCGTTTTCGGGGGGAATTATCTGACCCGGAAAGAGGCCATGCTGGATGAGCTGGTGGAAAAAACAGCAATGCTGGCTGCCGATTCGAAGCTGCGCTTAGCCTGCAGCAAAAGATTGAGACAGGTGGTGGATGGCCGGGGGGCAGAGCGCATTGCAAAGGTGCTGGATGATATGAGCTGCAGCAGGGCATGCGCGGAAGTCTGAACAGAGGCGGGAAGAGCGGCGGAAGGGAGGAGACTATGAGCAGACAGAACAGGCGGCGAAGTATTTTATATGGCGGGGCTTCTGTCTTTTTGTTTGTATTGTTGTTTCTGGCCACATACCGGGGGCGGTCGGAGGGGATAGCAAGGCTGGAGGCACAGATCGTCACTTTCGGAGACAGCGTATTCGGAGAAACCAGAGACGAGACGGCTGTCCCGGCCAGATTGCAGGAACTGCTGGGGAAATCCGTGTACAACGCTGCCATGGGGGGAACCTGCATGGGCAGGACCGGAGATGACAGGAGAATGGATTATGCAAAAGGCTCCCTGTCCATGGCCGGGTTGGCCAAGGCGGTGCTCGCGCAGGATTTCGCGGTACAGCAGTCCCTCAGGATACGGGAGAATAAGACGGAATATTTCAGGGAAGTGCTCAACAGCCTGGAGATGATGGATTTCTCTCAGGTGGAAATGGTCTTGATCCAGCACGGAATCAATGATTATCATGCGGCGATCCCCATAGAGAACCCGGAAGATCTTTACGATGAATACACATATCTGGGGGCGCTGCGGAGTGCGGTGCGTGATTTGCGCAGAGTAAATCCCGACATTCGGATCGTGCTGGTGACACCTACCTATACCTGGTATATCTACACCGGGCTGACCTGCGAGGAAGCGGATCAGGGCAGCGGTGTATTGGAAGATTATGTGGATGCCCAGTTTCGGGCAGGGGAGGAGCTGGGGCTAGAGGTCATCGATGTGTATCATGACTTTTATCCTCATGAAAAATGGGAAGACAAGGATCTCTATACCAGGGACGGTCTGCATCCCAATGAGGCTGGCCGGGAAAAACTGGCCCGGCGGATTGCACAGGCTTTGTCGAAAGGAGAGACGGTACAATGAAGGCACCTGCGGAGGCTTTTCATATACTATACGGGAAAATCAGACAGGAGTGGAAGACGGCTTTCCTGAGCTGCTTTCTGGCGGGATTGCTGGTTCATATGCCCATGCTGCTGGCGGATATTCCCAATCATGACGGGCTGGACAGCCTTTATTTTGATCAAAATATGATTACCTCCGGCAGGTGGTTCCTGACGGTTGCCTGCGGATTTTCCTCGTATTATACCATCCCGTGGCTGATCGGCCTGCTGGGGCTGCTGTTTTTGGGGATTACGGCTGCGGTGGTCTGTGAGCTGCTGGAAGTGAGAAAGCGGTGGGCTGTGATATTGTGCAGCTGCCTGCTTGCTGTTTTTCCGGCGCTGGCTTCCACATTTGCCTATGTGTATACGCTGGACGGTTATATGCTTGCGATGCTTCTGGCTGCGGCAGCGGTGCTTTTTACCGCAAAATACCGCTGCGGTTTTCTGCCCGGTGCAGTCTGTCTGGCATTCAGCCTGGGCATTTATCAGGGCTATCTGGCCTTTGCCATGATTTTATCTGTATTTGCTGTGTGGAAGACGCTGGATGAAGCGATGGCTCAGACCGAAAAGGAAGTGCGCAGATGGACGGACATCCTGAGGTATCCGGCTATGGGGATTTTGGGAGCTGTGTTGTACTATGCTATCCTGCAGATTTTATTGCGGCTGCAGGGGAAGACGCTGGCGGCTTATCAGGGGATTGACGCCATGGCCGGCGGATTTGGGGGAGGCGGGCTTGTCTCCGGAATTATTCGGATGTACAGGGATTTTTTCAGTTTTACACTCAGGGGAAATGTACTGTTTCAGAATGTGTTTTCCCTGACGGCGGCGTGCGTGCTGACGGTTTCTGCGGCGGTATGCGTGGTTTTGCGGATTCGCAGCAGAAAATACTGGAAGAATCCCTGGATATTCGGTATAATGATATTAATGGCGCTGATTTTGCCCCTGGTGACAAATATCATTCTGCTGATTTCTCCCGATGTGAATTACCATCTGTTGATGCGATATCAGTGGGTGCTGTACCTGATGGGGGCGGCAGCGCTGGTGAGCAATGGCATACCGGAAGGAAAGGGCAGGGCCTGGATGGAGTGGGGGGCACTGTGCGGCGCGGCTGTTCTGCTATTTTGCTATGCCGTTACGGACAACATTGCCTACTCCAATCTACAGAAGCGCTACGAGAAAACCTACGCCTACTGTGTCCGGCTGTTGGACAGAATCGAACAGACACAAGGATATTATCCGGGTATCCCCATCGCCATGGTGGGGGTGGTGGGAGACGAGCAATATCCGCCTACGGATATCACACTTCCCGTAACCGGCGGCATGATCGGCATGAACGGGGACAGTCTGCTGTATACAGGCAGGAACTATCAGCTTTTTATCAGGCACTATCTGGGAGCGAGCCTGAATATTCTCCCTCCGGAAGCTATGGAGGAAATGTACTATTCGGAGGAATATAAGGATATGGACAGCTTCCCGGGGGCGGATTCCATGCGGATCATCGACGGAATCCTGTACATTAAGACAGAGAACGCGAATCGCTGAGAAGGAGAAAAGATGGCTCTTTTATCAATCGTTTTGCCGGCCTATAACGAAGAACAGAATATTTCCAATACAGTCAGGGTATTGTCGGGACTGTTGGAAGCAAATGGGATAGAATACGAGTTGGTATTTATCAGCGACGGTTCCAGGGACGGGACCTTTTCAGAGATACAAAAGGCGGCAGAGGAAAATCCCAGGATCAGGGGGGCGGAATTCTCCCGTAATTTCGGCAAGGAGGCGGCTATTTTCGCAGGATTGAAGTTGACCGGGGGGAATGCTGTCATTGTGATGGACTGTGACCTGCAGCATCCGCCGGAGGTAATTCCGAAGATGTGGCAGCTGTGGCTGGAGGGCGCCGAGGTGGTGGAAGGAATCAAGCAGAGCCGTGGGAAGGAGAGCGTTGCCCATAAGCTTTCGGCAGGCCTGTTCTACAAGATTATGAGCGGGCTGATCCGGATGGATATGAATGCCTCTTCTGACTTTAAGCTGTTGGATCGGAAAGTGGTGGATGTGCTCCTGACGCTGCCGGAGCGCAATACCTTTTTCCGGGCGCTGAGCTTCTGGGTGGGATTTCGGACGGAGTCCGTTACCTATGAGGTACAGGAGCGGCAATTCGGAGAGAGCAAATGGTCCTTTTTCAGTCTGATGAAATACGCCGTAACCAATGCCACATCCTTCAGCACACTGCCGCTGCAGCTGGTGACGGTGATGGGGCTGGTGTCCATACTCTTCAGTGTGGTGCTGTTTATCCAGACCCTGGTCAAGTTTATGTCGGGGACGGCTGTGGAAGGCTTTACCACGGTGATTCTTCTGATTTTGATTATCGGGGGATTCCTGATGCTGAGCCTGGGGATTATCGGCCATTATATTGCCAGGATTTATGAAGAGGTCAAGGGACGGCCCAAGTATATCATCAGCCGCAGGACAAAGGAAGCAGAAAGGAAAAGCTGCCGAAGGGCTTTTCAAACAGACGAAGAAGAAAACGAGGTGTCATCATGATAAAATTCAATGTACCGCCCCATGCAGACAAGGCCATGGAGTATATTCAGGAATGTGTGAGAAATCAGAAGATCTGCGGGGACGGGAACTATACCAAAAAATGTAATGAATGGATCGAAAAAAGGACAGGAACCGCAAAATGTCTCCTGACCACATCCTGCACCCATGCGACGGAGCTGGCGGCATTGTTGCTTTCCGATCTGAAGCCGGGGGATGAAGTCATTATGCCGTCATTTACCTTCGTGTCCACGGCAGATGCTTTTGTGCTCAGGGGGGCGGTTCCTGTGTTCGTAGATATCCGGCCGGATACCATGAATATAGACGAGAAGCTGATAGAGGCAGCCGTGACAAAGCGGACGAAGGCCATTGTGCCGGTGCATTACGCGGGAGTGGCCTGCGAGATGGACACCATTATGGAGATTGCGGACAAATATCATCTGGCGGTGATTGAGGATGCGGCACAGGGCATCATGGCTTCCTATAAGGGACAGGCTCTGGGAACCATCGGAAATTTCGGCTGCTTCAGCTTCCATGAAACCAAGAATTACAGCATGGGCGAAGGCGGGGCGCTGCTGATCCGAGACCAGAAGGATGTGGAAGAGGCGGAGATCATCCGGGAAAAGGGAACAAACCGCAGCAAATATTACCGCGGGCAGATCGATAAGTATACTTGGATGAATTATGGTTCTTCCTATCTGCCCAGCGATATGAACGCGGCCTATCTGTATGCGCAGCTGGAGATTGCGGATGATATCAATGAGGCCAGGCTTGCGCTCTGGAACCGTTATTATGAGAATCTGGAGCCCCTGGCGGGGGCAGGAAAGGTGGAATTGCCGGTGGTGCCGGAGGGCTGTGTGCACAATGCACATATGTTTTATTTGAAAGCGGCGGATCTGGATGAACGGACTGCTCTGATTGCGTATTTGAAGGAGAAGGGTATCATGTCGGTATTTCATTATATCCCGCTTCATACAGCTCCTGCAGGAAAGCGGTTCGGCCGTTTCCACGGAACGGACAGGTATACTACCAAGGAGAGCGAACGCCTGGCCCGTCTGCCTATGTACTACGGCCTGAGCGGGGATGAAGTGGACTATATCTGTGATATGATAAAGCAATTTTACGTCTAGTATACCACCGTATTAATTTCTGCATAATGTATACATGACGTCCACGTCAGGACAAGGCGGAGGAGAGAGCGGATGAGGCGGGTGCTCTTGCTGACGGCAGCGCAGGAATGGTGTGGACAATGAGTGTTGATTACGCAAGAATTAATACATTGGGGGACTGGAGGCATGGGAGCGGAAACATTGCGGAGAATTCGGATGCAATTAATAGAAAGAGGGGCAGTGCATATCAGGGCAGTGATCAGAGGCATTCTGTTTATCGGCCTTACGATCCGGATACTGCTGGGACTGGCCTGGATGGTCTGTAATTTTACACAGGTTCAGGACTTTGGCGAACCGGATTCCGCATTGTACGGAGGGCTGTTCAAATTGGCGGGAGAGATACCGCAGATATTGTATCTGCTGCAGCTTGTGGCGGCTTTTTTTGCAGGATTTGTTTTTCTGGGAGGATTTCGGCGGACCGCAAAAAGCTTTGCCTTGTGGGGAGGGCTGGCCCTGCTGACCTTTCCGTTTGCGATGCAGTGTCATCTGGCCTTGCAGCCTTATTCTCTGATGGGTACTTTGCTGCTGGTGATTTTCTTTATCCTGCTGGGAGGTCCGGGGGGATTTCAGAAGACCGGGAAGCCTTGCGGTTGTTCCGGGGATGAAATGCCCGGTACGGACGGCAGGCCGAACGGGAAGGCCGGAAAGAAAAAGAGCCGGCGGCAGCTTTTGGGATCCGCGGCAATTGTTTTGGGATGTGTGGGAATGATCGCGGGCCTGTCAGGATGGGCGGATGCCGGGAAGCGGGGAGAGCCGGCAGGAAGTTTTGCATCCGCAATGGCCAGCCGCTTCGCATGGCCCAGTATGTTGTCTGACTGGGAGCAATGGCCGGAAGAACTGCAGTCGGTTACGGAAAATGTGCTGTGGGAGGCGTCCTTCGCCCCCGGTAACTGGAAACTGCTGGAGGAAGCCATTGAGAGCAGCGCGGACGCAGAGACGGCAAAGGAATGGTACCGCAAGATAGCCGGGATCGGCTGGAAGGAAAATACGCATGCGGTGATCGGCCAGATGGGCTGGGACGGGCTTGGATATATCATCAGTCCGGTGGTAGTCAGAATGCAGCTCGAAGGCGGGCTGTATGATTCCTGTACGGGGCGGAATTATGAGGTTATGCGGACGCATGCGCCGATTTTGACAAGGATCTATGTGGATTATGAATGCTGGTGGTTTCCGTGCAGCATCTGCCTCACATTGCTGCTCACCCTTTTTTCGGCAGGGGATGCGGACTGGCCGGCCGCCGTAAGGAAGGGCTGTGCCTGTATTGGAGTCGCGGGGATTGCAGTGCTGATACTGGTCCTGCGGGGGGCCGGTGTCATGGACTATAGATATACCATAGCCGTCAATGAATTGTGGTTGATCTGGACGCTTTTTCTTATGAGCAGGAAGGAATCGGAAAGGAAAATGGAAACGTGATCGTTCAATTATTGATTTTGGCATTGCTGTTGCTGATCATTCCCACTGTTATCGGCGGCCTGTTTATAAATATAGATAAAATCGGGGAGAAGATGGTATTTCGATGGGTGAGCGGACAATTTGCCCTGTGGGCGGGATTTCAGCTGATCTGCGTCCCTTTGATTTTAAGAGAGAAACGATTTGAATATCTGGTACAACTATTCCTGGGCTATATGGCGGCATTGACATTGATGGCTCTGGCCATGGAAATACAGCGCCGGGTGAAGGTAATGCGATACGGGCGGGTATCCCTGCGCGGGCTGTTTCGGGGGAAGGAGAACCGGAGCGTTGTACTGTGGATGCTTTTCTGGGGATTGCTCCTGTTCCAACTGGTACAGGCTGTGAGACTTGCCTATGGGGATACGGATGACGCGTATTATGTGGCGGTATCTTCCATTACCGAGAGCTCCAATACCATGTACGAGGTTCTGCCTTATACCGGGGGAGGGACGAAACTGGATATGAGGCACGGTTTAGCGCCGTTTCCCATCTGGGTGGCTTTTCTGGCCAGGATGTCAGGAATGCCGGCGGTAATGGTGGCACAGGTGGTGCTTCCAGTGGTGCTGATTGCCATGGCTTACGGTATATTCTATCTGCTGGGAAGTGTACTGATTCCGGAAAAAGGGGGAAAGCTGGCTCTGTTTTTGATTTTTACGGAAATTCTGGTGCTGTTTGGCAATTATTCCATTTATACAGTGGAGAATTTCATGATTGCCAGAAGCAGACAGGGCAAGGCTGCGCTGGGAAGTCTGGTAATACCGTTTCTGCTTCTGCTGCTTTTGCTGCTGCTGCGCAAGCTGGAGGCAAAGGGAAAGCGTCACTGGATGTTGTATTTGCTGATCGCAGCGGGTATGCTCACCGGATGTCTATGCAGTACTTTGGGTGTCCTGCTGGTATGTCTCGCCATAGGTGTGGCCGGTCTGCTGGGTGCCATATGCTACAAGCGGTTTCAGGTGCTGTTTCCGCTGGCGGCCTGCTGTATTCCCTGTCTGTGTTACGGTGTTCTCTATTTCCTTTTTGACTGAAGCAATAGAGTATTGAGATGGAGGGTGTGAAGAGTGGGTGATGCTGCGGCTTTGTTTCGAGAATATATGGGCACCGGACTGATTGTGATCTGGTACATGATATCGCTGATTTATCTCTGGATAAATGAAAAAAGAAAGTATCTCCGGCTGTTGTTTCTCTATATGCCGGTGATCTTGTTGCTGGTCTATTTCAATCCCCTGTTTGCCCGGCTGGTTTATAATGTGGCAGAAGGAGAGATCTATTACCGTATTCTGTGGCTGTTGCCGATTACGCCGGTGATCGCATATACTACTGTCTGTATTTACGGCAGATTTATGGACAGGCGCAGGGCAGATCTTTTTGCCTTGTGCGCGGTGGGGATGATCGCGGTTTCCGGCAGTTTCATATACAGCAGTCCTCTTTTTTCCAAAGCGGAGAATGTCTGGCATATGCCGGACAGTGTGGTTCACATCTGCGATGCCATACGGGTGCCCGGAAGAGAGGTTATGGCATTGTTTCCGCTGGAACTTGTATCCTATGTGAGACAGTATGATCCGACGATCTGTATGCCCTACGGAAGAGAGATGACGGTGGACAGATGGCATTATCGCGATCTGCTTCGGGATGCCATGATCGAAGAAATAATCGATGCGGAAAAGATGGTGCCCCTTGCCAGAGAGGCAGGATGCCATTATTGCATCCTGCCTGTAAACCAAAAGATCAAAGGAGAGCTGAAAGAGTACGGATGGGAAATATTCGGGGAGACCGACGGTTATATCATATACCGGGATCCGGTTATCGAGCTGGTGGTTCCGGACGGACAGCCATAGAGGGATGAGGCTGCAGGCACGATGGACTTTGGCGGGATCAATTGGGCGCAGGTGCTTCTGAATCCAGCATATGTTCAAAGTAGTTGAGCGCATAGACAAAGCGTTCGGCTACTTTTTTTCTGCCCGCCACATTCAGATGCAGATGGTCGATGAGATAATCCTGTGCATTATCCTCTGTTACGGTCCCGTAGAGATTGTCCACAAAGGTAACCATTTTCGAGGCGCAGGAAGCATATTGCTTGATAGAATAGGTGGACAGAACATCCCAGCCATACCGCTGAATATCACTGCTGACATAGTTTCCGTTCTCGTCAAGTCCGTAGGCATAAGTGGGAGACAGGACCATGATACGGATATCGGGATAGCAGAACCGCAGCAGCTCGATTCCGGCCTCCATATTGCCTGTAAATTGCAGGAGATCCGTGTTGTTTCCGTCGTTGTACATCTGGTGTCCGGCCAGATAATCGCTGGCATCGTACATGATTACGATCACATCCACTTCATTCAGGTCGAGGGTGGTCAGCGTGTTGTAGACCTCCATGGCCTCTTTGGGAGCCTGATCGCCCAGAATCTCTACACCCTGCAGATATTTTTCCGGTACTTCGCTATGGAATTTGGTAGCCATGCCGCAGAGCCAGTAAAAGTTAAATACATCCCAGGGATGCGCAACCGGATCCAGGTCATCGGCCTCCGCGGCCAGAAAGCTGCCGCTGACAGCACAATTGTACACGGTGGCTCCCGTCATCTGAGAAATGAGGCTGGCCAGATTCTCATCGGAACCCCGGTCATCGGCGAAGGGCGCATTGCCGAAGGCCAGTATGGTAGTGCCCTCGCCGTATTTCTGGTAGAGCGGATTGCCATCCGCGTCTGTCAAGGGCAGAATGGTATCAAAGGTATCGTCCACGTCTCCCGGACCGTCCTTGAAGATTTCATCCAGATTCACCCGTTCTCCGAAATTAAAGAATTTATAGAGCAGGCCCAGTATAAACAGGATGAATACGATCAACAGGACGATATGAATATTGATACGGGAAAGAACGGTCTTTTTCCCCGCCTTTTGCGGGAGCCGTGCGGGAGGGGCAGAAACTTCGGGCTGCGGCAACATTCTTGAGGACGCAGCGGCGAGCTGACCGGCGGAGTCTTCGCTTTCCAGATCAATGATGTCTATATCAGGTATAGGGGGAAGATTTCCCTTTAAATTGTTTTGTCCGGTTTTTTTATTTTTCATTTGGAGCTCCATTTCGCTTTTTGTTTTATTTTACTATTATGGGACAAGAAAGTCCACAATATTAATACGTTTTAAAAGTTTTTAAGAATTTATGAAGAAGAAATGGGAAGGCGGGGATTTGGTTTTTAAGAAAGGTTAAAAAATTTATGAAGAAATGCTGTTCCGGCTTGCAGCAGGGCTGCCGGGATGCTATAATATTACAGATTTGTTACGTTACTGATGGTTTGGAGAGGGTATCAGGATGAAAAAATTATTTCAGCGTATCATAGGAACGGGAACTTCCGTAGATGAGGATCTATATGAAGAGGATGACCGGGAACTGGAAGACGGGGACGGCAGGGAATACGACTGGGACAGCGAAGGCGATGACGGGATAGAGGAAGGCCGCGGCAATGAGGATTGGACAGAGGATGCTGAGAGGGATTATGAAGCGGCAGAGGACTGGCCGGAGGAAGAGCGTGCAGTTCCGGAAGCGGCAGGAGACGATCTGACGGCGGAAGCAGCAGAGGATCCGGAAATGTTTGGAGGAGATGCTGTGTATGCGTTTGATGAGGACAGAGCCTGCGCATATGAGGGGCTGGAGGAAGAATTGCCGGAGGAATATACTTCCTCGGAAGAGTCCGACAGTATATACGGCGATCTGACCGGGGAATCCGGCGCCCGGGAGACTAGGGAGGGCCTTGTCGGTGAGTATGAGTGGATGGAGGGGGAGCAGGACGGCTTCGGTACCTCGGAATATCCCCGGCAGGAGCGGCCGGAGGGTGATTATACGTTTGCCGAGGATCTTGATGCAGGATATGAGGAGATGGAAGCCTGGTCTGAGGAAGATTACGAAGAGTCAGAATATTATGAAGAATCTCCGGAGGAGTCAGAGGAGGATTTCCATGAGAGCGCAGACGATTTGAGCGGGGATGTGTCCAGGCAATATGCAGGGCGGGAAGCGGGCAGAGCGGCAGAGAATCTGGAAAAGCGCCCCCGTTCCGCCCAGGTCCGGTCGGCTGCCGCTTCCGTATATAAGGCAAAAGCGGGACAGGGTACAAGACAGCCCTCAGGACCCCGGAAGGGTGAAAACCTGCTTGATAAAATCGGCCGGATTATACGCAGTATGGACACCATGGACCGGGTGATGGTGGTTACCGGAGTGGCTGTATTGATTCTGGCGATTGTGACGGGAAGCGTGTTCATTCATGGGAATGTGACGGAAAAGCAGCTCTCTGACTTCGCGGATGTGGGAGCGCAGCTGGAGGGCATTTCCACCATCGGAGAGCAGGGGCTGCTGGCGGTGGCCAGCGTGCAGATGGCGAAGTTTGCCCTGGCTCCCGCTGTTCCTGAGGAAGATCCAAAGAAAGAGTATCAGGAGACGGGATATGAGAGACAGGTATCTGTGGAGCCTAACTTTACATCGATTCAGAAGGATCTGAAGATTAAGTTTATCAACAGAAAAACCGAAAAACTGGTTGCAAATGTCCCTTTTTCCGTTACTGTCACGGCGCCTGACGGCAAGGCCCAGATCTGGTCAGACGATGATATGGACGGTATTATTTACAAAAAAGATATAACGCCGGGCACCTATCAGGTGGTGATGGAGCCGCTGACGGACGCCAAATACGCAGACTATCTCATGAATACGGACAGTCAGTCCGTAGAGGTGAAAAAGGAGATTGCGTATAATAAAGTAGATGTGGTAAATGAGATTAAGAAGGAATCGGAAGTCAATGCGGCAAAGGAGGATACCAAAAAGAATGAGACAGTGGTGGAATCCTCGCTGCAGGATACCGTGGCCTGGGTGGAGAGCAAGGTGATCTCGGCTACATATAATGAGGTGGCCAAGAATACTATACCGGATCCGCTGACATTGTCGCTTGCAAAGAGTATTTTGCACCTGAGCGGACTGGATGTAAGCGGGGACGGCAGAACGGCTGCGGAAGACGGCGCCGTGGCAGGGCAGAACGGAGCGGATGCAGATGCCGGGATCAGTGTCATATCGGAGACTGACGGAAATATTACGGGGGCGGGAGGATCGACGCCGGATTCCACGACCGGGGAAGTACCGACGTCGGAGCCGACAGATGAGCCTGCAGTGACGCCGGAACCTACGCCAGAGCCGATGCCGGAACCTACATCGGAGCCGACCCCGGAACCTACGCCGGAACCCACCCCGGAACCTACACCAGAACCTACCCCGGAGCCCACTCCGGAGCCTACACCAGTGCCGACACAAGCACCCACTCCGGAGCCTACGCCGACACAGGCACCCACTCCGGTGCCTACGCCAGTGCCCACGCCGACACAGGCGCCCACGCCTACGCCGACTCCTACCCCCACACAGGCGCCTACGCCAGATCCGACTCCTGCCTTTACCAGGGGAACCGTATCGGTAAGCCCTGCCGCATTAACCGGGGCTGTGGGTTCCAAGCTGGTGGCCAAGGCCGAGGCATCAGGATTTACGGCAGGACAGAAGCTTGTCTATTCGGTGAGCTCAGGCAACCCTGCGGTAGCTACGGCGTCTGTGGACGAGAACGGCAATCTCAATATCAACGCGTTGGCTGTGGGAAGCACAGTCCTCACGGTGAACGTGAACTATGAAAACGGCGGAAGCGATACAATGGCAAGTACCACGGTCAATGTAACAGTGGCAGGCAGTAAATCCATCAAGTTGGATAAGGCAGCTCTGACGGCATTTGTTCAGGTTCCGGCCACCATCAATGCGGAAATCACCAATGCGCTTTCCGATAAGCCGGTGGTAACGGCGGAATCCTCCAACGGAAACGTAGCCACAGTCAGCGTAAACGGAAAAACAGTTACCGTTACCGGCGTTGCTGAAGGCTCTGCTGTCATCACTGTGAGATATAAGGAGAGCGGAGAAGAGGTCAGTGCATCCTGTATTGTCACAGTGCGTAAGCATCCGAAGGAGGATACGGCCACGCCGCTGAAGGACGCCTCCGGGACTCAGATTTATGTGTTGGCGGACAATGCCTATAAGGAAGCCACCCTGGCGGATTATTATACTGCCGATAAATTTTTCGTGAAGGGAGATGCAAAGTACAGCGGCTGGCAGACCCTGGACGGCAAGGTATATTACTTCACTGCGGACGGCAGCAAGGTCACCGGCGAACAGGTGATCCAGGGCGCAAAATATAACTTTGCAAGCGACGGTTCTCTGGTGACAGGAAACGGAACCATGGGGATCGACGTGTCCAAATGGAACGGCAATATCGACTGGAACGCCGTGAAGAATTCCGGCGTATCCTATGTGATCATCCGCTGCGGATACAGAGGCTCTTCGGAGGGAAAACTGATCGAGGATCCGAAATACGAGAAGAATATCCAGGGGGCTACGGCTGCCGGCCTGAAGGTAGGCGTGTATTTCTTCTCCCAGGCGGTGGATGAGATGGAAGCGGTGGAAGAAGCTTCCATGGTGCTGGAACAGATTAAAAATTACCGGATTTCCTATCCCGTATTCCTGGATGTGGAAGCCAGCGGCGGCCGGGGAGATCAGATAGACAAGGCTGCCAGGACAGCAGTGTGCAAGGCTTTTTGCCAGACCGTTCAGAATGCCGGATATACGGCGGGCGTTTACTCCAACAAGTTGTGGCTGGAGAACAAGATCGACGCAGGCAGTCTGGGCTCCTATAAGATCTGGCTGGCCCAGTATGCAGCCAATCCTACGTATAAGGGCAGATACGAGCTGTGGCAGTACCGGTCCACAGGAAGCGTCAGCGGTATTAAGGGAAATGTAGATATGAATATCAGTTATCTGGGCTATTAACGCTTCACGGCTCGCCCCGGCAATTCCCAAGACGATTCGCTGCCATAACGGGGCGGAGCGCGGAATATCTTGAAAATGAAACAGCTTCGACAGGGTGACTGCCGGGGCTGTTTTTTGGCAGAGGAAAATAAATATGTATAAGCATAATGCTGCAGAAACTAAGGGGTATTTTTTATGGAGCACGAAAGGAATAAAGAGACTATCGGTATGTATATAAATAGATTGCGGGAAAAAAAGGGATATACACTGGAACAAACCAGCGATGGTTTGTGTACTGTTCAATTGCTTTTTCAGTTGGAAAAAGGAGAAAAAGATGTTTCGAAAAGGTTACAAGATGCCATTTTTGAGCGGCTGGGCGTGGGCGCAGAAGATTATGAACATTATTTGCAGTACAGGGAATATGAACAGTGGGAGATGCGTCAGCGTATTTTATATCGAATCAGTAGTGAAGAGGTGACTGGGGCGAAAGCCTTATTGAAAGAATACTATGGCAGATATGGAAACAAATATTATGGTAGTAAAGCGGTAGGGGATAGGTTGGAACGCCAGTTTTATCTTGGCATGTGGGCGCAAATCCGGTCAATGGAAGGTGCGGACAGAGAAGAGATGTACAGTATTTTGGAGGAAGCTGTACAGTTGACAATATCTGATTTGTGGAAGAAACCCTTAGATGGGAGGGTATTTTCGCTGAAAGAATGGAACCTGATTCTTGAGGCGGAATTTTATCAGAAAGGCGGAGGCAAAGAAGCCCATTATAAGGAGATACTGTCTTGTATAGAGAGGGCCGATATGGACGAAGTAGGAATGGCAAAGATTTATCCTAAGGCAGTATATTTTTTGTGCAAATGTGTTCCGGAGACGGATGAGACTGTGGAATGGCTTTTTCGGTATTGTTGTCAGGCAGTGGAAATTTTGCGCGATGCATGCCGAATGTATTATTTGTGGGAGCTGCTTACATACCGCGGACGTTATCTTGAACGGAAGATACGGAAGGCAGAACTAAGAGGAGAGTGCGTGAGACCTTTTGAGGAAATGTATCAGGAAAATACAGATTGGAAGCAATGCCTGGAAGCGGTATATAAAGAATACGGTATAGCGAAAGAGACATTTTGCTATTGCTATCTATATTTGGAGAAAGGCGTATTTTGTATTAGCGATGTGATTCGTGTCCGACGTCAGATGTTGGGGATGAGCAGGAAGACATTATGTGAGGGAATTTGTGATATAAGAACATTGCAGCGGTTAGAGAATAGACAGCGGATTACCCAAAAAGCTATTGTGGAAGCGCTTTTTGAACGCCTTGGGTTATCCAGGGAAATGAGAAGAACGGAATTGATAACCGGACGTCCGGAAGTTAGACAAATGATGGAAAAGCTGCGGGATTACGGGAATGAACGTGAAACAGTGAAATGGCAGATGTTTCTGGATCGGATTAAAAAGTTGGTATCAACAGAAATCCCCTGTAATCAACAGGTATTGATGCGAAAGGAAATTAATTTACAAAGAGCGCGGAAGGAAATCGAAGGGGAACCATATTGTGCCAGGATGCAGACTATATTGGAGATTACCCTGCCTTTTCAAGCTTTTCTCAGAGAAGGAGAGAAATTTCTGACTTATGAAGAACAGGCATGTATTCAGAATATGATGCAGGAAATGGATAAGGAAAGTAATGTGTTTTTCCTTTGTATGAATCGGTTTGAAGAAATGTATCATTCGGTGGCAGATGGAGAGTTGCTGGGAACCGTCAGCGGCATCTATGGGCTGATTATGGGGTATGTGGGGAGTGCTCTGGGAAATCGGGGCGAGTATGATCGGGCAGATTGGTATGGAACAGCACGGATGAAAGAAGAGCTGCGTTCCCGCCGCTTAGTCTCAATTGCTATTTGTTTATATGAGCGATTGTGGAATTACAAGGAACGGAAACGCAGAGGGATTATTCAGGACAGGATATTGGATGAAGAGGAAGAACTGAAAAAATGTATCCTGTGTAGTAAGTTAGGCAGACGGACTCATTATGAGTCAGTTTTTATCAGTAAGTTGGAACAGGTAAAAGAAAGGCGTAAATAACTTATTCCTACTTAAATTTAGATATTTAAATTTATTATATTATAAAGGGGATTATCAAACAAGGGACAGAGTGGTTTAAATTTTAAACTACTCTGTCCCTTGTGGCATAGAGAAAGATATGGTAAATTACGAGTATAAATTTTTCCTGTAATCAGTAAAAAGAGTTACTTATAGTGCATATGGATGTAGTAAAACAAGAATAGTTACTGTCCCATGCAATGATACATGTGTTGGGGTACAGGCAAAACCATGATTGAATGATATACAAGAATATAAAAAGATGATGCCTGTCATATTGGTTATAATATGACAGGTAATTTAATAAAAAGCATTGAATTCCAACAATGAAATGGGCTGACGGAATGCTGGAAAGTCCAAGGATATTTCAAAGTAACTCGTATTATTAGATTTTCGGGAGCAGCAGTACTCAAGAGAAATTATAGAGCAGATTATTATAGTATTTTTCCAGCAGGAACAGGTCAATTAAGATCTGAACCTGCTGGAATATTCAGAAAATATTTATTATAGAAACCTTGTTGTTACCAGCTTCCATAGAACGGGATAGAACTATAGGAAGATGAGACGTCAAGTCCGGTATCTACAAAACCGTAATTGACACCATCACCAGTAACTTTAACCCAACCACCTTTAGAACTTTCAACATAATTGATGCCTTTGCGGTTGGGATAACTATCTCCAGCTACAGCACTTAAGCAGGCTACACGGCAATTAGCTGCGACTGCACCCCAGCGGGTTCCGCCTGCAGTATAGACAGTACGAGATTTTCGCATAGTAAAAGTATAGTATTCGGTACCGTCAATTTCTTCCGTGCCAAAAGGATAATCGGTGCAATCAGTCACAGAGGAACCAGGAGGGTCAACCAGGATACCATAGCTAAGAGAGCCATCTGAAGTTCGAAAAAGAATTCGGTAGAAATATCCGTCTCCGCCCCAGTTCATATCATAACCAAATGCTTCACGGTTATAAATGGAACCAATTTTTGAGGTTTGCTGTGTGTCCGAATAAACGGGCACTGTAATACCGCTTTTGTTGACACAAAAATAATTAGACATGTTGTAAAACTCCTTTCAAAATTTGGTTGATAATCGATTATCAAAATGATCAATATAGCAATCTTCTGATAATTGGGAGGTGACATATGAAACTGTTTGTCACCAATAGAATTTGCTGTTTGTATCATTTGACATATATAAAGAATAAATTACTTAATATGTAAACTAGGAGGTCATAAAATGAAAAGAAATTTTAGGATATTGGCAGGCTGTTGTACAGTAATGCTTCTCACTGCTTGTGAACAAGAAACAAATGAAGAGCGTAATATTTTAGAAACTGAAATACAAATTACTGATACCGTGGATGAAGCAAAACAAACAGACATAAAAAACTACATATCAGCAGAAAATTGTCAAAAAAATGCGCTTTGCCTGGGAGAATTTACTTATATAGTATTGGATAAAATATTGTATAAAGTGGACGGAGAAAATCAGGTAGAGCAAATTACTGCGTGTAAAGAAGCAGTAGGAACCTTAGGTGATGATAACTTATTCTGGGCTGGGCTGAATTTAGAAAACAATATCCGGATTATAAAGATGAATGAACAGGGACAAATTTCTGAAGTTGGAATAGTAGAAGGAAATCAGCCGCTCAGTTTCCTGGATTTTTATGGTGATGTAATATATTTGGGATTCAAACTGGGAAATGTGGAAGGATACCGGATTGGTTCCGATGGCAGGTTGGCAGGTCCTGCGTCTGTAGAGGAAATGAAACTTTATGATGAAGAAAACAAGGCTGCAGATATCCGTATAAATAACCCGGATGATAAAGAGGGTATCTGGTTATATCCATATCATATTGTAGGCGCAGGATATACAAAGACCACTACAGGACAAGAATTTCTGGCAAGACATATTCAGATAGGAGATATTGGACAGGAAGAGTTTATCCTCCGTGATAATGAACAGGATACGGTATTATTTTCTTATTATGAAGATGCTGTTATTGATCAGGAAAAGATAGTATATATGAGTAGCGTAGATAAAAATAAGTTGTCCGTGTATGATTTACAGACAGGGGAGGAGCGGGAGGTAATTGAACTGCAAGACGGAAATATAGAACTATTGACAATTTCTCATAATCGCGTTTACGGGATTTGGAACAGCATAAAGCATATGAAATCGTTTCTGGTGTATATTGATCTGGAGCAAACGGAGTTGGTTTCTTGTTTTGAGGCGATAAAGGGGACAGAGTATATAGTGATAAATGATACTGTATATTATATAGACCAAGCTAGTGGTAATTTGGTCTGTAAGGTATTATTATGATTGTTCTCATGTATATGCTACGTATCTTGCAATCTTTGCAGTGGAGAAATTCTGTATGGCTTTTCTGTCTCTTGAGTATGCCAGACGTCTCTTTGCGGCCAAGGTCTTCGGTCAGGCCATACTGCTGTGCAATGAACCGGATCAGGCTTTTAGACTTATGAGGGTTCAACTCATCGCAGAGAAAGGCCAATGGTATCTTTGTGCATATTGAATCTATGGATATGGTATGGCCACTTACTGGGCATGCCACTTCGGTTTCTTAGTAAACTGAGCAGAGGTCATTTACTTCTTTTACAATTTACAAAAGTCTTCGGGGAATCCACAATCCCAGTTTTTATGGCATACATCAACAAGTTAGTGTTTCGGTGAATGGCTTCATACCTCAATTCTTCTGAAGTACGGTTGGCTCAAGTCTTTTGATAATCTGTTTTGCTCTTGTAATGCATGGGTTGCTTGGGCGCAAACTGTTATTCAGGAAAGTGGAGACAGCTTTTTCCAAGTCGGAAAGATCTTTCTTGGCAATCTCCTGCAAAAGAGGAAGTTTTCGGTGAAGCACTCCAACCATTTATTGAAAGAATCTTGTCTAAGGGCAACCTGTTTCTATATCTGCATGTTATCAAAGCAATCAGCAGCCCAAAGGATTATCTTCATGTACTATAGTCTTTTATTCAGATCACAATCCATTTTTAGGCTTTGTAATAATATTCAACAAAATTCTATTTACTTTTAATTTCATTACTAAAGAGATATTAGTTTACATTTTTTATCATTCTTTCTTTTTATCTCATGGAGGTAACATAATGAGAGAATGGTGTAAATTACTAAAAGATATAAAAAACAATAAAGATGAATTTGCAAAATTAATTGAGTATATGAATCCACTAATTAATAAGTATGTGCGGTTGCTGTATAAAGATGAGGCCGAAGATACCAGAGAAGAATTAATACTTGCTTTATGGGAATCAGTTTTAAAAATAAATTATTGTAATAATGATGGGGAATGTTTTTCATACATAAATAATGCTTTAAAAAATAAATTCTTAGAACTTTATAGAAAGAGTAAAAAGCGGCACGATTTTCAGTATACAAGTGACTTTGAAGAAATTTCAGAAAATTCTATATCAATAATGTCATCCTCACCTTCTGAATTTTCTGATATGATTTTCCGAGAAGATCTAAAACTCTTATTAGCGCAAAATGATAAAAGGAAACGACAATTATCCCTTCAAATTTTATTAGATGATAAATCAGATGCTGAAATTGCAAAAACATTTAAGATTTCAAGGCAGTACGTAAATCGTGTACGAAAAAATTTGTATAATATCTTAAAAAAATACTACAGTGAGGAATCATAATGATGAAGTGTATTAATAGTTCAATAAAAAATAGTGTTTTATTGTTGTTTACATGGATAAGCAATAAACTTGGTTTACTATTCCCTGCAATATTATTATTGCTTATATTAATGATTATAGATTATATCTCAGGAATGTTAGCCGCCAAGAAGGAAGCTTTCGTAAACATAAAAGATCCGATATATGGTTGGAGCAGTAAAAAAAGTATATTAGGTATATATAAAAAAATAGGGTATATGTTAACAGTAATTGTATCTGTTTGTATTGACTATTTATTGTTCAGGTTTGCAAATGAACTAGGTCTAAAGTATTCATCAAACACATTCTTTGGTTTGTTGGTAACTATATGGTTAATCATAAATGAAATATTATCAATACTTGAAAATATAGGAAGGATGGGATGTGAATTGCCTAATTTTTTAAAAAAACTTTTAATAGAATTGAAAAAGAATATAGATGATAAAAATATATAAATTATTTTTACTAATAAATGAACGAGATGATTTAGGTAACCTATCAGAAAAACAGTTCTTACAGTCAGAATAACTTATAAAAAATTAATTTTAGTTTACATATTTAGATAATCTTTATTTTTATTATATGTAAACACATTATCTTCTAAAAGTAGAAAGGAGACTATTATGTCTGATTCAAAAGTTATGGAAGTACAAGAATGGTTAAATGATACCTATCCATCATACTTTAAGTATGATGAAGACAACTCAAAATGTGGCAGTTATCCAGTTAAGCCTGATGGAATGACTGGTACGAAAACTGTAAAGGCTTTAGTAATGGCAATCCAGATTCATTACAATTTATTGCCTGTAGACGGAATCTGGGGAAATGCTACATCGTCAGCATGTCCAGTTATCAAAGCTGGTGTAACTGATCCAATTATTATAAAGATTGCGCAAGGTGGTTTCTATTGTAAAGGATATGAAGCAGGTGGTTTTGATGGAATATTTGGTGATAGATTGGCCTCTGCAATTATGAATTTTAAAACTCATTTAGGTATTACACCATCAGATACAATGGAGCCCAATGTATTCAAATCATTACTTACAACAGACCCAACTATCCTTGTCCCATCAGGTAAACCAATCATCCGAGATGTTCAACAATTTTTAAATGGTAAATATTCTAACCTCTATTTATCTAAGCTGGGATATATTCCTACCGGTGGCATTTATGAGCGTAAAACAGCTCAGGCATTAATATACGCTTTCCAAAAAGAAATTGGTACAACCCCGGATGGACTAATAGGAACAGGTACTTTTTCTAAAATGCCAAATATAGAACAAGGATGTACCAATACTGCATTAGTAAAAATACTGCAGGCTGAATTAAGTTGCCACGGTTTTATTATCAATAACTTAGATGGTATTTATAGTGAATTTGTAACCGAGACAGTATCAGAATTTCAAAAATTTATGTGTCTCGACAAGGACGCCTATGTAGAACTCGGAAAGGTTAATCGCCGTACATGGGGAGCTCTCCTTTGGAGCAGAGGGGATCAAACCCGGCTTCCAAATGCAGGAGATTGCCGTCAACGCCTTGATTATGAAATGGCCCAGGCACTATATCAAGCCGGTTATCATTATATTGGCCGTTACTTAACAAAAATAGATGGTGGTTTTGATAAAAATATGACTCCAGAAGAAATAAGGAGCATACTATCCACAGGGCTCAAAATATTTCCAATTTTTCAAGAATCAAATAACTCAATACAATATTTTAGCTTTAACTCAGGTTATAAAAACGGGTATGATGCCATTATGGCTGCAACGGAATTATTAATTCCACCTGAAACCACTCTTTATTTTGCTGTAGACTTTGATGCTGTTGAAGAGCAGGTCAAAAAAGAAATAACGGAATACTTCAAAGGTATTAAGCAAGCAAAAGAGGATGTTGGTTCAACTTATGAAATTGGCATTTATTCATCACGCAATACTTGCCAAATTATATGTAATCAAAAACTGGCTACCAGCTCCTTTGTCAGTGATATGTCTTATGGATATAGCGGAAATTTAGGTTATAGCTTGCCTGATAACTGGGCCTATGATCAATATGCTACCGGAACATTTGTTGCAACTTCTGAAAAGAAGTTTGATCTTGACCGCGTAATTGCTTCTGAAAACGCAAAACATTTTGACCATATCGATGAAGATACTGACGATCACTGGGAGGCGCACAAATATAATATAGGCTTAGATGCATTGGAGGTATATACTGAAAACTCAGTTAATATTCACGAAATCATTTCTCATGTTGTTGATTTAGAAAAAGCATATTGGGAGTACGCCCCGAATGGAAATGACTTAGATTGTGTTTTTGCGGTGTTATATTACTTGTGGATAGATAAGTATGAAGATAGTGAGTTTTTTAAGGATTTATTAGAAGGAAATGATAAATTTGTTTTATATATTAAAAATAATTGCGCTGATCTACATGACAACTTGGCCAAATATATAACGGGCGCATATACATATATAAAAGATGACTCAACGATAACAGAAACAACAATTGACGGTAGAGAAGTCACTTATAGCAGGCTGTTCGAATTACCGCATCTTGCCGTAATTATTTCAGCTTATATAAAAGAATCTCTTCCTATTGCCAAAAGAGAATGGTTTGGGTGGGCCGGTGACTTTGCCACAGGTATCCAAGAGGTTCAAACGGTTATGAAAAACTACCCTCATATTACACCTATTGAGCATGCCAGGGACCGAATAGGAAAAATGGAGGTTCTACCGGATAATCCATACGGAGTAACTCCGACCTACGCAGTGCAAATGAATTTCTGCGATTTTATAGCTGATATGGATGCCATAGGTATTTCCACATTGATTAAGAAAAATTTATTACAAAAGGAAACTCCAGGTACTGTCCTTTCAACATCATTAGAAAGATACTACTCTGGACTATATAGAAAAAGATGCTCTTTTTGGTTAAATGATTTCAAACCGGAAAGTTATTCTATTGAGGGAATAAAAAATTCACTAATTAAATATTTTAAGGACATTTCTCAGTCACCATTAGTTTTATATAAAATAGGAAATTTAAATGATGAGGCACTTGATGTTTCCTCCCGCTCTTTTGCGGAACTAATTATTCATGATATGAAGTCATATTGAGCCTGTATCACAGAAACAACTAATCTAAAAAAGGGATACTGTAGCTTAACGAACTACGGTATCCCCCAAAACTTATCATAGAAAAATACTGACAAAATCTATTTCTATGGAAAAATATCCGCTATCAACATTATAACCTCTAAAAGAACAGTTTTCCACAGAACAGCAGTAATCCATAATATGAAACAAATCGCCACTATCATGATACATTTATGTAATATTTTCAGTTTATATATTTTAGAAAAAATATATGTAAATCCCATCGAAAACCAATAAAAAAAGAAATGTAGTATAGAATATCCAACACCATATATCATAAATCCGAAAGACCAGTTAATAAAGAAGCTGTCTAATGACCTTGGCATGCCACGAAGGGAAAAAAAATAATAAAATGTCGGCACCCAAAAAGCCGGAACTAACGAAATCCAAAAGCATCTTTTACAAAGTCGGGGAAAAGAAAATACCGCCATTCCAACACTGGTGACACCAAAAATAATTGGGAAAATACCGCCAGGTTTACGAAACAATTCGAACGAAAACTCCCAACATTCAACAACTAAGCGCAGTGCATATGCGATCAGATCAGAAAAAGACCTTGTATCATATATCACTAATGTACATTTAAAAATATTTCTCTGAAAAAACCCCAAAGCATTCATTTTAAAACTCCCCTTTCTGTCTATTACTTCTGAAAAACAAAAAAGTGTTCGGCATTGTCCTCCACCATGACGGCACCGAGTCAAAGCAGTGGAAGCACTTGTTTTAAATTATTATATTATAAAGGGGATTATCGAACAAGGGACAAAGTAGTTTAAATTTTAAACTATTTTGTCCCTTGTGGCATGGAGAAAGATATGGTAAATTACAATTATAAAAAGATGATGCCTGTCATATTGGTCATAATGTGACAGGCAATTTGTATTGAAAGAATTGAATTCAAAAAGGATTTTTAGGAGGAAGTTATCATGCACCCCAAAAACATATTGAAAAAAGTCATAATAACCAGTCTGCTTCTTCTAAGCCTGTCCGGCTGTACAAAGGAGGATGCGCCTCAGCTTGGAATCGACGGCCAGGTCTATATTTCCTCTTGCTATAACCTGGTAGCAATTTCCTTAATTCATGCTCTGTATACCGTCTTTTCGCCGTTACTTGCGGATTTTCCAACAGCTTGTCCCTATCCAGTTCAAACACGTCATTAAAATGAAGTAACAGCCAGAACTCAAAGCAAGGATTAGATATATAAAAGCCAAATCCCTTTTCCTGACAGGTCTGCAATACATAATCATACTGATTGTTTTCTGGAAGTGCAAAGAAACTTTCCTTATCTCGATCCACAATCAAGCAAATTTTATCAAACCTATTATCATAAGTAATATTGCTCGTCTGAATAATATCTGAAATATCTTCTACAATATTGGCTACATCAGATTCTTGATTGAGATATTCTGTTAACCTATTGCAATCATCTACTAAGTTATCTACATTGTTAGTTAAACATTTTTTTAAAATTTTTTCGCAGCCCTCTTCAAGTATTCTCCATACTGCATGTGCCTGTACCTTACTTGTAGTTAAAATCTTTTCATCATATAAATAATCCATAATACGATTCAGCAACGATTCATAAGTAAATTGCCCCGTTTTCTCTTCCTCTAAATTTGATATAATCCGGTCCAGTATTTTCTTGGGATTGCTCCAGCCATCTTCACTATAACTGCGTATAATTGGAACAAGTTCAATTAACGGATTAATTTCCAAGTCATCTCGTGCAGTCTCTAACGCCTCAAAATATATCTTTTCTGTACTTGCTCCTTCAAAAACAAGAAAATATCTTTGTTTAACTTCATCAGATTTTAAAACTTTTGTACGCGCTGCAAACGTCCTGCTTTCTCTCATCCGCTATACCCCCTCAATGGGGAATACAGTACTGAACCGGGACTCCGCCATAACGGCCTTCTAAATAGGCTTTATCAATTTTTTGATCGAATCTGGCATTATATTCCTCCAGCGAATAAATATCACTTTCCCCAGTCTTGCGTTTATTTACAAACCAGATTTCGTCACGGCGCAACAAATTAAAATCCAGCAAACGCGATTCATGTGTTGTGACAATTAATTGGATATTCTTTTTTGCCGCCATCCGCAAATAGGAATCAACAATTTTATAACTCAGACTTGGATGAAGGCATCTATCTAATTCATCAATTACATATGTTTTCCCCTCTTCAGATAATAATATTTCCAGCAAGTCCAGAATTCTGACCGTTCCGTCAGATTCTTCGGACATCTCATACAGAGTTTCTTTTCCGTTATGAGAAAATTGTATTGTTCGGCAAACCACCTCATTGCCCTTTATCTCCAACATAAAGAAATCTTTTGGGCTACGCATTATCATTCCTTTCATATGCCGCTCTTGACTCTTTTGAGAATTTGAGAGCATATTCTCTATCTTTTTTACAATACTATCTCTTTCCGGCTTTGATAAATGTGACAAAATTTTTTCTGCTGGAACTTCCACCATTTTGAACCCCGTTATTCCGGTTCCAAAAGCTTCTATTAGATTACATACTTCTTTGACATTCTTTGTATCAGCCAGATAAGAATAACTTGAAATAGGTTCGTCAGGATAATTAATATCTAACGATTTTTCAATCCACATATAAACTTCTCTTAATATGGAGGCTCTTTTACTTTGTTGCATAGCAGAAATAGTGTAGGCGGCTGGTTTATTTCATCCCAGCCGCCACTTTACAATTGACATAATTTGTCAGAGTCCGTATAATGGGTGTAGCGACAGCGTTTCAGGAATGGATCTTTATTTTTCAGTTATAATAGAATTGTATACATTATGAGGCAAAGGAGTACAAAATGAGAACCTATCTCGTGACAGGAGGGGCCGGATTCATCGGTTCCAATTATATTCATTATATGTTTCGGAAGTACGGGGATGAGATCCGTATCATCAATGTGGATCTGCTGACCTATGCAGGCAATCTGGAGAATTTAAAGGATGTGGAGGACCGGCCGGGTTATACCTTTATCAGGGCGGATATCTGCGATAAAGAGGCGATTTCCCGGATTTTTGCGGAAAATGACATTGACAGGGTGGTCCACTTCGCGGCGGAGAGCCATGTGGATCGGAGTATCCGCAATCCGGAGGTCTTTGTTCAGACCAATGTGCTGGGAACCGCGGTGATGCTCAACTGCGCCAAGGCGGCCTGGGAGCTTCCGGACGGCAGCTTTAAGGAAGGGAAGAAATTCCTGCATGTGTCCACGGATGAGGTGTACGGTTCTCTGCCGGAGGATGAGAATGCATTTTTCTATGAGACCACGCCCTATGACCCCCACAGTCCCTATTCCGCCAGCAAGGCATCGTCGGACATGCTGGTGAAGTCCTATATGGATACCTATCGTTTCCCGGCGAATATTACGAACTGTTCCAACAACTACGGCCCCTATCAGTTCCCGGAGAAGCTGATTCCGCTGATGATTAACAATGCTCTTCAGGGAAAGAAGCTTCCGGTATACGGCGACGGCAGGAATGTGCGCGACTGGCTGTATGTGGAGGATCATGCCAAGGCAATCGACATGGTTCAGGAGCAGGGAAGGCTGTTTGAAACCTACAATATCGGCGGACATAATGAGAAGCAGAATCTGGAAATCATTCATACCATCATAGAGGTGCTTCGGGAGAAGCTGCCGGATGAGAACCCCAGAAAGGCCCATGTGTCCGAGAATTTGATTCAGTATGTGGAAGACCGCAAGGGACATGACCGCAGATATGCCATCGCGCCGGATAAGATTAAGGCGGAAATCGGATGGTATCCGGAGACTATGTTCCGGGATGGTATCCGCAAGACCATTGAATGGTTTTTCGAGCACGAAGAGTGGATGAAGAATGTGACCAACGGCGATTATCAGAAGTATTACGCGGAGATGTACGAGAAATAGGATTGCTGTTCACCAGGGGCGGCAGCGCTTTTTCCGGGCGGGAAACCTGGGACAGGTACGCGCCGGAGGATAATGCTGCAAGAGAGGACCTGCATACAGGATAGGTGTGTTCCGAAAGGAAGGGCGCCGCATCCTGTATGTGTTTTTACATTTATGGAAAATTCGTCGTCAGGGGAAGCCGGAATCAGCAGGCGGCGATCACAGGAGAAGATAACGACGAGGAACGGAGGATTTTTCGATGAAGGGAATCATATTGGCGGGCGGTTCCGGTACCAGGCTGTATCCGCTGACCGAGGCTATTTCCAAGCAGATTATGCCGGTATACGATAAACCGATGATTTATTATCCGCTGTCAACCTTGATGCTGGCCGGGATCCGGGAGGTGCTGGTTATATCCACGCCCAGAGATCTGCCTGTATTTCAGGAGCTTTTAAAGGACGGGCATCAGCTGGGGATGACATTTTCCTATGCCGTGCAGGAGAAGCCCAACGGATTGGCGGAGGCATTCCTGATCGGGGCAGACTTTATCGGCCGTGACAGGGTTGCGCTGGTATTGGGGGACAACATCTTCTATGGACAGAGCTTTTCGAAGGTTCTGAAAGGGGTGGCTGCCAGGGAGAAGGGTGCCACGATTTTCGGTTATTATGTAAGAGATCCCAGAGAGTACGGCGTGGTGGAATTCGACGAGAACGGCAAAGCGCTTTCCATCGAGGAGAAACCGGAGAAGCCTAAGAGCAATTATGCGGTGCCCGGCCTGTACTTTTACGACAATGATGTAGTGGAAATTGCGAGAGCGGTCACCCCCTCCGCCAGAGGGGAACTGGAGATCACCAGTGTCAACAATGCATATCTGGAGCGGGGGACGCTGCATGTGGAGACCCTGGGAAGAGGTTTTGCATGGCTGGATACGGGGAATCATGATGCATTGCTGGACGCGGCGGATTTTGTGGCCGCTTTCCAGAAGCGGCAGGGACTTTATATTTCCTGTATCGAGGAGATCGCGTACAAGCGGGGGTTCATCGGCAGGGAGCAGCTGCTTGCGCTGGCGGAGCCTTTGATGAAGACGAATTACGGAAAATATTTGGTAGAGGTAGCAAATGGACTCTAAATTGCGCAGAATGGCGATCCTGTCCTCTATGGCCATGATTTTACTGGTGTCATTGCTGGTGCTGTATATCAACAGGCCCGAGGGAAGCGGCGGGAATCAGAAGCCTCCTGCAGGAGGAGATGCTTCCCCTTCCGAAGAGCAGGCACAGTCTCCGGAGCAGGAAAAGGATACAGGGACGGCTCTCGGACAGATCGGAGACGATCTGTCGGCTTTTCTGCGGGATCAGACCTTTTTTGACCAGGAAGTGAATCCGGTGCTGGAGGCCGCTAAGGAGAATGCCATGAGGCTGTCCCTGATGGTGATTTCCGTAGAAAAGGATCTGCGTATTCAAATCGTGGATTCTCAGGGAAATCTGGTTACGGGAGAGAGCTTTTTCGTGAAGCTGGACGGACTGGGAGAGTACAAGGATCTGGATAAGGACGGGATTATCTATATAGGAGATCTGACTGCGGGGGAGTACTCCGTGGAACTGATGCCAGTGGAAGGGTACAGAGTGCCTGTGAATGAAACCAGGGTGCGGGTGAAGGACAAGGTGGAATATGTGGCCATTGATGACATCTCCCTTCTGATTAAGACAGAGGAAGAGATCGACGCCGAGGCAGAGGATACGGCTGTGGCGGATGCGCTGGCGGATGCGGACAAGACGGAGATCAAGAAATTCCAGAAATCTACCGCGAACGCCAAGGTGGGAATTGATGTGTCCAAATGGAACGGCGATATCGACTGGGACAGGGTAAAGAATGCCGGGGCGGAATTTGCCATTATCCGGGCGGGATACCGAGGGTCCGTGACCGGAAGTCTGGTGGAGGATCCCTACTTTAATATCAATATGAGAGGGGCTGCCGTCAGCGGTGTTCCTGTAGGCGTATATTTCTTTACACAGGCAGTGAATGAGGTGGAGGCCGTGGAGGAGGCTTCCGCGGTATTGGAGCTGATCAGAGACTACAAGCTGGACTATCCGGTTTTTATCGATACTGAGGGAGCAGGCGGTAATGGAAGAGCGGACGGTCTGGACGTGGAGACCAGGACACTGGTTTGCGAGGCGTTCTGCCGGACCATTACCAATGCAGGGTATGACGCCGGCGTCTATGGCAGCCGTAACTGGTACAATAATAATCTGCATGCAAATCAGCTGGAGAATTATTGCATATGGCTGGCAGAATACCGCAGCGCGCCGCTGTATCAGGGCTATTATCATATGTGGCAGTATACGTCAAAGGGCAGTATCGACGGTATTGAAGGGAATGTTGACATGAATGTCAGTTATTTGCAATGACCCGGCGGAATTTTTACGGAGCGTGCCGGGCGGGCCAAAGCAGAAGCGGAAGAAGGCAGGAGCTGAAGAGAAGATCTGTCTCCCGGGCGGGACAGCGCTTGTGGGCGCACAGGAAGGAACGGGACGGACAATAAATAGCAAGGGGTGTATCATGGGAAAAATCAGCGTAGAGACATGTGAAATCGAGGGGTTGAAAATCATTACGCCAGCCGTATTCGGTGATGAAAGGGGATATTTCTACGAATCCTATCACTATGAGGCATATAAGGAGGCAGGAATTGACCAGATATTTGTTCAGGATAATCAATCCTCCGGCAGCAGAGGCGTTTTGCGGGGACTTCATTTCCAGAAGCAGTATGCCCAGGACAAGCTGGTGCGGGCCATCAAAGGAGAGGTATTCGATGTGGCCGTAGATCTGCGGGAGGGTTCCCCCACCTTTGGAAAGTGGCATGGCGTAATCCTTTCAGAGAAGAATAAGAAGCAGTTTTTCGTGCCGAAACATTTTGCCCATGGTTATCTCGTGTTGTCCGACTATGCAGAATTTTGTTACAAATGTACGGATTTCTACCATCCGGGAGATGAGGGGGGGATTGCATACGACGATCCTGCCATCGGCATTGAATGGCCTGTTCCCGAGGATATGGAACTGATTATGATTGAACGGGATCGGAATTGGGGCGGTCTGGACAGTTTTAAGAGGTAAGACATGAGAGTGAGCAAAAAGGGCGGAATCACCATATTTTCGCTGTTGGGACTGCTGATGGCGGCGATTATCATATTGCACCAGAATCCGGGACCCAGTGCGGATCCGCAGGAAGAGCTGCTGAAGAAAATCTTGTCTTGTGCAATGATTCTTGTGGCATGTCTGGTATTTGCAAGGTGGTACGAGAAATTTACCACGATTCCGGTAGAACTGTACCAAAGCAGGCATCTGATCTGGAAATTGGCCAGGAATGATTTCAAGAAGCGGTATGCAGGCTCCTATATGGGAGCGCTTTGGGCACTGGCTCAGCCGGTGGTCACCGTCGGCATGTATTATATCGTGTTTGACAAGCTGATGGGGAACAGCGGCCGGGGGGCGGCGGGCGTGCCCTTTGTGGTGTTTCTGACGGCCGGACTGGTGCCCTGGTTTTATTTTAATGAGGCGTTGAATAACGGAACCAATGCGCTGCGGGAGTATGATTATCTGGTGAAAAAGGTGGTGTTTAAAATCAGCATCCTGCCCATCATCAAGATTATTGCCGCCAGCTTTATTCATGTGTTTTTTGTGGCGGTTTTGTTGGTGGTGGCGGCGCTTTACGGATATTATCCTACCGTGTATACGATTCAGATTGTGTATTACAGCTTTTGCCTGTTTATTTTTGTTCTGGCACTCTGCTATGCCACATGCTCTATTGTGGTTTTTTTTAAGGATTTGACGCAGATTATCAATATTGCGCTTCAAATCGGCATATGGGCTACGCCGATTTTGTGGAATATTGATTCTGCTCCTGCGGGATGGGTCTTTCTATTGAAACTGAATCCGTTGGTATATGTGGTGGAAGGATACCGCAGCTCCATATATGGGCGGCAGTGGTTTTTTCAGGACTTTTTTTCCACGATGTATTTCTGGATTGTGACAGTGGTGTTGTTTGGGCTGGGCGCGGCGGTTTTCAGAAGACTGAAGGTGCATTTTGCAGATGTTTTGTAGAGATCCGGAGGATTGGAATGGAGAGATGGAAGGATAGAATAAAAAAATGTCTGGCATGGAGGGCAGATCAAAAGACTACGGCCATTGCGGCGGCAGCGGTGTTGCTTGCACTCCTGCTTCCGCTCTGCATACTCTCATTTTATTCGGCGCCGTGGTACGATGATTATATTTACGGGCGGTTTGTGCGGAATTTTCTGCAGGAGGAGAATAGTCTTTCAAGTGCGCTGAAGGGTGCGCTGTACTGTGTGCACACAGAATGGTGGGCCTGGCAGGGGACTTTTTCTTCGATTTTTTTTATGGCTTTCGTGCCTTTTGTATGGGAGGAGTCCTGGTATGCCCTGGGGCCATTGTTTTTGATCCTTTTGCTTGTAGTTTCCGTCTTTGTGCTGGTGAGAGTGCTGGCTGCGGATGTGTTGAAGGCGGACAAATGGACCTGCCTGCTTTTGCAGTCAGTCACTGCGGCCATGGCCGTGGTTTTGATGTATCATGCCCAGGAGGGATACTACTGGTATATCGGAGGCATTCATTATGTGGGCATGCATTCCTTTCTTCTGCTGCTCATTGCCGCATGGGTGAAGCTGATGAACGGTGCCGGGAAGGCGGCTGCGGCCGGGCTGGTGCTGTGGTCCCTGTTGGGGGCAGTGCTTGCGGGAGGATCTAATTATGTTTCAACCCTTCAGGGGCTGCTGGTGGGGCTTAGCTTGCTGGCTTTGGGCGCTGTTCTGAAAAACAGGCGTGTGTGCCTTATCATTCCGTCGCTGGCCCTTTATGGATATGCATTTTATAAAAATGTCTCGGCGCCCGGAAACGCCAAGAGAAGCGCGGCCTTTCAGGGAGCAGGGCTGGAACCGGCAGAGGCGGTGCTGTGTTCCTTTCAGGAGGCAGTCGCTTATCTGTGGGAATTTTCCGGGCTGATTACCATAGCGATATCCTTGTTGCTGGCGCCGGTGATCTGGAATATGGTGAAGAAGTCTTCTCTGCATTTCCGCTGGCCGGGGCTTTTGCTTGCCTGGTCATTTTGCCTCTATGCTACGGGGTTTACGCCCAGTCTGTATGCGATGGGGCACGCAGGCCTGGGCAGAACGTTGAATGCGGTGAAGCTGACCTGGCAGATTCTTTTTCTGATCAATGAAGTATATTGGCTGGGCTGGATCCAGGCAAGGCAGGCGGAGCGCGGAAAGCCGGAGAAAAGCCGCGCAGGGGGCGGTGTTCCTATTGCTTTTTATGCTGTCATGGCAATTATGATTTTGGGGATATTTAAAATAGACGGGAATAAGATCGCTCATTATTCCTCCTGGGGCGCTTACTGCTATCTCCGGGACGGAGAAGCGCAGCGGTTCCATCAAGAGTATCTGGAACGGGTGGAGGCAATCAAGGAGGGCGGGCCCGTCGTAACGGTGAAGCCGCTTGAAACCAGGCCATGGCTGCTGTCGCCGGGAGAATTATCGGAGGATCCTTACAGCGAGCCCAATATGGCCATGGCGGATTGGTATGATAAAGAAGCGATTATATGCCAGCCATAAGAGTGTGACGGAACTGACGATTGCAGCGGCGTGTTTTTAAGGCTGTACAGTACAACGCAATTGCCGGGGAGTGCGGACAGGAGCAGCATGAAAGACAGAGAGACGAATATTCAGGTGCAGGAGGTGGATATCCCTGCAATCGAAATAAAAGATGTGGTAAAGATATACAAGCTGTACGACAGGGCCAGGGACCGGGTGAAGGAGGCTCTGGGGCTGGGCAGAAGACAGTCTCACAAGCTGCACTATGCCTTAAACGGCGTCAGCCTGAATATCTACAGAGGCGAGACGGTGGGAATCATCGGTACCAACGGTTCAGGAAAATCCACAATATTGAAAATCATTACCGGCGTGCTTACTCCCACTTCGGGGGAGGTCCATGTGGCAGGGCGGATTTCTGCGCTGCTGGAGCTGGGGGCCGGCTTCAATATGGAGTACAACGGTATTGAAAATGTGTATCTTAACGGTACCATGATGGGCTTCAGCGATAAGGAGATTGATGAGAAGCTTCCAGAGATTCTGGAATTTGCCGATATCGGGGACTATGTGAACCAGCCGGTGAAGACTTACTCCAGCGGTATGTTCGTACGGCTGGCATTTGCCGTGGCCATCAATATCGAGCCGGAGATTCTCATTGTGGATGAAGCCCTCTCGGTGGGAGATGTTTTTTTTCAGGCAAAATGCTATCATAAATTCGAAGAATTTAAGAAGCTGGGCAAGACCATTGTCTTCGTCAGTCATGATTTGAGTATTATCAGCAAATACTGTGACAGAGTCTTTCTGCTGAACAAGGGAAATCTCCTGGGGGAAGGTTCTCCCAAGGAAATGATCGATGCTTATAAAAGGGTGCTGGTGGGGCAGTATGAAATCCATGAAGGAGAGGGCGCTTTGGACGGGGCAAAGGCTGCTGACGGAAAAAGCGGAAATCCGGAAGGCCAGAGGAGCCAGGGAGTGAATCCCGATGCCCAGGAATACGGTACAAAGCAGGCGGAAATAATAGACTATTATCTGACGGATGAACGGGGCGTACAGGCTATGGCAATATTGAAGGGGGCGAAATTTACCCTTCATATGCGTGTCCGGTTCCGGACCCACGTACCGGCACCGATATTTGCTTTATCGATCAAAAATGTTCTGGGAGTCGAAATTACCGGGACGAATACCATGATTGAGAAGGCTTTTCTGGAGAGCGGAGAGCCGGGGCAGGTGAAGGATATCACCTTTACCCAGAAGATGAGCCTTCAGGGGGGAGAGTATCTGCTGTCTCTGGGGGTAACAGGATACAATGGAGATACTTTTGAGGTGTACCATCGATTATATGACGTGATGGAAGTGACGGTAGTGTCGGACAAGGATACCGTGGGATATTACGATATGGAGTCGGAGGTTACCGTGACAGATGCGGATGTGCCGGGGACGGTTTGAGGAGCCGGAGTCCTTTCATGTACCGGAGCGGGGGGCAGTTCCTGCGTTTTTGCCGGCAGTCGTGGTCCGGGGATAAGCGCGGGCATTGAAGCAGGATCATTGAATGGATGCCTGGTAAGGCAGGGGTATAAATATGGCAGAGAATAAATTAGAAGAAATCGGAAAAGTCAGGCTGGATTACGGAAAGTATTCCGGAAAAGACTATTACAGTGAGGGAAGCATAGAGGATGAGCTGCTGGACATCGTGAAAAGCAAGTCTTCCGGAGAATATGACAGTGTGATCGAGGAGCGGAAGGCATGGCCGTTTCTGTATCATCTCTCCTCTCTGCGGGAAAATATCGTGGACTGGATTCCCATGCACAAGGATTGTAAGGTGCTGGAGGTGGGAAGCGGCTGCGGCGCCGTCACGGGAGCGCTCTCCCGAAAGGCGGGCAGTGTAACCTGTGTGGATTTATCGAAAAAACGGAGTCTGATCAACGCATACAGGCACAGAGAATGCGATAATATTACGATTCATGTGGGGAATTTTCAGGATATAGAACCGGATCTGCCCAGGGACTTTGATTATATCTGCCTCATCGGCATGTTTGAATACGGGAAAAGCTATATCGGGGGAGACAGGCCATATGAGACGCTTCTCTCCAGACTTTCCGCCCATCTGGCGCCGGGGGGACGGATTGTCATCGCCATAGAAAATAAATTCGGACTGAAATATTTTGCAGGGTGCCGGGAAGATCATCTGGGCACTTATTTTTCCGGAATTGAAAATTATGTGTCGGGGGGAGGCGTGCGTACCTTCAGCAGGCCCGGGCTGGAGCGTATCTTCGCTGACAGCGGCGAAGGAGAATATCATTTTTATTATCCGTATCCCGACTATAAATTTATGACCGCTTTGTACAGTGACGAGTATCTTCCGGCAAAAGGGGAGTTGTTCAATAATCTGCGGAATTTCGACAGCGACAGGCTGCTGCTGTTTAATGAGAAAAATGCCTTTGACGGAATTTCCCAGGACGGCCTGTTTCCTTTGTTTTCCAATTCCTTCGCGGTGGTGATCGGGCGGGGATTCGACGTGAAGTTCGTAAAATATTCCAATGACCGTGCTCCGGAATATGCCATCCGGACAGAAATTCTGGCCAATTGGTTCGGGAGCAGAAGGGAGCCGGACATTGTCCGCAAATATCCCATGGTTCCTGCGGCGCAGGAGCATGTCAGGGGAATGGCAGCGGCTTGCGAGAGCCTGAAGGAGCGGTATCGGGGCGGAAAGCTGGAGATCAATGAATGCGAGCTGGTAGAGGTGGACGGACAGCTGTGCGCACAGTTTGAATTTGTGGAAGGAATTTCTCTCCTGGAGGTTATGGACAGATGTCTGGAGCGGAATGATATGGAGACTTTCCGGAAATATTTCCGGGAATTTGTAGATAGGGCGGGCTACAACAGCGAATATCCGGCGGCGGATTTTGACCTGGTATTCGGCAATATTCTGATCAGTCCGGCAGAGGAGGAACAGAAGCTGCTGAACGGAAAATGGACGCTGATCGATTATGAGTGGACCTTCGGAAAGCCCATGGATGTGAAGCGTCTTGCCTACAGAGCGGCCCATTGGTATCTGCTGGAGGATGAAAAGAGAAAGAAGATCGGCAGGGACTGGATTCGGGAGGCTTTATCCGTTACGGAGCGGGAGGAGAAGGAATTCTGGGAGGAAGAGGGGGCGTTCCAGCGTTTTGTCACAGGAGACCGTTCATCCATGGCCGAGATGCGGGAAAAAATCGGCTGCAGGGTGATGCGCCCCCAGGACTGGCTGGAGAAATATCAGGATTCACAGGATGTAAACCGTGTCCAGATATACGAAGACAGGGGCCAGGGCTACAGGGAAGAGGAGTCTTATTTTGTCAGGGATGCCTATCAGGGGGACTGGATAATCGGGCTGGAGCTGAAGGTAGGAGGAGATGTGGAAATGCTGCGGATTGATCCCGGAATGTATCCATGTTCGGTGAAAATTCGGGAGATGACTTTCAACGGGGCCACGGTGCCTTTGCATAAGCGAAAGCTCCTCTATGCCAACGGCAGCATTGTGAAGTCCCGGGCGGAAGGGGAGAAGGATTGCCCCGGCATTGTTTTCGCCACGGAGGATCCCAATATCAATGTGGCGCTGAAGCGGCTGGAGCGGAAGGAAGAAAATGTGCTGCGGGTGCGCTTGGAAATCGTACGTCTGCCCATGCAGATTGCAGAGGACATGGCGGCAGGATGCAGGAGGCGGTTTTGGTAAGGCGCAATGACCTTATTCCAGGCATATAGCGGCCGAATGGCCATCTTGCCATGTGCGTTGCTGTGCACATGTGCAGTATTGATGCATAAGGATGCGCATGTAATTATGGTACAGTGCGGTGCTGAGGGAGGTGCCGGAGAAACGGAGAGCCGGGAGGCCGGACGCTGTGCAGGGAGACGAGTGAGATATGGGAGAGACAGATTACAGAAAGGCATATGAACAGGAGCATTTGAAATGTGCGGATCTGGCGGGACGGGTGGCGGATTTGGAGGCGAAAAACGAGGAACTGGAATGGAAGCTGAACCGTATCAAAAACAATCCGCTGTGGAAGCTTGGCAAACCGGCTAGAAGCGGAATACATTGGGTAATTCGCCAGAGAGACAGGCTGCGAAATTGCGGAGGACCGAAAGGGGTACTGCTGAAGGTAGCTTACAAAAAGCGGGAAAGGGAGGCTATGAGGCAGTTTGGAACGGAGAGCTTCCCTTCGCCGGAGCAGGCGGCAGTGGAGAGCGCGGCGGTGTTCCCCAGGATGGTGAAGATCAGCATTCTGGTGCCTTTATGGAATAATCCCAGGGAATTTCAGATTGAGATGCTGGATTCTGTGATGAATCAGACCTATGGCAACTGGGAGCTTTGTCTTGCGGATGGTTCCGATGGGGCACATGGTTATATCGGGGATATCTGCAGAGAATACGCCGCAAGAGCCCGGGGACGGATTCTCTACAGGCATCTGGATAAAAATGACGGCATTGCAGGGAATACCAATGCCTGTCTGCAGATGGCCACAGGGGAGTATATCGGTCTGCTGGATCAGGATGACCTGCTGCATCCCAGCGTGCTGTACGAATATGTGAAGGCGATCAATGAACAGGATGCGGATTATCTGTATTGCGATGAGACCACCTTCCGAAGCGGTGATATCAATCATATGCTGACCATGCATTTTAAGCCGGACTATGCGCCGGATAATCTGTGTGCGAATAATTATATCTGTCATTTCAGCGTTTTCTCCAGGAAGCTGCTGGACGGCACGGAGCTGTTCCGGAAAAAATTTGACGGCAGCCAGGATCATGATATGATTCTGCGTCTGACAGATAATGCGAAAAAGGTGGTCCATGTGCCTCGGCTGATGTACTATTGGAGAAGCCATCCCGGCTCCGTGGCGTCTGATATCGGGGCCAAGCCCTATGCAATCGAGGCGGCAAAGGGGGCTGTGGCGGAGCACTTGCGAAAACATGGTTATGAGCATTTCAAGATCGAGAGCACCAGGGCATTCGAGACGATCTTCCGGATCCGTTATCAGATCATCGGAACGCCGAAGATATCCATTGTGATTGCGAACAGGGATCATACGGAGGATTTACGCCGGTGCGTGAGTTCTATATTGGAAAAGTCCACGTATGATAATTACGAGATCATCATTGTAGAAAATAACAGTACCACGGATGCGATTGCGGAATATTACAGCCGGCTTCTGGGATATGACTATAAGCAGGCTATGCAGGCGGCCGGTGTATGCGGCGGAAGCGGATGGGAGGATGCTGCGTCCGGCGGAAATAGGGATCGTAGCGCAGGTGTAGAGAAACCGGCCGGGAGCGGCAGGATTGTGGAGCATATGGTGGGAGACGGATTTCTGCGAAGCGAAGACAGAAAGGTGGTCATTGCCCGATACCAGGGAGCTTTCAATTATTCCGCTATCAACAATCTGGGAGTAAAGTATGCTTCAGGAGAATATATACTGCTGCTAAATAACGATACGGAAGTCATCACCGTGAATTGGATGGAGGAGCTGCTGATGTATGCCCAGCGCCGGGACGTGGGGGCAGTAGGGGCGAAGCTTTACTATGCGGACAAAACCATTCAGCATGCCGGTGTGGTCATCGGCCTGGGGGCCCACAGAACTGCCGGACATGTCCATTACAAGCAGCACCGCCAGAACCTTGGCTATATGGGGCGCCTGTGCTATGCACAGGATATGACAGCGGTGACCGGCGCCTGCCTGATGGTAAAGAAGAGCCTGTATATTGCGGTGGGCGGGCTGGACGAGAATTTCGCAGTTTCCCTGAATGATGTGGACTTTTGCCTGAAACTGCGGGAAAGAGGGCTGCTCAATATCTTTACGCCTTTTGCGGAGCTGTTTCATTATGAATCTGCATCCAGGGGGCTGGATACGGACGGGGAGCGTGCACAGCGCTATAACCGGGAATCGGAAGCTTTTCGGGAGAAGTGGAAGGCGGAGCTGGAGGCCGGAGATCCGTATTTTAACCCCAATTTTTCGCTGGACAGGAGCGACTTTTCCCTTAAGGTGTCGGATTGAAGCGCCGACTCTTTTGAAGGTGGTGTCCCACAAGCATATTTTGAGCGGGAGAAGCCGGCAATTTCTAAACAGGAAGGGACAGAAACCATGGTATATGATTGCCTGATGATAGATGACGAGAAGCTGCTGGCGGACAGCACTGCGGAATATTTTAATCTATTCGGCGTCAGCACCGCAGCGGTGCACAGTGCCGCTGAGTGCCGCAGTTTCTTTCTGGAAAACAGCGCGAGATTATTGTTATTGGATATTAATCTGGGGGACGGAAGCGGCTTCGCGCTATGTAAGGAGCTCCGTCAGAAGACGGATGTACCGATTCTTTTTATCTCGGCCCGCACAAGCGATGATGACAAAATCGTAGCGCTCCATATCGGCGGAGATGATTATGTACAAAAGCCTTATTCCCTGAGAGTACTGCTGGCGAAGGTGAAGGCGGTATTGAAGCGTTACGGACAGAATGACCGCTATGTGAGAGGCAGTCTGACAATCGATTTTCCTGGCAGGCAGGTGCTGATAGAGGGGAAGAGTATCCGCCTGACTTCAATGGAATTCAAATTGCTGGCCTATCTGGTCAGAAATGAGAACAGGGTGATCTCCAAGCAGGAGTTGTTTGAACAGGTATGGGAAGACAGGTTTACAGGGGATGGAACGCTGAACGTGCATATCCGCAAGCTCCGGGAGGCTATCGAGAAGGATCCGGGAAGGCCGGAGTATATCCTTACGGTTTGGGGGGACGGGTATCGCTTTTGCGGCAACGGGCAGGATGGATAAGCTGAATAGAAGAGGGAGCAAGAGGTGTAAATATGCGAAAACAGTTTTGCCTGTTTCTGCTATTGCTTTTTGTGGCAGAGCTGGCAGTGCTTTGGCATTTTGCCATGCAGGATTATGACGAAGTGCAGGATGCGGTAGCGGTAAATGAAGTAATCCACACTCTTCAGGATGACTGGAGAAATTTAGAGACGCACAGAAATCGGACGGCATTGGATTATGTGGTGTTGGACGGCGGCGGGGCTGTCCTTTTTCGGACGAAGCCGGGTCTGAGCGAGAGTATTCATCAGGCAATTCTTCACAGGGATACGATTCTGGATGTTCCTGGGGAAGGCAAAGTATTGATATACAATGACGCTGCAGGAAAGCAGCAAGCCGGGAGACAGGCGGCAGTTGCGGGACTGGGGATTTTAATCGCCGTCCAGACAGGCGCCTGTCTCGTTTACTATTTCTATCTGGAGAGAAATGTGATCAGGCCCTTTCGGCAGCTGAAGGATTTTGCGGGAAGGATTGCGGAGGGTAATCTGGACATTCCGCTGAAAATGGATCGATTTAATCTGTTCGGTGCTTTTACGGAGAGCTTTGATATCATGCGGGCAGAACTGAAAAGGGCAAGGAGGGCAGAGGCACAGGCCAATGCCGCCAAGAAGGAGCTGGTGGCAGAGCTCTCTCACGATATCAAAACGCCCATTGCAAGTATCCAGGCTGCGGCTGAGGTGGGTGCAGCGCTGGCGCAGCGGGTGGGGAGAGATTCCGGCGCCGCCCTGGAACAGGGGCGGCCGATGGCGGCAGGTATCAGGGAGAATTATCTGCAGATCATCCGCAAGGCGGAGCAGATCAATACATTAGTCAGCAACTTATTTACTGCGGCGCTGGAAGAAATGGAGCAGTTGTCCGTAACACCCATTGACATGCCCTCCGGCGAATTGCGGGAGCTTTTGGAAAGCGCGGATTATCTGCACCGGGCAATGATTCCCGATATTCCGGAATGTCTGCTGTATGCCGACAGGCTGCGTCTGCAGCAGGTCTTTGATAATCTTTTTGCCAATTCTTATAAATACGCAAATACGGAAATAGAAATCAGGCTGCGGACAGGAGACGGATGTCTGGCAGTGGAGATAGTAGATCAGGGCGGCGGAATCGGCGAAGAAGAGCTGCCCCTGCTGAAGGAGAAATTTAAGCGCGGGAAGAATACGGAGAAAATAGAAGGGGCCGGACTGGGGCTGTATATTTCCGACTATTTTATGAGGGCCATGCAGGGAGCGCTTGTTGTGGAAAACGGAGGGAAGGGGCTGAAGGTCACGGTGATGATCCTGCTGAGCGGATACCGCAGCGGCGCAGAGACTGCGAGATGAGGGCTGACGGTCATACGGCGGATAGATTTAAGGATCCCTTAAGGAATGGATAAAGACATTTAAGAATCAAAGCGGGATAATGGAAGACACAGAATGCATGGCGGCAGGTATTACAGCCGCTGCAGAAAGGCAGGTAATACTTTATTTATGAAAAAAGTTCTGTTACAAACCGAGGCTTTGAGCAAGTCTTTTTCCAGCGGAGGAGCAATGCAGCATGTTCTTCGGAATATTGATCTGCAGTTGTATGAGGGGGACTTTACCGTTATAATGGGAGCCAGCGGCGCCGGAAAATCCACCCTTCTTTATGCATTGTCCGGAATGGATACGCCCAGTCTGGGCAAAATTACCTTCGGAACGGATGTGATATCAGACATGGATTCCGACGGACTGGCGGTGTTTCGGCGCCGTAACTGCGGTTTTGTCTTCCAGCAGATCTATCTGATCGACAGTATGAGTGTGATGGACAATGTGCTGGCGGCAGGCCTCTTGGTGAACCGGGATAAAAAGGAGCTGATCCGGCGCGCAAAAGAACTGTTTGCGGCGGTGGATATCGAGGAAGAGGCATGGCGCAAATTTCCTGCCCAGCTATCCGGCGGAGAGGCCCAGCGTGTGGGCATTGTAAGGGCACTGATCAATTCCCCCCGGATCCTTTTTGCCGACGAACCCACGGGGGCGCTGAACTCCCAGACCGGCCTGGACGTACTGGACACATTGACCGGATTTAACGGACGGGGGCAGAGTGTGGTAATGGTCACCCACGACATGCGTTCTGCCAGACGGGGGAACCGGATCCTGTATCTGAAGGACGGCACTGTCCTGGGAGAGTGTGACCTGGGACCATATGTGCACGGCGCCAGGGCCAGACATGAGAAGCTGACCGGGTTTCTTGCGGAAATGGGGTGGTAAGATGCGCAAATCATTTTTGATAGCTTTCTTCAATCTGAGGCGCGCCAGGAGCCAGACAGCAGCGATTATTGTTCTGCTCTTTTTGGCGTCGGCCATGCTGAATCTGTGGCTGATGCTTTCTATGGATTACAAAAAGAATTTCGACAGATATCATGAGAAGCTGAATGCGGAGCATGTGACGCTGGCGGTGAGCAGCGCAGATGAAGGGCTGCGGGATTTTATTGCAGAGACATTGGAGAAGGACAGCCGTGTGACGGAGTATGATCTGGATGATGCCCTGAATATGGTGGGAAGCTTTGGCTATAACGGAGGCGAGATAAATACACAGTTTGTCATTCTGGAGAAGGAGGCGGCACTGAACCGCCCGGTGGGCAGGATCGAGATTTTGGAGGAGGGAGAGGCCGCAGGCGGTCTGTATCTGCCTATGCTGTATAAAAACGACGGCGATCTGGCGCCGGATCAGACCATTACACTCAAGATCGGGAGCGCTGAAGTCGATTATCCCGTCTGCGGTTTTTTTAACAGTATCATGGCGGGATCGCATAATTGCTCGATGTGCGCGCTGGTGCTGACGCCGGAGTATTATGAAGAGCTGGAGGAACAGGAAGTTGCGCCGGCCTCCACCCTTGTGTCGGTGCGGATACGGGAGAAAGAGGAGAGCGAGGAGTTCGAGACTTGGCTGAAGAATGTAATCGCAGGGCGCTATCCCGGGCTGCAGGCCGTGAGCAATTCGTATTCTCTGGTGTCCTCTTCCCGGTATATCTCTCAAATGATCTGTTCCGGTATCGTCAGCGCTATGGCGTTTTTTGTGACTGTGATCGCCATGGTGGTGATTGCATCCAATGTGATCAATGATATTCAGGAAAATATGCGGAGCCTGGGAGTGATGAAAGCCATCGGATATACAAGCCGGCAGATTGAGGCCTCTCTTCAGCTGCAGTTTGCGGGGATTGCATTGGCGACAGCAGCGGCAGGGATCGGGCTTTCCTACATTTTATTTCCGGCAGTCAATGCAATGATGATTACTCAGACAGGGATTCCGTATGCCATGCATTTTCTGCCCCTGCCTTCCGGGATCACTCTGGGCATCGTAGGCGGGACCGTCTCCCTGGCAGTGCGGCTGTCTTCCGGAAGGATACGGAAGATTGACCCTATCGCCGCTCTCAGACAGGGTGTAATGACGCACAGCTTCAAACAAAACCATATCCCTCTGGAAAAGACAAACATGCCGCTGCAGCTGGCTCTGGCGCTGAAGACTACCTGTTCCGGAGTCAAGCAGAATATCACGGTCTGCATTACCATGCTGGTACTTTCTCTTGTAGTGGTGTTCGCCGGATTGATGGTGGAAAACGTCATTGTGGATATGGAACCCTTTATCAATTTGATCGTGGGAGAAACGGCGGATTCCTGCATCAACGTCAATACGGAGGCGGAGGAGAAATTGCTAAGCCTGATGGAAGCGCATCCGTCCGTAGAAAAAGCGTATCTGTTTCACTCTGAGACTGTGGCGCATAAGGATGAGGAGGGAAATCTTTTAATAGCTACGATTTCGGAGGATTTTTCCAGAATCAATAATCAGAATATATGCTTTCAGGGCCGCCTGCCTCTCTATGAAAATGAAATTGCTGTGGGGGCAAAATATGCCGGGGAGAAGAACCTGAAAATCGGGGATGAGATCACGCTCACGGCAAAGGGGCGGGATGCGGATTACATCATCTGCGGATTTACCCAGATGAGCAACAATCTGGGAAAGGACTGTCTGTTGACCCGGAGCGGTTTTCAGCGCATGGGAAATCTTGATAATGTAAGCTATTACATTAATGTGGCGGACGGGGCGGATGTGGACGCTTTTCAAAACGAGATCGGCGGACAATTAGGGGGAAACGTGAATGCGTCGGTTAATATTTCCTCAGTGGTTAACGGAAGTGCATCGGTCTATGTCTCCCTGATGGCTATCATAGTAGCGGCGGTACTGTGCCTGAGCGGCATTATTATTGTGTTTGTGCTGTATTTACTAGTGAGGACTCTGCTGAATGGCAAGAAGCGGGATTACGGAATCCTGAAAGCGTTGGGATTTTCCACCGGGCAGCTGGTGGTACAGACTGCGATGAGTTTTATGCCGACGGTAATTTGCTCTGCCGCGGTTGGGCTGACGGTCTGTGCAGGGATTATCAATCCGCTGACTGCATTGTTCCTTGGCGGGATTGGGATTGTGAAATGTACGTTTACGGTTCCTGTTGGATTTATAGCGGCGGCCGGCATGGGAGTGGTTTTGTTTGCTTTCGGGACAGCCTGCCTGCTGTCATTGAGAATCCGGCGGATTGTGCCTGTGACTTTGTTGGCCGGGGAGTGAAAATGGTAGATGTAAGAGGTCTCCGAACTTGATTATTGCGCCGTTCCATGATAAAATAGGAACAGATTGTGAAGTATCGGGTTCAGGGAGAATTTACATGGACAGCAGAGATTACGAGAAAATTTTAGATTCCATACCAGGCGCCGGGATTTATGTGGTTCGGGAAGATAATCATGAAATTCTGTATTACAACAGCAGAATGAAACAGATGGTACCCAAAGTGCAGAAGGGCATAGCCTGTGACAGACTGTGGACCTATTCGTGTGCCAATTGCCCCCTTGAGAGTATCGGAGATAAGCAGGAAAACCAGACAGTAAGCTGTGACGGACCTGTAGGAAAGGCAATGGATATCTCGGCGAAACAAATTCTGTGGGCGGATGAAATACCGGCTTTTGTGATCACGGTGTCGCCTCACAAGGATGAGCTCAGTTCCATATACCGCAAGATTCTGCGGGTGAATTTGACAAAAAATACATATGATATTGTAAAGCCCGCTGCCGAAGACTGGGCGGCGGACAATGGGGCAGAGACATTTTCGCAGTGGGTGGCGCAATTTAAGGAGAATGGGATACTGCATCCGGATGACAGGGACCGCTTTTTAAGCTTTACCCATCTGGAATATCTGAAGGGTGCCTTGCTTGCAGGGCGGAAAATGCTGTTCTGCAGCTATAGACGCCGTTCTCCTGAGGGTTTTCGGTGGAATCTGATGGAAGTGGTTCCTGATTCCGGTTATACGGATCAGGAGCAGATCGTGATGCTTTATATGAAGGATGTACAGGATATGCTGAAAGAAAGCCTGGAGCTGGATGAGGCCAGCGTCAGGCTTCAGGAGGTTACCCGTACGCTGGGGGAGCAGAACTTTGGTGTCTATGCCATCGATTTGGGCGACGGCATGGTGAACCTGATTCGGGAAGATGGATATAGTCAGGAGGGGTGGAATTCTCAGACATTGAAGTGGGATGTGGTTCTGGATTCCCGTCTGCGCAGGCAGGTATGTCAGGAGGATCAGGAGTCGTTTTCGAAGAAGTTTTCTTTGGAAGGACTGCGCCAGGCCAGAGATACGGGGGTGCAGAAAACGGATATGCTGTGCCAGTGGCATAGCGGTCAGGGCTATCGTTATGTGGCAGTGATCGCTTATTTCGGCAGAAATCAGGGAGCGAAGGGCTATGCGGTTCTGGCTCTTCAGGATGTGGATAAACGGGTACGTCAGGAGAAGATTCTTCTGCAACGGGATCTGCAGATGGCGGCGATTTTAAAATCCAGATTCGGCATCATGACCACAGTCCAGCTGGAAAGCGATCAATGCGAAAGGTTCTGGCTCAACGAAAGCGCCAAGCCCCAGAATGCGGGGACAGGAAGCTATACCCATTTCTATGAGCAGGCTCTGGCAAAGTCTATTTGCCGGGAAGATATGGATATATTCCGGAAGGTGATGGAACCGGCGCATCTTCGGGAGCAGGCCAGGAAGACCCGGGATTATTCAGAGGAGATTTGCCAGTACCGCCTGAACAGATCCCCTGTACAATGGCTGGAACAGCATGTGACCTATATCCGGAGAGATGGGCAGATATTAGTCAATATTCTGGGGAGGGATATTACCAGAGAGAAGCTCCAGGAGGAAAAACGCAAAAAGAAGGCCAAAGAACAGGCGAATATCATAGGGAGCCTCAGCAGCATGTTTTTTGCCACCTATTATGCGAATCTGGACAGACAGATTTTACGCAGTGTGACTCAGCTTGGAGAGGTGGAGAAGATATTGGGCGAACAGTCGGATTATATGACGGCACTGCGCACCTATGCGGATACTTTTGTACATCCGGAAGACAGGGCGAATTATCTGTATACCTTGAGTATACGGAATCTGCGGCAGGTCTTGGGATCGGATCAGCCGTTTGTGACCTTTGCATACAGAAAGCGGACCGAGCAGACAGATGCGGATCCGGAGGATTACGGCTGGATTCGTGCTACCGCAGTGATGGCACAGGCCGATGAGATGGGGAGAGCCACTGATATCGTGTATGTGGCGCAGGATGTGACTGAGAGCAAGCGCAGGGAGATGCGGGAGCAGCGGGCGTTGGAGGCTGCCTGCCAGGCGGCAAATCATGCCAATGCTTCCAAGAGCGAATTCCTCTCCCGCATGAGTCATGATATCAGGACCCCTATGAACGGGATTATCGGTATGACCCAGATTGCTTCCGAGCATATGGAAGACAGAGAGCGGGTTGAGGATTGTCTGGGGAAAATCAGGATATCCGGCACTAATTTGCTGGCGTTGGTGAATGAAATTCTGGACATGAATGAAATGGAGGCCGGGAATGTGGATCTTGCGGCAGATTCATTCCGGCTGTCTGATCTGGTGAAAAATGTAACGGATACGATTTTGCCGGATGTGCAGCAAAAGGGGTTGGAATTGAAGGCGGAAGCCGTGCGGATTACGCATGAAGAGGTGATAGGAGATTGGGCGCGCCTGCGGCAGGTTTTTCTGAATATCCTGGGGAATTCGGTAAAATTTACTCCTTCCGGCGGAATTTTGGAGCTGGAAGTCACGGAGAGAGAAGCGAGAAAGTATGGATGTTGTTCCTATGATTTTATTTTCAGGGACAACGGTGTGGGGATGGAGAAGGCGTTTATACCACATATTTTTGAACCCTTCAGCCGTGAGGAGGATTCCCGTATCAGTAGGGTGGAAGGCACCGGGCTGGGAATGACCATCGCGCAGAATATCGTGAGAATGATGGGAGGGAATATATCGGTTGAGAGTACGCAGGGCAAAGGCACGGAAGTTACGGTTACGTTGTTTTTGAAACAGCAGGGGAAGAGCGGAGCGGAAGGGCAGTCGGATATTGCGGACGAAGATACGCTCTCGGACAAACTTTTTCAGGGGAACAGAGTGCTGCTGGTGGAGGATAATGTAATCAATCAGGAGATTGCCATGGAGATTATCGGGGCCACGGGCGCCCTGGTGGAGTGTGCCTCCGATGGCAGAGCAGGTCTGCGGCGGTTCGGCGAGATGCCGGAAGGGTATTTCGATATGATTTTCATGGATATACAGATGCCGGTGATGAACGGATATGAAGCTACCCGGGCGATCCGAAAGCTCACCCGGCAGGATGCGTTGGCCGTTCCAATTATTGCGCTTTCGGCGAATGCTTATGCAGAAGATATTGCGGCCAGCCGGGAAGCCGGAATGAACGAGCATATGACCAAGCCGTTGGATGTACCGCAGCTGGTTGCCGCCATGGGCCGCTGGCTGAAGCCAAAAGAAGAAAGATAGTGGCAATATTTGCACGGATGTGTTAAAATAAGGAAAAGCGGATATCCATACAGGCGCGGGTTATGGATGCATGACTTCAGGCGGCGGTGAACAATGCTTTTAAAATCAAGCTCCGCGCAGAAAAGAGGAGAAGCAAGATGAGTTTTATGGATGAGTTTAATTTCTGGTTGGAAGACGATTATTTTGACCAGGCCACCAAGGATGAACTTTTGGCGATTAAAGGGGACAAGGGAGAAATCGAAGAGCGGTTCTATAAGGAACTGGAGTTTGGTACCGGGGGATTGAGAGGGATCATCGGCGCTGGCACCAATCGTATGAATATCTACACGGTCCGGAAAGCAACACAGGGGCTTGCCAACTTTATTCTGAAGAACGGAACCCAGGCCAAAGGGGTTGCCATCGCATATGATTCCAGGAGAATGTCTCCCGAATTTGCGGATGTGGCGGCGCTTTGTCTGGCGGCCAACGGCATCAAGGCATATGTGTTTGACGCGTTGCGTCCTACGCCGGAACTTTCATTCGCAGTACGTACTTTAAAGTGTACGGCAGGAATCAACATCACTGCCAGTCATAATCCGCCTGAATATAACGGATACAAGGTGTACTGGGAAGACGGCGCGCAGATTACCCCGCCTCATGACACCGGAATCATGGCAGAAGTCCGCAAGGTGACGGACTATGCTGCAGTAAAGACGATGGAAAAAGAGGCTGCAAAAGCGGCAGGTCTTTATGTTGTGATCGGACAGGAAATCGACGACAGCTATATGGAAGCATTGAAGAGCCAGGTGATTCACTGGGATGCGATTAAGGAAGTTGGGAAAGACTTAAAGATTGTATATTCTCCGCTGCACGGTACGGGAAATATCCCTGCAAGGCGTGTGCTGAAAGAGCTTGGATTTGAGAATGTCTATGTAGTAAAGGAACAGGAACTTCCGGACGGAGAATTTCCAACGGTAAGTTATCCGAACCCGGAGGCTGAGGAAGCGTTTGCGCTGGGGCTTGCTCTGGCAAAGGAAGTGGAGGCAGGGCAGTATGAGTCCATGAAGCTCCGCATAAAATATATGTACGAGAGAGGGCAGACCAATTATCTTGATATGCTGCTTCAGTCTAAGGATTTGGTACAGCTTATGAACCGGGCGGAATATGTTCAGCAGATTGCCGAATATGACCGGAAAAAGCT